>ENA-OQDT01001161-OQDT01001161.1-human-gut-metagenome-genome-assembly--contig:-NODE-1161-length-15893-cov-6.384371_pt1 | contig 15893 bp, 17 predicted proteins | sample MGYA00242786_ERZ504617 | MGnify/ENA primary metagenome ERZ504617 (study PRJEB26092, sample SAMD00036337) | human gut metagenome | host: Homo sapiens | study: EMG produced TPA metagenomics assembly of...
AAATGCAGATATCAGGATGTCTACCATCGGGCTTTGGTTTATTGCCTGGGTATCGACAGAGACACAAGAAATAATGTGAATAAAATCTATAATTTTAAAACTGGATGTGTAAAAACGGAATGCCTGCAGGAAGGGTGGCAGACCAGTGGAAGTTTACGAATTGTCCGTATGGCATTTAACCTGTATTGTAATGGAACACCAAGCGTCGGAGATTACGAAGCAGAAGAAGATCAGTTGAAAGAATGTCAGTGTTATACCGTAGAGGATCTGTTTTGCTGTGGATATGCCCGGTATTTCTGGGAAGCTATTAAAATCCGTTATCCAGAGTATTGCTTTTACAAAGACTGGGAGGATATATATGCTGAAAATTAGATTACAGGGTACTTTGAGGGACATTCAATGGTTTCGACGTATTTTGGAAAATCATAAGGAATTGGATGTCCTGGAAGTATCTGATGCTTATGCAAATAAAGGAACAAGTAAATATTTTCGTGTTTATGTAGAAGTAGAAGAAAAACAGTAAATCGGAGGAAAGTATATGTGTAAAGTAATTGCTATTGCAAATCAGAAGGGCGGAGTAGCCAAAACAACGACAACCATCAATCTGGGAGCCGGACTGACAAAGAATGGGAAAAAAGTAGTGCTGGTAGATGCAGATCCGCAGGGACATCTGACAATGGGAATGGGATTTCCCAAAAATCTCAAAGTGACTTTAAAGAGTATGATGGAAAATATCATCATGGGACTGGAGTTTGATCCAAAGGAAGCAGTCTTGCACCATGAAGAAGGGATGGATCTGATTCCGTCCAATAAATTGCTTGCCGGAATGGATATGTCCTTATTTACTGTTGAGGATAGGGAAAAAGTACTGAAAGAGTATCTGGAACTATTGAAAGATGAATATGATTATATTCTGATTGACTGTATGCCATCATTGGGAATGCTGACAATCAATGCGTTGAGTGCAGCGGACAGCGTTCTGATTCCGGTACAGCCACAATATTATGCGGCGGATGGACTTATGGAATTACTGAAAGTGGTAAAAGGAATCCATCAGAGGTTTAATCCGGAATTGCAGATAGAAGGTATTTTGTTCACAATGGATAATTGCCGTTACAATAATGCAAAGAGAAATAAGCAGGCGATCATAAGCACATATGGAGAGGATATTAAAATTTTTGAGCAGACAATTCCAAGAACAGAAAGTCTTGCAGAAACAGCATCTGAAGGTGTAAGTATATTTGCTTATGATGGAAAAAGCAAAGGGGCAGACAGTTACAGAGAACTGGTTCAGGAGGTGTTGAAACATGCGTAGACCGAAAAAAGAGATTCAGCTTACCTCTTATGATGAGTTACTGGGATTAGAAGAATCACCGGAAAAGAGTATGAACCAGGTTGTGGAAATAGAACTGGAAAAGCTCTATCCTTTTAAAAATCATCCATTTCGTGTGAGCGATGATGAAAAAATGGATGAGACAGTAGAGAGTATTAAAAACTACGGTGTTTTAAATCCTGCTCTGGTAAGACCCCGATCAGAAGGTGGATATGAACTGATTTCAGGTCACAGGAGAAAAAGAGGCTGTGAACTGTGTGGCAAAACAACTATGCCGGTCCTTGTCCGAAACTATACAGATGATGAAGCTGTCATAATTATGGTCGATTCCAACATTCAGCGTGAAAATATTCTGCCAAGTGAAAAGGCCCATGCCTATAAGATGAAATATGATGCTATGAAGCACCAGGGAAGTAAAGGTGAAAAATATACGGCAGATATGGTTGGTGAAACAGCCGGGGACAGTGGAAGAACTGTGCAGAGATATATCCGTCTGGCTTCATTATCAGATGGATTATTGGAATATGTGGACGATAATAAAATCCCTATGATAGTGGGAGAAAAATTGTCTTATCTGAAACCACAGGAACAGGAATGGCTTCTGGAAGGAATTGTCAACAGTAATATCTTTCCGACAAAACAACAGGCAGAACAATTAAAGGAATGCAGTGCAAATGGAAAATTAAATCAGGGTTATATCTATGCCGTTTTATTGAAAAAAGAAAACAGTAAAATCAATGTAACCATTCCGGCAAAAAGAATCGGCAATTATTTTCCAGAGACATATTCTAAAGAACAGATAGAAGAAGTTATTTTTATGCTTTTGGATAAATGGAAACAAAACAGAGAAGGAGTAGCAGATGCAGAAGATACAGTTTGATTATTTTACGGGAATGGAAGCGGAACAATATAGCTTTTATCGTGTCCCGAAAGTGCTGTTTACAGAACCATGCTTTAAAGCTCTTTCTTGTGAAGCAAAGGTATTATACGGTCTGATGCTGGACCGTATGAGCCTGAGCATTAAGAACCGATGGCTGGATTCAGAGGACAGAGTATATATTATTTTCACGGTGGAAGAAATTGCAGAGCTGATGAACTGTGGAACCCAAAAGGCAGTGAAGCTGGTAAAAGAGCTGGACAGTAATAATGGGATTGGACTGATTGAAAAGAAACGTTTGGGACTGGGAAAGCCTAATGTTATTTATGTGAAAAATTTTATGCTCAGAGAAGTGCCAGACCAAAAGCCGATGGATAGCTGTGCAGATTTGCAATCAGAGCAGAAAAATCATAGAAAATGTGCAGATCTGCAATCTGAGCAGGGAAACCATGAAGAATGTGCAAATCTGCAATCAGAAGCTGAGAATAGGGAAAAAACAGGCACTTTTCTGAATTGTGAAAATCATCATTCAGGAGTAGTGAAATCCACAATTCAGGATTGTGTGGAATCACAATTACAGAATGGTGAAAATCACAATTCAGGAATGATGAAAACCACAAATCAAGAATTTTCAGAATCACAATTCCAAAATGGTGAAAATCATCATTCAAGAATAGTGGAAATCACAAAACCAGAATATCCGAAATCACAATCTAATAATACTGATATTAACAAGACTGATATTAGTGAAACTGAGATAAATCAATCCTATCCAATCATATCAGGCAATCTGAAAAAGAAAAGAGATGTGATGGAGGAGATGCGGGCATATCGTGAAGTGATTCATGAAAACATAGATTATCAATATCATGCCAAAGAAGATGTGGATGAACTGGTAGAACTGATGATTGAAGTTATGATGATGCCGGAGGACAGTATGATTCGGATTGCAGGGACAGAAAAGCCAGTTGCTTTGGTGAAAAGCAGGTTTATGAAGCTGAATTATTCACATATCGAATATGTGCTGTTTTGTCTGAATCGAAATACGACCAAGGTTGGAAACATTAAAGCATATCTTTTGACTGCCCTGTATAATGCCCCGGCAACGATAAACAGCTATTATCAGGCAGAGGTTAATCACGATATGTATGGAGGATAAAGGAACATGAGAAATATGATAAAAAAAGTTATTGTTCCAGCACTGGTGATTGTTGTATTGTTTGCAGTGTTGAGACCGCTTTGTATCCAGGATGGGAAGTGCAATTATTTATTGCTGTTGCTACTGATGGGGATACCATTCGGAATTGGAAAAATGTGTGTCTGGATGGTTCCAAGAGGGTTTGACCTTGGAGGAACACTGGCAGTATGGACAATGAATTTTCTGATCGGAGGATTGATAGGAAGTGTCGTTCTTCTGGCAATGGTTGGACAGGCAATCATTTATCTTAGTGTTTTCTTGCTCACAGTTATTACAGGAATACATAAAATACCGAGAATAAAATGAAATAGATCTTTTGAAAAGCAGCTAAGACAAAATTAGCTGCTTTTTTTCTGGAAACTTTGCGACACAATGTCGTAAAGCTGGGATAAATTGCAGGAAAGGAGACACCGTATTGAGCAATCGTGCAATTTCCACAGAACTTATTGAATTGGGAGAACGGATCAGAAAACGCAGGCAGGAAATGAAGTTGTCACAGGAATCTTTTGCGGAAAAAGCAGGTATCAGTGTCAATACGGTCAGCAGGATAGAAGGAGGGCAAACGGCAATGTCTGTTGAGATTTTCAGGAAGATGATTGAGATCCTGGAAACAGATGCCAATATCCTGATGGGAAAAGAGGGGGACGATGCAGAAAAAAGAAAGCAGTTTGAGGAAGTATTTTATCGTATTCAGAAGATGGAATGGAAAGAGCAGAAAATTATCATGCAGACAATAGATTCACTGATAGAAAGTTTTAATGAGTACAGGTGAAATTTCACCATATATGGGGTGTAAAACAAAAAAACTCCCCATATATGCTAAGGATAATAGTTTTTTGTGCTGTTAAAATAGCAAACAGAGAGAAAGAGACAGAAACAAGGAAGGGAGACAGGATTGATGACCAGACAAGAAAATTTAATCTATCGGAAGCAGTGTCCCTATGATGCAATGGGAGACTATTCTGTTTTGATGGAAAATGAAAAGAACATAAAAACAGAAAGAAATGCAAAGAAGTCTGACCGGGACATCAGACGGAAAATAAAATAGAGGCTGCTGTAAATTAGCAGAAAGGGCAGTAAGGAAGTTTCAGGCTCTCGTTAAAAAAAAACGGGTGTGCCGGAAGCTGTTTTTTTACTGCCCTTTTGCCAGTAGATCAGTAATAATCCTATCCTTTCTGCTGATGGGCACCTGTTGCCAGCAGGCAGAAGGGTGGTAATTATGCTGACATTGCAGGAATTGAAACAGGTTGTAAGTAACAGGGAAGAAAGAAGAAAGGTTCCATCCGCCAGGTATTTAAGAGAAAACGATGTGGCAGTTGTAAAGCAGAGACTGATAGATGGTGCGGAAATTATTGCGTATCAGACAGGATATGTTTTCTATTGTGCAGGTGATTATGGAACGGTTTTTCCTTTATTTACCTGTCGAGATTATGTATATGAAGCAGGAAGAAAAATAACAGTTGTTAAGGAAGATTTTTTTGATAATCAGCCCTGGTATGTGCGGTTGATATTAGAAGGTGAAGATCGGCTGTGCAGGAACAGGGAGGTACGAGAACATAATAATTGCATTTCATATAGCCATATTTCAGAAGGCTGGTGCGAATTGGTGGACAAAAGGCAGAATGTACTTGAAAAACTGATTATAGAAGAAGCTATTGGAGAATTCATGGATCTGCTGACTGACCGGCAGAGACAGGTAATCCATCAAATTTATTTTCAGCAGCGGACACAAAGAGAAGTGTCACGGGTGTTTGGAATTACAGAACCAGCAGTATCAAAATGTATTTCACAGGCAAAGCAGAAAATGAGAAGAAATGCAGGCAGACTGATCGGAGTGCTTCAGAAGGGAGAATAAAAGATGCGTGGTAAAAAACCAAAGGAAAGACAACGGTATGTGCTGCGTGTAAATGAAACTCTCATAGAAGTTACCAGAGACGTATATCTGGCATGGTACCAGTCAAGAAGAAAAGAAAGATACCAGCTTGAAAAAATGCAGAAAAATGGTGTGTGCGGAATAGAAAAAGTAGGGGAAACGAGTTACAACAGTTATTTGCATATATTATCACCAGAAGAAATAGTCATCAGGCTGTCAGAAATACAAGAGCTGCAGGAAGCTCTGAAATATTTGTCTGAAGAAGAAATGGAATTGATAAGACTATTATTTTTTGAAGAGTACACAGTTAAAAAAACAGCACAGTATTTCGGGTGTTGTACAAAGACAATCAGAAACAGGAAAAACAAAGTATTGCAGAAACTAAAAGACAGGCTGGAAACTTTGTAAGTTTTTGCTGTTTCAAAAAAATTTTATAAAAAAATTTCAAACAGGTTAATTTTTGCCCTTTCACACATGCGGTTAGTGGAGGGGCAAATGTCTATTTTAATTCAAAACAATAAATTCCCCCCTAAAAGTGAACCTTGACAATTTCATATCAGCAGCAAGAGGATACCTGAATTTCCCAGCTACGCATCTGGCGGCGGGCATTCGGTGACAACGTGAAGGGCAATGGATGAGAGGCACCCTTGGCAGGAATGATTACGAATTACCTCTTGCGGCTTAAATAGCTCAATCCTGTTTTTATTTAAAAGTCAATCCAAGACATAAGGGAGGTGGTTCCTATGATTGATTCATGCGGGTGTAAGCCTGAACGAAAGTGGAGTAAATTATCGAAGAAAGAGAGGACTCAGTCAAAATGAAAATGCGATTTAAAAGATTCTTGTCAGGATTTATGGCAGTTGCAACTTTGGCGTCTGTTATCGTTCAACCAGTCACGGTTTCTGCTTCTGAATTAGAACCAGAGCCAACTTCATTTGAACAGCAATATCCGGAACTGCAGGATGTGCAGGATACTCTTGATAAAGATGAAATTGTGGAAGCAAAGGATATTGAGATTCCCTATGGAGAAGAATTTGAGGTGGAAGTCGATCTGTCCGGTATAGAGGGCGTGAATGAAAAAAAGGTGAAAGTTTTATTCCATGAAGCAAAGAGTGAAGCCGGTACAGATTTTGACGCACATACACCGGATACCTACAAAGCTGTCTATGCAGTAGATCCAGTCAGCGGTCACCCAGCTTACAGAGTAAGCAGAAACATTACGGTAAAAGAGCCAGAAACAGAAGAACAGACAAAGAGTTCTTCTGAAAATACAGTTGGTGAAGGAAATGCCGGTGAAACAGAAGATTCCGGTAATGCGGAGGAAGATGCTGATTCGGACAGGGCAAAAGAGATTGTGACTGATCTTACAGATGGACAGGAAGTAACAACAGATGAAGAATCTGGTCTGACTGTTTCAGAAGTAATGGATCAGGCAGAAAATGAAGGAATTGACTTGTATGAGATGGAGCCGGGTGAAACAGTGACATTTATGGCGGCAGCAGGAAATGCAAGAAGTTCACAACAGGTTTCAGTGACAAGAGGTGCCGAATACCGATATGCGGATTATGGTTATGGAACTTATCTGACGTATCAGTATACCGTAAAATTCGGTAATGTGTCCGCCACAGCTTATTGTGTACAGCCGTCCAAACCGGGACCTGGTACGGGAACATATACAATCAATAAGGTTGGGGATGGCAAAGCACTGGCTAAAGTATGCTACTATGGCACAAAAGCCTCTGGCGATGATGGGAATTTTTTACAGAAGAAAATGGCTATGGAAACCTGAGTGCAGGAGCCAGATTTATTCTGGTACATCTTGCTGCGTCATATGCGAATGGCAGTTCCGATGCTTTTTCTGGTGCAAACACTACTGCACAGAATCTTGCGAAAAAACTTTATAATTATTGTATTTCTCAGCCAGATATTCCGGATGTGGCAATGTCTTTTTCAGATGCAGATGTGACAGCTTATGTAGATGGCAACAGCCAGAGAACAAAGGAAATCACTTTTAAAGCAGATGAACTGCAGAGTATCACAATGAAACTCCCAAGTGGTGTGAAACTCCATAACGTGACAACCGGAAAGACAAGCAAAGCTGGCGAAGCAGTGGAAATCAGTGGTGGAACCAAGTTTTACTTATCTGCACCTCTTACACAGGTACAGGATGTCGCAGGAAACTGGTCTGCAACGATGAAAGGCAGTGTAACAAAAGATTATTCTGCGTATAAGATCAGTACCGGATCTGGTTCACAGGACCTGGCACTGGTATTTGGTGAAGGTGTTGATGATGAAAAATATGTGGACTTCAAAGTAACATGGGTACAGTACGCAAGTGTTAAGGTGATTAAAAGAGATGCAAAAGCAGACGCAAAGCTGGCAGGTGCCGTGTTTGGTTTATACAGTGATGCAAACTGTACAAATTTGATCACAAAGTTACCGGCAACTGATGCGAATGGGGAAGCGTCCGTACAGATCATTAAGACACAGAATACCGTATATCTGAAAGAGATTACAGCTCCGACAGGATACCGTATCAATGCAACTGCCTACAACGTAAAACTGGAAGTCAGCAAAACAGCAACTGTGACTGTTCCGGATGAAGAACAGATGGGCCAGCTGACTGTTTATAAAGAAGGTCAGGTTCTGACAGGTGCAGATGTCACCGAGAATGGAACAACATTTAAGTATGAGAAACGCAGACAGAAAGGTGCGATTTATGATGTGTATGCCGGGGCAGATATTAAAACTGCTTATGGTGCCAAGGTTTACAGCAAGGGTGATCTGGTCAAAGAGAATCTGACAACAGACTCGAATGGGGCAGTCATTCTGAAAAATCTGCATCTTGGTACATATATCGTCAAAGAAAAACAGGCTCCGACCGGATTTTATAATGCCGGGGAAGAAAAGTCTGTCACTCTTTCTTATGCAGGACAGAATGTAGATGTTGTTTTTTCTGAGACAACCTTTACGAATGACAGACAGAAAGCAGAAGTGATTGTGACAAAGCAGGATAAGGATACAGAAAATCCTCTGGATGGAGGAATTTTTGGACTTTATGCAGCCAGTGACATTAAAAATGCAGATGGAACGGTTGTTGTAAAGAAAGGCACTCTGATTGAGAAAGTGACAACTGGAAATGATGGAATGGCGAAGTTTACCGCAGACCTGCCGCTGGGATTTTCCTATGATGTAAAGGAAGTACAGGCTCCGGAAGGCTATCTGAGAAATGCGGATGATGTCTATACGTTTACTTTTTCTTATACAAACGATAAGGAAGCGAAACTGACATTTAAGCATACCTTCAGAAACGAGCGTGTGACAGCGAAAATTTCCTTACAAAAACAGGACAAAGAAACAAAGAAGGCTGTTCCACAGGGAGATGCTACTTTAGAAAAGGCAGTCTATGGACTGTATGCCCGTGAGGATATTGTCCATCCGGATGGAGCAACTGGTGTGATCTACAAAGCAGGCGAGCAGGTTGCCACTCTCACAACAGATAAGAATGGACAGGCTTCCGTAGATGGATTATACCTTGGTAATTACTATGTAAAAGAGATTACTCCGCCAACGGGTTACCTGGCAGATGAAGAAGAACATGATCTGGTCTGCAACTACGAGGGTGATCTTGTAGCGGAAGTGAAGCGTGACTGTCTGTCTCTGGAACAGGTGATGAAGCAGCCATTTGAGATTATCAAGGCAGCGAACAACGGAAAGACAGATGCCGATTTACTGAAAGGTGCAGGATTTACCGCTTATCTGGTATCATCCCTGACAGTAAAAGAAGATGGCAGCTATGACTTTGATTCTGTCAAGCCGGTAGTGATAGGGGAAAATGGTGCAACAGAGATCTTTACGGATGAGAAAGGGTATGCCCGCAGTATTGCACTTCCTTATGGAACTTACATCGTCCGTGAAACAACCACGCCACATAATTACACTCCGGTCAATGATTTCATCGTGCAGATTACGGAAAATCATCCGACTACACCGCAGGTATGGAGAGTGCTGCTTGACAAAGAGTTTGAAGCAAAGCTGAAGATCATCAAACAGGACGATGAGACAAAGAAAGCAGTGCTTCAGAAGAATACAGAGTTTAAGATTTTTAACCTGGATACAGAAAAGTATGTGGAACAGGTAACAACCTATCCGACGACGGTAAAACACAAATCTTATTTTACAGATGAGCAGGGATACTTAATCCTTCCACAGAATCTGAAAATTGGATATTACCGTATTGAGGAAGTGAACGCACCTTATGGATATACGCTCAATGAGAATTACTATGAGGTGAATGTAGATTCCAATACAGCATATCAGATGGACGGAACTTCCGGCGATGTGATCATCGAGATTGCATACGAGAATCATCCGGTTAAGGGAGAACTGAACATCGTAAAACAGGGTAAGGTCTTAAATGGTTATAAAGATGACTTTACTTATCAGAAAGAAACTCTGGAGGGAGCAGTCTTTGAGATGTATGCTGCAGAAGATATTTATACAGCAGACTTCCAGAAAGATGATAACGGAAACCGTATCCTGGAGTATGCTTCCGGGGAACTGGTAGGAACTGTTACCACGGATAAGGATGGAAAGGCACAGATCACCGACCTTCCACTTGGAACCTATAAGATTGTTGAAAAGACAGCACCAGAGGGCTTTGTGTTAAACGAAGAAGCACAGACAGTAACATTTGAATACAAAGACCAGAAAACACCAGTCATCGAGCAGACAGCAACTTTTGAGAATGACCGTCAGAAAGTGGAAGTGTCCGTAGTAAAACAGGATGCAGAGACAGAAACGGTTGTGGCAGGTGCAGAGTTTGGCATCTATGCAAAAGAAGATATTCTGACACATGAAGAAGTGATTGTGAAGGCAGATACCTTACTTGGAAAAGCAGTCAGTGGGGAAGATGGAAGGGCAGTATTTGACGTTGACCTTCCATTTGGTACTTACTATATCAAAGAACTTGCAGCTCCGGCAGGGTATGTCTCTTCTTTTGAGACTTTGGAAGTGACTGCCAAATATCAGGGACAGGATGTGAAAGTGGTAGAGCTGGAATCTGTATTTAAGAACCAGCCGACAAAAGTAACCTTTACGAAGTCCGATATTACAACAGGCGTGGAACTTTCCGGGGCAACGCTTACGGTGCTTGATAAGGATGGAAATGTGGTAGATACATGGAAGTCTGTAAAGGGTGAGGAACATCTGATTGAAAGACTCACAGCCGGGGAGACGTATACCCTTCGTGAAGAAATGGCTCCTTATGGCTATCTGATGGCGGAAGAAGTTTCTTTTACTGTGGACGATACTGCCGAGATCCAGAAGGTAGAGATGAAAGATGCAGTGCCAACCGGAACACTTATCATCAATAAAAAAGGTGAGTTCCTGGAGAAAGTATCTGCACTGGATTCCATTGGCGGATGGATGAAGCATCTGTTTGAATATCTTTCCGGTTCCCTGAAAGAGGTTACTTTTGAGGTTTATGCCTTAGAAGATATAAAAGCAGCGGATGGCGAGAGTGAAGATTACTACAAGAAAGATGCACTGGTAGCAACGATCACGACGGATGAAACAGGCGTGGCAAAACTGACAGACCTTCCTCTTGGCAAATACTATGTCAAAGAGAAAGAGACAGCAAGTGGATATGTCTTGGATGGAGAAACTCGTGAAGTAGATTTGACTTACCGTGACCAGAATACCGCAGTTGTTACTTATTCCGCTGACTGGCAGAACAAACGTCAGAAGGCAGAAGTGAACGTGCTAAAGAAAGAAAAAGATTCCGACCGTGTACTGGAAGGGGCTGTATTTGCCCTGTGCAATAAAGAAAATATTGTCAATGCAAAGGGCGATGTGATCTTGAAAGCGGATACGGTTATTGAGGAGCAGGCTACGGATAAGGAAGGAAAACTGACCTTTACGGCAGATCTGCCACTTGGCTATACCTACTATGTGAAAGAAACTTCTCCGGCACCGGGATTTGCGACAACAGACCAGGTACAGGAATTTACTTTTGAATATGGTGGGGCAGATAAGGAAACACTGTCTTATGTGTTTACTTTTGAAGATGAGCCGACAACCGTAGAGTTTACCAAAACATCCCTGACAGACGGAAAGGAGATTGAGGGAGCAAAACTGAAAGTTACAGATGAGAGTGGAAACACTGTGGATGAATGGACTTCTGGTAAAGAACCACATATCATCAAAGAACTGACCGCTGGCAAGAAGTACACCATGACAGAAACACTTCCTGCGGACGGTTATGTGACAGCAGAGAGCATCACTTTTACGGTGGAAGATACCGGTGAAGTACAGAAAGTGGAAATGAAGGATGATGTGACAAAAGTGCAGATTTCCAAGACCGATATTTCCGGTAAGGAGCTGCCAGGAGCGAAACTGACGATCCTTGATAAAGATGGAAAGACCGTAGAAAGCTGGACATCTGAGGAAAAAAACCACACTACATTGAGATGCTTCCAATCGGGAAATATACCCTCCGTGAAGAAACTGCACCAGACGGTTATCTGGTTGCAGAAGATGTGAAGTTTACGGTCAAAGATACTGGAGAAATCCAGCAGGTTGTGATGAAGGATGAGGCGAAACCGGAGGAAACTCCAACAGAGACACCGACGGAAACACCAGAAACCACATCAACACCGGAGACGAAAACCACAGAAGAAACAAAGAAATCGACTTCACCAAAGACAGGAGATAATACTCCGATTCTGTTCTGGATTCTGCTTGCAGGGGCTGGAATGGCTGGTCTTGGTGGAACAGTGATTCTTCGCAAAAAGAAGAAATAAGAAAGCATAAGATTTCTTAGTAATGGATGAGGGCATTTATGGACACAGGATTCATAGATGCCCTCTTATAAAATTTCAAGAGAAGTGAAGGGAGAAAAGAAGATGACAAAAACAGTATTGATCGTTGCTGCAGCTGCAGTATTTCTGGTATATGGATTTGTCCTTTGGTGCTGTATCAAAGTGGGGGCGGAATCAGAAAAAGAATATATGAAACTGGCAGAAAAGAGAGGAAAGGAGCAGCAATGTGATAAATGAGGATAAGACAGCAGTGAGAGAAGAAAGGGCGTGGTGTGATTGCAGGATGAAGTGAATGAGAAAACAGTCTCACTTTGTATCCGCTGTGGCAAGGTCACTGCCAACCTGCTGAAATCTGCCATGGTAAAGGCTCTTGCAAAGATGGAGCAGGAGAAAAAGCAGCAGGGACAGAAAACGAACCAGAAACAGTCCCAGAAGGAAAAGGAGGATAAGACCTACAAGGGAAAACAGAGCCTTGATAAGCTGATGAAGCAGAATGTACAGCTGTCCAACATTGAGATCACAGATGGAAACATCAAGTCTTTTGAACGGGTAGCAAAGAAGTACAGCATTGATTTCAGTCTGAAAAAAGATGTGACTGCTGACCCGCCAAGATACTATGTGTTCTTTAAGGCAAGGGATGCCGATGTGATGACTGCCGCTTTTAAGGAATACACGGGCAAGTCTCTCAATAAGGACAAAAAACCATCCGTGAGGAAGAAGTTACAGCAGGCAATCACCAAATCGCTTGCAAAGCACAGAGAACTGGAGAAAACAAAAGGAAAGGAGAAGGAGCCGTCATTATGAGCAGATTACAGAAATTGCTTGGTGTAGGAAAAGGATACCTGGAGAGGTTACCGCCGGTGGATGTACATAAGCTGCTTCGGATTGTTCTGATGAATCTTCCGTATATCGTAATCTTTTATGTGGGAAATAAGCTGGCATGGTTATATCAATACTGTGTGGGTGATTCTATGATAGAAAGACTGATGGTACTGGTCTTAAATTTCCAGATGGCATTCAGCAGGATTCTTCCAAGTATGCATAAAAATGAATTGCTGGTTGGGATTACAGGAGCCGTGGCGGTGAAGCTCTTGGTCTATATGAAAGGGAAAAATGCCAAAAAGTTCCGGCAGGGAGTGGAGTATGGTTCGGCAAGATGGGGGACGGCAAAAGACATTGCACCCTTTATCGACCCGGTATTTGAGAACAATATCCTGCTGACTATGACGGAACGGCTGACCATGAATGGCAGACCAAAGAATCCGAAATTTGCGAGGAACAAGAACGTGATCGTGATTGGCGGATCTGGCTCAGGAAAGACACGTTTTTATGTAAAACCCAACTTGATGCAGATGGGAAAATACATCAGTTATGTGGTCACGGACCCGAAAGGGACGATCATCATTGAGTGCGGAAAGATGCTGGTACGGCATGGATATAAAGTGAAAGTATTGAATACGATCAATTTTTCCAAGAGTATGCACTATAACCCCTTCCACTATATCCATTCAGAAAAGGATATTTTGAAACTGGTAAATACGATCATGGTGAACACGAAAGGGGAAGGCGAGAAGTCCAGTGAGGATTTCTGGACGAAAGCAGAGAGACTTCTGTACTGTGCCCTGATCGGCTATATCTGGTATGAAGCACCGGAAGAAGAACAGAACTTTGCGACCCTGCTTGAGTTTATCAACGCTTCCGAAACAAGGGAAGATGATGAGACATTTAAAAATGCAGTAGATATGCTGTTTGAGGAACTGGAAAAGGAAGAACCGGAGCATTTTGCAGTACGTCAGTATAAGAAATATAAGCTGGCGGCAGGAAAGACAGCAAAGAGTATTTTGATTTCCTGTGGTGCAAGGCTTGCACCGTTCGACATTGCAGAGCTTCGTGAGATCATGAGCTATGATGAGATGGAACTGGATATGGTAGGTGACCAGAGGACAGCACTGTTTATTATCATTTCCGATACGGATGATACCTTTAACTTTGTTGTGGCGATGATGTACAGCCAGTTATTCAACCTGTTATGTGACAGGGCGGACGATGTACATCATGGCAGACTGCCATATCACGTCAGAATCCTCTGTGACGAGTTCGCAAATATCGGTCAGATTCCAAAGTTTGACAAGCTGATCGCAACCATCCGTAGCAGGGAAATCTCTGCATCCATTATCCTCCAGTCGCAGTCCCAGTTAAAGACGATCTACAAAGATGCAGCTGAGACAATCTTAGGTAACTGCGACACGATGTTATTCCTTGGCGGTAAGGAAAGTTCGACCTTAAAGGAGATTTCCGAGACGCTGGGAAAAGAAACGATTGATTTATATAACACTTCGGACACCCGTGGACAGAGCCGTTCTTACGGGATGAACTATCAGAAAACAGGAAAGGAATTGATGAGCCGGGACGAACTTGCGGTCATGGATGGCAGCAAATGTATCTTGCAGCTTCGGGGTGTAAGACCATTTTTCAGTGACAAGTTCGATATTACCAAACACAAACGGTATAAGGAGCTGTCAGACTACGATAAGAAAAATGAGTTTGATGTGGAAGCGTATATGCGGCATCGGATGGAAGTGAAACTGACGAGGACACAGGAATTTGACCTGTATGAGTTTTCGGAAGAGAGTCTGGCAGAAGAATTAAATACAGAAAACAAGGAAGCAGAGCATGTGAAAGATTCAGACACATAGCTCTTTTTTCTTTACTCTTTTGGGAGGTGATGGATTTGAGAGATCATGAAAGGCCACCCGTAAGGGCAGAGCCGGAAAAGACTTCTTAAAGATAGAAACCAGAGAAATACAGAGATTTGAAAGGAGACAACGAATATGGCGTTTTTTAATCAGGCAATCAATATTTTACAGACACTTGTGGTGGCGATTGGAGCCGGACTTGCAGTATGGGGTGTTATCAACCTGTTAGAAGGATATGGAAACGACAACCCAGGTGCAAAGTCCCAGGGGATCAAGCAGCTGATGGCAGGAGGCGGTGTCGTTCTGATCGGCACCCAGCTGGTACCGTTACTGTCCGGATTGTTCAGCTGAGAGAAGCAGGAGGGAGATGACTCATGGATCGGATATTTGAAGCGATTGAAGAATGGATGAGGAATCTTCTGACAGGCATGGTAAGTTCCAACCTGACAACAATGTATACCGATGTCAATGAAAAGACCGGTCAGATTGCTGCTCAGGTTGGGCAGACACCGCAGGGCTGGAATGGCAGCATTTACAGCATGATACAGAATCTTTCCGAGTCGGTCATTGTACCGATTGCCGGTATGATTATCACATTTGTACTTTGTTATGAGCTGATCTCCATGTTGACGGAAAAGAACAACATGCACGACATCGACACCTGGATGTTCTTTAAATACTTTTTCAAGATGTGGGTGGCAGTCTGGATCGTCAGCCATACCTTTACGATCACGATGGCGGTATTTGATGTCGGGCAGTCCGTAGTCAGCCGGGCAGCTGGGGTTATCAGTTCTGATACAGCGATCAATATAGATACGATGATCTCCACGATGGAGACGGCGATGGAATCCATGGAGATCGGTGAACTTGTCATACTGGCACTGGAAACGATGCTTGTAAGCCTGTGTATGAAGATTATCTCAGTCTTTATTACAGTGATTTTGTATGGACGTATGATTGAGATTTATCGCGCGTCCAGAAGCGCCGCTTTTCATCCAAAGGCGGTGTGCGGGCATTTTGGGAACCCGGCTTTAGCAAGCCGGTAAAGAAAAGTATCAAAGACGTGAAAAGCGTCACTTTAGCGTCATCCGATTT
>ENA-OQDT01001162-OQDT01001162.1-human-gut-metagenome-genome-assembly--contig:-NODE-1162-length-15883-cov-4.558644_pt1 | contig 15883 bp, 14 predicted proteins | sample MGYA00242786_ERZ504617 | MGnify/ENA primary metagenome ERZ504617 (study PRJEB26092, sample SAMD00036337) | human gut metagenome | host: Homo sapiens | study: EMG produced TPA metagenomics assembly of...
ATGATCTGACAATACTCGTAGTTTCCGTTACATTTAGAACAGAAACGGAATTCCAGATTCGGATCATCTTTCTCTGTACGGCCACAGACTGCACTATTTTGTGCTTCGTCACTTCCCCTGACTTGCTGCCACCCGGGAAGGGAACGGTCTTACTTTCTCCCATTGCTCTCTTAAACTGATTTTCTGCGATGGATTTCCTTCGGATTGTATCTGTTAAGATTTCTTGTACCAAGGAAGAAATAATAAAGTTCAGTAAGGATGCGATGATCGGCAGTGCCATAAACCATGCTCCTCCCATAAAATATCTGACAATATCATATACCACAAGAGCAGCATATACAATCGCCATCCACTTCATCTTGATCGGGATTACAAAGTACAGTAAAACCTTCATATCCGGATATGTCAGCGCATATGCCAGAAAAATAGATAAACTGATATAATACGTTGAAAACTGTGATCCATTCAGATAAGCATCTAACACTCCACCTGTGATAAAATACAAAATAAACGCAGAAATTACTGTAAAAATCATTCCAGATAAAATATATACAGTAAATCTGAATGATCCCCATGTACGTTCCAGCGATGCACTGATCGGATAATAAAAGAACAATATCGCAATCACAAACCATAAAGCAGATGACGTACTCGGCGGATAAATAATCCATGTAACAAGTCTCCATATCTGACCATGCAGGATTTCAGAGACATTCAAACTCAACATGGAAAGAGCCCCTGGATTAATATACATCAATGCATATCCCAGTACATAACTTACAATAATATAAATCGTAAGATTCTCAATCCCGCGATTTCCAAATTTTCGTTCCAGTTTGTCAATAAATTTCATAAATCTCCTTTTCTCACAAAATGCTATTCGTTCTTTCGTTACAGCGGATATCCACAATCTGCTTTCTCTGCGTAATTCTGCACCGAATAACTGCCTCTCAGTTCAGACACAAAATCAGAAAAACTTCTTCCTGGAAAGAAATATCGCTGCAATGATACTTGCCACTACAGAAAGGATGATAACGATAAGAAATCCCCATGGTGTCCTGGAAAACGGCATTCCCGCAGCACTCAGGTTCATACCATACGCACTGAAAACAATAGTCGGAATACTCATAACAATGGTAATAACAGCCAGAACCTTCATGACAATGTTCAGGTTATTAGAAATAACTGATGCAAAAGTTCCCATCATACTGCTGAGGATACCACTGTAAATATTAGCCATCTCAATGGCCTGCTTGTTCTCAATGATAACATCCTCCAGAAGCTCTGTATCCTCCGGATATTTCTTGATACTCTCCACCTTCAGAAGTTTCTCCAGAACCATCTCATTGGAACGCAGAGATGTGGTAAAGTATACCAGTGATTTCTCCAGTTCCAGAAGTTCCATCAATTCCTGATTTCTTGTAGACAGATGAAGTTTCTCCTCAATCTGCTCGCTCTTCTTATCTATAATACGCAGATATCTCAGATACATGCTGGCATTACGGTACAAAATCTGCAGAATAAATCTGGTTTTCATATAGGTAAAAAAGTTTCTTACCCTGCCTTCCATAAATCTTGTCAGAACCTGTGTGTCTTCCAGACATACAGTAAAGATCATCTTCTGAGTCACGATAATACCAAGAGGAATGGTCACATACCAGTCCTTCTCGTTACGTTCTTCAATCGCAGGTACATCTGCAAGGATAAGGGTATAATTGTCCTCCACTTCTATACGGGAACGCTCTTCCTCATCCAAAGGTGCGCGCAAATCGTCCACCTCTATCCCAAATTGCTCGGAAATTTCAAAAATTTCTGTTGCCGTAGGATTCGTCAGCGCAATCCAACAGCCCTCCTGTGGTTCCTGTATTTCATGGATAGCGCCATCGATTGTCTTAAAAATCCTTACCACGATCCACACTTCCCTTCTTTTTCTCGATTTCCCCTCAATAGATTGTTACTGTTTACTCTGTTCTCAGTAACAATAAATCTGCAACTATTCAGAGTTTCTGCAAGAGATTACTGAACAGTTACGTTTGCTCTTTATTTTCACAAAGACTCAAACATCATTATAATTTGAACATGAATTTTTGTCAATTCCAATGCTTTCGGTTTACAAAACTTTTACACTTCGCTATAATAAAGTAGTATTTATTTATAAAAGTCCCGTAAAGTGGGGCGTACAGATTGCGGGAATGATTTTTCAAACACGCTCTAACTATGGCAACTGAATTCAGGTGAAATATCCCGCAAAGTGGGGCGTGCAGATTGCGGAAATGATTTTCCAGACACGCTCTAATACAATAACAGGAAAGGATACAAATCATATGAGCCAGTCATCATTTGGAAATAAATTTAAGGTAACTACCTGGGGGGAATCCCACGGAAAAGCTCTCGGAGCTGTGATAGACGGATGCCCGGCAGGCCTTCCTCTCTGTGAAGAGGACATTCAGAAATTCCTCGACAGAAGGAAACCCGGACAGAGCAGATACACCACCGCCCGTAAAGAAGGAGATCTGGTAGAAATCCTCTCAGGTGTCTTTGAGGGCAAAACCACCGGAACTCCAATTTCTCTGATGGTAAGAAATACAGATCAGCGCTCCAGAGACTACGGAAATATCGCATACTCCTATCGTCCCGGACATGCAGACTATACTTTTGACCAAAAATACGGATTCCGCGACTACAGAGGCGGTGGACGTTCTTCAGGGCGGGAAACCATCGGAAGAGTTGCAGCAGGTGCCATTGCTTCTAAAATATTAGAAGAACTTGGCATTTCAATCTGCACCTATACCAGATCTATCGGACCTGTTGAAATTGCTTCTTTTAATAAAGAAGAAATCCATCAGAATGCATTTTATATGCCGGACGCACAGGCAGCAGTGAAGGCCGGTGAATATCTGGAAGAATGTATGAAGAATCAGGACAGTGCAGGCGGCGTGATCGAATGTCGTATTACCGGAACACCTGCCGGACTTGGCGAGCCAGTCTTTGACAAGCTCAGTGCTCTTCTTGCCCACGCCCTGATGTCCATCGGTGCAGTCAAGGCTGTTGAAATCGGTGACGGCATTGCAGTGACTTCCTCAAACGGTTCCACTGACAATGATGGATTCACAGTCAAAGACGGTGAAATCATCAAAACCTCCAACCACGCAGGCGGAATCATGGGAGGAATCAGTGACGGCAGTGAAATCATACTTCGTGCCCATATCAAACCAACCCCATCCATCAGCCAGCCGCAGCAGACCGTAACCAAAGATAAAGAACCTCTTTCTCTGGAAATCCATGGCCGACATGATCCGGTCATTGTCCCAAGAGCAGTGGTTGTGGTAGAATCTATGGCAGCAATCACACTGGCGGATGCGCTCTTTGTCAATATGAGTTCCCAGATGGATAAGGTTCGGGATTTTTATCGGAAATAATTCCAATTAATCCACGCAAAAATACCTTCACTTGAATTCTGAGCTGATCTCAGTTTCAAATGAAGGTATTTTATTATCTGCCTATATTGCTGATTCTATGTAACGAATCTGTTATTCTTCCGGAACCGGCCAGATTCTGATACAGTTTGGCTCTGTAATCTTAATCGGCTTGCCGTTCATCACAATAATATTCTTCTCATAATCCACTGTAAAAGTAGTCAGTGTATTACTTGCATGATTAGCCAGCACCAGATGCTTATCATCCGGTAAAAGTACCAGATCTTTCGGATATTCACCACTGATCGGAAGTGTAAACTTCCTTGTCAGCATACCAGTCTCCTCATCACGCTCAAACATGGAAACTGTATCCTCACCTGCTGTTGTACAGAAAAGATGCTTGCCATCATTTGCAAGAGAAAGACCGGACGCTGCATTATGTGTATCATGAACATCCTTCTTCGCACTTGTCTCAATCGTCTGGATCAGTTCAAACGCCGGAACCTTACCGCTTCCATCATATTTGTAAGCCCTGATCTCATTACTGAGTTCAAAGAGAATATAAGCAAACTTACCATCATCGCTAAAACGAATGATACGCGGGCCGCTCTCTCTCGGACATCTCAGGATGTCTACCAGTTCCAGCTTATTGCGCAATTTGTTGACACGGTAAATCTTCACCTGATCAATTCCGTTATCTACTGCACAGAGATATTTATTATCCGGAGTTGGACGAACACAGTTCACATGGGGACGGAAGTTACGCTCTGCAACACTTCCGAGTCCTGTATGGAATACGCCATCCATCAGGCTTCCAAGTCTGCCGTCCTTATGAGTATGTACAACAGTCACCTTACCGTCATGATATCCGGCAACATAAAGATACTTACCGTCAACATCTGTAGAAAGGAAACAGCCTCTCATTCCATCAATATTTACACTGTTGATACGTGACAGATCACCATTTTTATCACGTTTAAATACTGCAACACCCTCATCCTCGATAGAATAAAGATACTTACCATTCTTTGAAACAGCCATGTGGGATGCATTACTTACTTCAACACTGCTGCGTTCTGTAAGAGTGCCATTCTCAACATCAACATCATAAACATGGATTCCCTGTCTGGAAGAGCCATGTGTATAAGAGCCCACATAAGCTACATATTTCTTTTCACTCATAATGCTTTTTTCCTCCTGCTGTCCTGAAGTTTATTTATCATCGCTCACTCTGTTCCCGTCTGCTGTCAGCGAGCAATAATATTTTCGTCCCAATATTGCCGGACGATGTCATACGATAAGGTGATTATAGCACATTTTCCTAATCAGAACAAGATTACGGAACTCAGTTTTATGTATTTTTTCCAGTTCATGGGTTACTGTCGTTACTGTTCACATACAAGCCAAAATTCTATTGCCGCAGGCAATCTGGAATGAATTTTGGCTAAGTTCTATACCGGATAAGCGCTCTGCTGTTTATTTGGTAAAATAATTTCTGACAGCCTCCAGTGTCTGGTCTATGATCTCATCTGTATGGGCAACAGATAAAAACATTGCCTCAAACTGTGACGGAGCCATATGGATTCCCTGCGCAAGCATTCCCTTGAAATATTCCGAGAAAGCTTTTGTATCTGAAGATTTGGCTGATGTATAATCCACAACCTCCTGCTCTGTAAAGAACAGGCTTCCCAGGGAGGATACGTGATTGATATGGTAAGGCAGATTTTTCTCTGCTAGGATTTTCTCCATACCGCCATAGAGACGTTTTCCTTTTTCCTCCAGATCTTTATAGATTTCCTGGTGCTCATAGAGGTATTTTAACTGTGTCAGTCCTGCTGCCATTGCAATAGGATTTCCGCTTAAGGTACCGGCCTGGTAAACCTTTCCCACAGGGGAAACCAGTTCCATAATCTCTCTGCGTCCGCCGTATGCGCCTACCGGCATACCTGCACCGATGATCTTACCATAGGTAACCAGATCAGGGGTCACGCCAAAATATTCTGCAGCACCGCCAAAAGCCAGACGGAAACCAGTGATAACCTCGTCAAAGATCAGAAGGGCGCCGTACTCATCGCAGAGCTTTCTCAGACCTTCCAGGAACCCCTTTTTCGGAGGAACCACACCCATATTGGCGCCTACAGCTTCCACGATAACAGCAGCAGTCTGTCCGTCAGCCTGCTCCATCAGTGCACGTACACTGTCCAGATCATTATAAACAGCAGTCATGGTATCCTCTGTGCATCCCTTAGGCACACCGGCACTGTCCGGAACACCGCTTGTCATCACACCGGAGCCTGCACTTACCAGCATGGCATCACTGTGTCCATGATAGCATCCTGCAAATTTAATGATCTTATTCTTTCCTGTAAATCCTCTGGCAACACGGACTGCACTCATAACAGCCTCTGTACCGGAATTTACCATACGCACCATATCCACATGTGGAATATGGTCACAGATGAATTCAGCCATCTCCACTTCGATTGCAGTTGCACATCCGAAGCTGAGGCCCTTTTCACATGCCTTCAGTACACTTTCTTTTACTTCCGGAAAATTATGGCCCAGAATCATAGGTCCCCAGGAATCGATATAATCCACATATTCTTTTCCATCAACATCATAAATATGGCATCCGTCTGCGCGGTCGATAAATCTCGGTGCAATACCGATTGCGCCATAGGCACGTACAGGACTGTTTACTCCTCCCGGAATCACCTTTACCGCTCTGTCAAATAATTCTTCTGATAAACCCATCAGCCGATTCTCCCTTCATCCATGCATTTTGCAAGTTCTTTTGCATAATAAGTAAGATAGATCTGGGCACCTGCACGGTATGCACTGACTGCCATCTCACACATAATACGTTCTTCATCGATCCATCCCATCTTTGCAGCTGCTTTCACCATTGCATATTCACCGCTTACACTGTATGTTGCAACCGGCACATTTACAGCCTTTGATACCTCAGAGACCATATCCAGATAAGACATGGCAGGTTTTACCATAATGATATCTGCGCCCTCTTCCACATCCGTAAGAGCTTCCTTCATTCCTTCTCTTCTGTTATGGAAATCCATCTGGTAGCTCTTTCTGTCACCAAAAGACGGTGCAGAACCTGCTGCATCACGGAATGGTCCGTAGAAAGCAGATGCATATTTTACTGCATAGGACATGATCGGTGCTCCATAATGTCCGTTCGCATCAAGAGCCTCACGAATAGCACGTACACGTCCGTCCATCATATCAGAGGGAGCTACCATATCTGCGCCTGCCTCTACATGGGAAACAGCTGTCTTAGCCAGTAATTCCAGTGTTGCATCATTATTTACATCATGACCGCAGAGCACTCCGCAATGTCCGTGTGAAGTGTACTCACACATACATACATCTGTGATATAGTACATGTCCGGGAACTGTTTCTTTGCTTCTCTCAGGGCTTTCTGTACGATTCCGTTGGGGTCGTACGCACCGCTTCCCACCTCATCCTTGTGATCCGGGATGCCGAACAGCATAATGCTGTTTACTCCTGCATTCTGCAGACGTTCCAGTTCAAAAGGAAGACGGTCTACACTGTAGCGGAACTGTCCTTCCATAGAAGGGATCTCTTCTTCAATTCCTGTTCCCTCTTTTACAAATAAGGGATAAATAAGGGAAGACTTGTCCATTCTTGTCTCTCTTACCATTTTTCTTAAATTTTCACTGCCTCTTAATCTTCTTGGTCTCTGAATTAAATCCATGTCTTTTTGCTCCTTTTATCAACAATTCTCATAACTGTTCCATTTTTTGCAGAATAGTTATCAGTTTTCCTGTTTCATCTCTTCCACAAGCTCTATGAGACTTTCGATGGTAGCCTTCTTTGCCATGCGGGTCTGCATACCATAAGCATCTGCTGCAGCTTTGGTCTGTTTTCCGATACAGGCAGCTTTTACCTTCGTATAGTCCAGTCCCTTTGTGCCTTCCACAAAGCCCTTTACAGTGGATGCACTGGTAAATACTACACAGTCCACACTTCCTGTCTCCAGCTCTTTCTTCTCATCGATCAGCCTGCTCTTTTCATAACAGGTTGTGTAAGTAGCAATGTCATCTACCTTCGCACCTGTCTGCTCCAGCAATTCTGTCAGCTTTTTATTTCCGGCTTCGGCTCTTGGGATCAGAATTTTTTCATTTCCCTGAAGTTGTTTTGCAAGCTCTGCCCCAAGTAGTATCTCCGTCATACACACCTGGCACAAAATCAGCCAGCAGGTGATGCTCTTTCAGCTTTTTCTTCGTTCCTTCACCGATCACTGCGATCTTCGCCTGTCCCAGGCTGCGCACATCCATCTCTTTTCTGTCCATCTCGTCAAAAAAGATCTCCACACCTGCAGGGCTTGTAAAAATGATCCACTGATAAGTATCCAGTTTCTCAAATGCCTCATACAGTCTGCCATTATCCTCAACAGGTACTGTACAGATAGACGGCAGCTCCAGAACCTCGGCACCTTTCTGACGGAGAAGATCTGCTGTCTTTGAAATATGCTGTCTTGGTCTTGTGACCAGAACCTTCCAGCCTGCCAGAGGAAGTTTCTCGTACCAGGCAAATTTGTCAGCCAGAGAACATACCTTTCCCACAACAATAATGGCAGGTGTCTCTATCCCCTGTCTGTCCACCTCTTCCTTGAGGGTACCTACAGTAGCAACCACCCGCTTCTGTCCTGCTGTTGTTCCTTTCTGAAGAACTGCTGCCGGCATATCCGGGTCCATGCCGCCTGCAAGAAGTCCTTTGCAGATATCCTCCAGTGCTGCAATTCCCATTAGAAACACCAATGTTCCCTTTGTCTGGGTCAGTGCTTTAAAATCTATATCATACTCCTGCCCTGCGCGTTTATGTCCTGTAATAATATGTAAGGACGAACAGAAATCCCTGTGTGTCACAGGAATCCCATTGTAAGCAGGAACAGAAATCGGAGATGTCACTCCGGGCACGATCTCATAAGGGATTCCATTCTCAGAAAGAAGTTCCAATTCCTCCCCGCCTCTTCCAAAGAGAAAGGGATCTCCACCTTTAAGCCTTACCACTTTATTTCCTTTTTCAGCTTCTTCCAGAAGAACCTTATTAATATCCTCCTGCACCATTGTATGGTGATTTGCTCTTTTACCTACATTAATCAGTCTGGCATGCTCCGGGATCTTTGCCAGAACCCCTTCGCCCACCAGACTGTCATATACTACCACATCTGCCTGCTGCAGAACCGCTGCGCCCTTTAATGTAAAAAGCCCGATATCACCCGGTCCTGCACCAACCAGCCAAACCTTGCCAGCTGCCATGTTTCTTCTCCTTTTTGCGTCACAAGAATTTTCTTTTTATAATTTTTTTTATCTTCCCTCACAGTCAGATTTCAATTGCTTTGCAAGAGCTGTTCCAAGCTTCTCTCCATCCTCTGCTGCACCTCTGATCTGACCTGTAAGCCACTTTCCTGTAGCTTCACTGTAATATAAACCGCGGATAAAGATCTCATCTCCGCCCACCTCTGCAAATGCAGCTACAGGCGAAGAACATCCTCCGTCCAGATATTTTACATATGCGCGCTCTGCAGTTCCTGCAAGCCAGGCATCCCTGTCACAGTATCCGTCCAGATACCCATAATCCTCACCTTTGCGTCCCTGCACAGCCAGGATCCCCTGACCTGCTGAAGGAATCATCTCATCCGGTGTAAAATATCTGCTGATCCTGTTTTCCAGCCCCAGTCGTTTCAGACCTGCCGCTGCCAGGATCAGCCCTGAATACTCTCCTTCATCCAGCTTGCGAAGCCTTGTCTGCAGATTTCCACGGATACTCTTTACCTCCATCTCAGGATACAGCTTCTTTAACTGAAGAGTTCTCCTTAAGCTGGAACATCCCAGAGGTTTATCCGGATCCAGCTCCGCCACTCCCTCAGGAAGCACCAGTACATCTCTTGGATCCTCACGCTTTGAAAAGGCCAGAAGCGGAAGCTCTTCCGGCACCTCCATAGGCATATCCTTAAGACTGTGTACAGACAGATTGCTTTTACCATCCAGCAATGCCCTGTCCAGTTCTTTTACAAACAATCCTTTTCCGCCCACCTTATCCAAAGTACGGTCCAGAATAATATCTCCTGTTGTTTTCATAGTCAGGATATTTACTGTTATTTCAGAGCCGGCATTTTTTTCACGGTTTTTCTGCTCTATGTAACTTTTTACCATCTCACTCTGGAGAACTGCCAGCTTACTCTCTCTGCTTCCAATGATCACCTCAGTCATCATTCTCCTCCTCATTATCATCTTCCTGCGCAACCCTCTCCAGGGCATTCTGGATCTCTTCTCTTATCCTGCGCGCTTTTTTATGGTCCAGACCACTGGCTGTAATTCCCACTACCAGTCCCTCTTCCATATAAATTCCCGGGAAATAAAAATCGCACTGCTCCCTGTCACTGGCTACATTAACATAAACGCCTTCCTGCCTGCAGATCCTGTGGATCTCATCATTTAACTTTCTGTCATTGGTAGCTGCGATCACCATATATGCCATCGCAAAATCTGTACGCTTCACCGGACGTGTGATCAGCTCTACATAGCCGGCTTTGCCAAGCTCCATCATCTCCATGGTGACCTTCGGAGCAATGACTCTGATATTTCTGGTGAATGATAAAAGGGTTTTCACTCGACGAGTTGCAATGTTTCCGCCGCCTACAACCACGATATTCTTATCTGATAAGTCTATAAACATTGGAAAATACGGCTTATTCTTCATATATTTTCTCCAGTCCTGCCACACACTCAAGGAAAATCTCCTGATTCAGACTGTCACGCAGACCAAAGATCAGTTTATTTACTACTTTTCCTGCTGCCGTATCCACTGCATGGACCAGATTCTGCCTGTCATCCTCTTCCATAGGTGTTTTCTTTAATATCTTTGCAATCCTTAAATTCAGGTCATTGACTGCCTCATCTTTAATATCCTGAATTCTCGGGATCAGGTCTCTTCCATCCAGCCATTGGAAAAATTCATCCATCTGCTCTCTTACGATCGCACCTGCTGCCTCCAGATTTTCCTGAAGTTCTGCAGGAACTTCCTCTATACGAAAGCTGTCCATATCATAAAGTGTGATTCCCTGGATCTTTCCAACAGCTGGCTCTATATCTCTGGGAACTGCCAGATCGATCAGAATCAGATCATCCTTTGTCCGGATTCCCTGGAATAATTCTTCTTTTAATGTAAAATTGGGGCTCGCAGTTGCGCTTACTACAAGGTCACACTTTGGCATATACTCCATTCTGTCACCGTAATTAATACGCTTGCAGCCCAGCGGAATATTCACAACTCCGCTTCTGTACTGACGGATGGTCACTGTCACATCTGCCCCTGCCTCCTGCAAAGCCTGAGCAGCCACCTTACCCATCTCACCGTTACCGATGACCATACAGGTCTTATCCCTGAGAGAATACCCCTTCTCTGCCAGAAATCCGATGGCCTGATGGATCACTGACGGATTTCCATGGGAAAAAGGAACCTCTGTCTTAATTCTCTTTCCTGCTGTGGCAGCCATTCTGAACAGAACCTCCAAAACACCATCTGCCGCAAAATTCTCTCTTGCCAGATTCAGGGCATCCTTCACCTGTGTAAGGATCTGATCCTCCCCTATGATCTGTGATTTCAGACCACTGGTAAGATAAAAAAGATGCTCAACTGCCTCCTGATCCTTACGCTCTACAAAATATTGTCTGTAAGAATCCTCAGTAATTCCCTTTATCCTGCAGAGGCAGTCATAAAGACAGACATCCACCTCATCATCCACACTTGCCCAGACCTCCAGGCGGTTACAGGTGGACAGGATCACGCATCCATATATTCCATTTTGATTCTTTATTTTTTCCATTGCTTCACCGGCATTTTTCTTTGTAAATGCAAATTTCGCACGAATATCCACCGGTGCCATATTATGGTCAATTCCAATCATGGAAATACTCATAACTTCTAACTCTCCTTCGTATTTCACCATTCCTCATTCATTTCATATCAAATCAAATATCCCACTGGCAACAGGGTATTTGATTTGATAAGAAATCCGGACAGCTAAAAAGCACTGTCAGAGATATCATAATCATTTCCTGTTAAGATGTCAATTGCAAACACGGAAAAAACTCAGCATTAGAGTAAAGGATGTTACTGTTCACATACCACTATCCCGAGACATACAAGCCAAAATTCCATTGCCGCAGGCAATCTGGAATGAATTTTGGCTAAGTTACTGTGAACGGAGTGAACAGTAACTAAAGGATAACGTGACAAGACCTCATTACCGTTCGTTCTGCATCCGGTAATGAGGTCAGAATATTCTGTGTTTACTGTTTATCTATTCTCATCAAAACTTTACATTTCTTTCTGTAACAGGCGATTCCATATTTTATGATTGTATGAATTCCTTCCTGTTCCAACGCCTCAGTATATCTGATATCTATAATCTGCTGAAGTGCTTTTTCGCACTCTCCCTGAAGATTTCCGTCATCTGCATATTTTACTTCGATCACAATCCCCACATCTTCATCCTCTATACGGATCAGAATATCCCCGAATCCATCTCCTGATTCCCGATTGGACATTACTGACCAGTTCTCTTTGAATCCCAGAATCCCCAGCAGCAATCCATGATAGAAATTTTCTTTCGTTGGTTTCTGCGCAAAGGTATCTCTTATGCTGATCGTTTTCTTCATATATTCTGTAAAAATCAACTCTACTTTTTCCGGATTTTGGTTCAGCAGTGCATCACACAAATCACTGACTGTTTTTCCATCGTCCTTTACATTTTCTTTGAACATTTTCAGAATATGGTTGGTGATAATATTTCGGATTTCTCTATTGGGAATGACCAGATTATACCTGTTGCCACTGGGTTCCCCTCTCTGTGTCAGATATCCTGTCATAAAAAGTGTACTCCACAGATTGTCTATGGAAGAATATAATTCCTTATAGGTAAGCTCAGAATTAATTTCTTTCTGGACAATCCCTCCATTTACCAGCTGTTCCAGTTCCATTCTGGTCAGCTTCTGTGGTTTTCCCACACTGTCAATGAAATGGCTGATCACACTGTTTCCACTTGTATTCGCCCAGTAATTCTTCGGTTCCAGCCCGGGATCTGCCAGATGATCGCTGCAGAAATTGATCACATCCCATGGACAATAAACATCCACATTTCCAAACCGGTAGCCGTCATACCACTCTTTCACTGTCTCATAATATTTTTCCTGTCCATAATACCGGAGGAGTTCCTTTACTTCCGCATCTGTAAATCCAAATGTTTCATCAAAACTCTTATCTGTAATGGAATAAACCTTAAAGTTGTTAAGACCTGTAAAAATGCTTTCTTTTGCAATCCGCAGGCATCCTGTCAGCACTGCGAATTTCAGACTGCTGTTGGTTTTTAATGCATTCTCAAATAAATTACGGATCAGCAATACCATTTCATCATAATAGCCATTTTCATTTGCCTTTGCCAGAGGTACGTCATACTCATCGATCAGAACAATTACTTTGCTGCCATAGTGCTTTTCCAGCAATTCTGTCAGCTCACGGATACTGTACACCAGAGAATCGTTTGTCATTTCTTTTTTCTTTAACTGTGTCAGTAATTCGTGATCTGTTTCATCAAGCTCTGTGCTGTCTGAAAGTACGGATAGTCTGCGGGCTTCTTCATTGATTGTTTTTATGAGAAATCTTCGGGCTTCCTCATATGTGGCACCATTAATTCCCTTCAGACTGACAGAAACCACCGGAAATTTTCCCTGATATTTTTCACATAATTCCTGATTATCTGAAATCCTCAGCCCATCAAACAGAGTCTTATCTTTTCCAATCTCAAAAAAACTCTGGAGCATACTCATATTCAGGGATTTTCCAAAGCGTCTCGGACGGGTAAACAGGTTTACCTTTCCCCACTGGGTAAGCAATTGTTCAATTACATGTGACTTATCTACATAATAGAAATCTTCCCGACGCATCTCTTCAAAATTCTCAATTCCAATTGGAAGTTTTTTTAATCCTGCCATCTTATATCCCCTTCCATTTATAAAGCATACCTTCTTATTGTTATCCGTCTTATTACTGTTTATAATATCATGAATCCTATCGTAATTCCAGAAAATAATGTAACCTGTTACTATCGCAAGTGACAGTGGCAAGCGAAGTAAAATATGTAATAATATGATTGAGATACTTGCAGAAAATATTAACAGAAATGGAAGGTGATGAAAATTATGAAGATATTGAAGAAAGTAGAATCTTCCTGATAAGACAAAACATCGCGCACCACAGCTACATTCAGCATATCTTCATTCACAATCTCCTTATATAGCGGAGTTACATCCTGAGTTAATGAAACATTAAACTCATTCCATTTAGCCCGCATCTCTTCTTCATTCTTCACTTCGGCAAACATCCTTGAATAACTTGCATAACAGATATAACTATTGATAATATCCGCTTTGATCCGTGCTGTTTCCAGCTTTTTAAATGCATCAGACACATTACTCAACGTATCCAATGTATGCATACGTATAGCGGCCAAGCTGTCAACCAACGCTTTAGTGGACACAAAATCTCCACGCAAGTTACCACCGGCTTCCAGATAAGAACCACCTTTCGGAAAAAGACGGAACTTCATGTAATTATTGGCTTCGGCTCCGATTCCCGAGAATTCCGCTTCTGTATTTGTCTGAGTTACTTTGATAGTCATGTCATCTCCTGGAGTAAGATACAATGTGTTGCGGCTGATAGTATAATATGTCGGCTCTTTAAGTACAAAAGTAGTATCAAAATAACCGGCAGCATCCGTTTTCAACAAAATATCTCGGCTGTCACCTAGCATAGATGCTGCTCCGTCAAATCTCATACGCACATTCTGGCTACCCATATCAAGCAACTGGCCTTTCAAATGAACCGTATTAATAAAATTTGATTTTTTTTCTGTACACGAAACTGCACATAAAATAATGAATACTATAAAAAAAATATTTTTTCTCATATCGCCAATTATTATAATGTAATTAATAACATATCATTTTGTCAAAAACATACTACATATACCCCAAACGTAGCATCTCAAAAAATCATTGAAGATTTGCACTATTTAAGGTTGTTCATTCATATCTATTTTGTTGAATAGCACCATTGCTTGACCCTATTTCAACATCATTTATTGGCATCGCCCACAACAAACTATTGGAAGGAATCGTATAAGTTTTAGGCTTATCTATAAAAACCTCAGACATTGATATTTCAAAAAAATTCTTTACTACTGTCACATCATCTTCCAATATTTCATTTACACCATAACGTTTGATATCAGGTATACGCATAGAAAATGGCATTTCACGACGTCTTTCAGCCAATACAATAGATAAAGCTTCACTTTGGTTACCTGCGCTAAGAGAAATGTAGGTACCGGCCTCATAACGCTTTTCACGAAGCACGTCCAAAGTCTTTAAACCCTCTTGCCACATTCCTTGGCGAATTTGTGCCTCTGCTTTATTTAATAACATTTCAGCAGTAGTCAAGCCAGATATTATATAACGTCCATCATAGAATTGATTATAACGATATGCTTCATACGGAACTCCCATACGACGGTTTCCATGTTCCACAAAAACAACTTAAAACGGCGGTCATTCTGCTGATCATATAGACTCACTAAATCATCAGATGGAATAATCCATTGACTACGCGCATAAGTAAAACGTGGGAAAAGAAATTCCTTCCAATATAAATACTTAATCGTTGTCCATTTATGAGTTTCACAATTATATACATCCTGTGCCGGAAGACCCTCCATTTCTGGATAAGATTCAACAGGAGCATAACCCAATTCATTAAAATCCAATAGTTCAGGAGCTCCTTCCAAAGCCTTTTCCGCAGTAGCTTGTGCCTCCTTATAATTCCCCATTGTCAAGTATACACGTGAAAGTAATGCATTTACTGTTGCCTGACAAATACGCCATGGAAAATTAGGATTTACACTCTTATCTGGGGTCACGGCTGCAATTTCCAAATCATCTAATATCAATTGATAAATTTCGTCCAATGACACCCTGGCTATTGACTCCTCAAAATCCGTATTCAAACGTTTGGGAAGTCCCAAAGCATTTTTATGGCTTCACAATAAGGCAAGCAATAATATTGAGCTAATACGAAATACGAATAAGCACGTAAAAATGGCATTACATTTAATTTATTTCTCGCTTTCATCTCCAGTAACTTATCCACATTGTTAATTATGGTATTAGCTTTAAAATATTTGAATACTCTCCATTCCATAAACCATCCGAAGCCTGTGAAGCAATTCCCATGCTGTATGCAATATATTATAAAAACCGTACTTGATATAGCAAATGCACTAGGATCAGCTTTATATAATTCGGACTGTCAAGTCGGCATCATCATTGGAATAACAAGCAAATGGGATTGGTTTCAATTAAGT
>ENA-OQDT01001163-OQDT01001163.1-human-gut-metagenome-genome-assembly--contig:-NODE-1163-length-15879-cov-2.533520_pt1 | contig 15879 bp, 18 predicted proteins | sample MGYA00242786_ERZ504617 | MGnify/ENA primary metagenome ERZ504617 (study PRJEB26092, sample SAMD00036337) | human gut metagenome | host: Homo sapiens | study: EMG produced TPA metagenomics assembly of...
TGCTACAAATATAGATATACTTTTTTAATACCCAAAAGAAATTTGAAAAAAATGTATTAAAAGGCACATTTCCTACAGAAAAGTTCAAATCACTGGCAACTCCGTTCTAGTTTTTACGATATAACGTGTTGAAAGAAACACTTAATACGGTAAAAACGGAAGCCGGAAAGTATGGCTATCATGTCCACTATGCAGTCAAGGCTAACGCCAATCCCCGCATCTTGTCTATTATTGCAGAATATGGCTTGGGAGCCGACTGTGTGAGTGGTGGTGAAATACAGGCGGCACTCGATGCAGGTTTCCCTGCCAGGAAAAATCGTTTATGCCGGTGTCGGCAAAGCAGACTGGGAGATCAATTTAGGACTGGACAACGATATTTTCTGCTTCAACGTAGAATCGGCTGCCGAACTGGAAATCTTGGAAGAATTGGCTGCCGCCAAAAACAAAGTGGCCTCGATCGCCCTTCGTATCAACCCGGAAGTAGACGCTCATACACATGCCAAGATCACGACTGGCATGAAGGAAAACAAATTCGGTATCAATTTGAGCCAGCTCGGACAGGTGTTAGATTTAGTCTGCCGTCTGGAACATATCAAATTGATCGGCATCCATTGCCATATCGGCTCACAAATTACAGATATGGCTGCTTTCCGTGGCCTGGTAATCCGTGTCAATGAAATTCAGGAAGAGCTGGAGGCGCGTGGAATAAAAGTTGAGAATCTGAACTTCGGTGGCGGTCTCGGTATCGATTATTATCACCCGAATCATTTGCCTATCCCGGCATTCGACAACTATTTTGCCGTGTTCAACAAGCTATTGCAACTTCGTCCGGGACAGCAGGTTCATTTCGAGCCGGGACGTTCCATCGTCGCACAATGCGGTTCGCTGATTTCTAAAGTACTATATGTAAAAGTCGGCGAGACAAAGAAATTCTGTATTTTAGATGCCGGCTTCACCGAACTGATCCGCCCGGCCATGTACGATGCATACCACCGCATGGAGAATATCACCAGCGACGAAGAAGTTGAAGTTTATGACGTTGTCGGTCCGATCTGTGAATCGTCCGACGTGTTCGGTAAAGATGTCGAACTGAACCGCGCCCACCGTGGCGACCTGATCGCCCTCCGCTCTGCAGGTGCTTACGGCGAGGTAATGGCCTCACAATATAACTGTCGGAAATTACCGACAGCTCATTACTCGGATACGATGTAAACCCTATTTCAACATTATAGAATGGTCCATGCAAAAATCTTTTCCATACAAGTTTTTGCATGGACCATTATTTTATCAAACCGTCTTTCGAAGTGGTATCCGTAGTCCGGGTGATGTATTTGTTATAAATATCCAAAAATCCTCCGTACATTTGTATCAGCAAAGACAATTTAATATCGATGAGCGAAAATTTACTTACATTCTCCGACCTGGAATTACTCCTAATCGGGATTACTGGCGTGTTGTTTATCATACAAATACTTTATTATCTGATCACATATTCACGCCCTTTACGTGCTGCAACAGCCAAAAGCACGGAACGTGTCACGGCAGACAAGGATGCACAACCTGTCTCCGTCATTGTCTATGCCCATAGCGAACCGGAAGATTTACGCAATAATCTACCGATATTGCTGAACCAGGATTATCCGGATTATGAGATCATTGTTGTCAACGACGGTTCCGATGCCAATAGCGAAGACGTTCTGAAACTTTTTTGCAAATGAATACAAAAACCTCTATTACACATATGTGCCTGTAGACACTCAATACCTGAGCCATAAAAAACTTGCGCTCACTATGGGAATCAAGGCAGCCCGACATGACATCCTCCTTTTCACCGAAGCGGACTGCCGCCCGATCGGTCCGAAATGGATCAAAGCAATGGCCGGTTCCTACAATCCCGAAACGGACATTATTTTAGGTTTCTGTGCGTATCGGCATACAAAAGGGTTCCTGCACAAGCTCATTGCCTATGACAACCTGACAAATGGGTTACAAATGATATCTTCAGCCCTCTCCCATCATCCTTTCACGGGAAACGGCCGGAACCTATCCTATCGTAAGAAACTGTTCTTTGCCCACAAAGGTTACTCCAGATCCCTCAACCTTCACGCCGGAGCAGACGATCTGTTCATCAATGAAGTCTCGAATCCCGCCAATACACAAGTACAACTCTCGTCCGATTCCATCATTAAGATGAACAAAGTAGGAGATTCCGAAACCTGGAGAGAGATAAAAACCTCCCGCGCCGCCACCAAACGTTTTTACAAAGGAGGTTCCTTAACTTTTTACCGAATGGAAACCATCGGTTATCTGTTCTTCTGGATTGCAGGAATCGCCACTTTCATCGTCGGGCTTTCAGGAAACTGGCTGCTCTCGATATTGGCCGGATTACTCTTAATTCCTCCGCTTCACAGCCAAAGCACTCGTTTATAAAAAATCCGCCTTACTCCTGCAACAAAAGCCATTAACCGCCTGGCTTCCTTTGTTGGAAATCGCTCAACCGATCTATGACATATATATCCACATTTACAGGATGTTCAACGGGAAAAAAGATTTTACAAATAATGTGGCATGAAATAATATGCCAATGTGCTAATTGGCATATTATTATTCAAATCGAATACTTTTTGCCGGATGGATTTTGGTTATCAGGTAGGAAGGCCCAAGCATCATTAACATAGCAGCGGCCAATGTACCGATGTTCAGCAAAACAATGGAAAAGACGGTCAGGTCGATAGGAACCGCATCCAAATAATAAACGGACGGATCAAGCTTTACGACACGGAAATAAGATTGAACAAGACAAAGTACGATCCCGATTACATTGCCCCATATCATCCCTTTGCCAATCAAGAAAAAGGATATATAGAGGAATATCTTGCGGATACTGGTGTTATTTTCACCCAAGGCCTTCAAAATACCGATCATGTTCGTCCGCTCCAAGATAATAATCAACAGTCCCGAAATCATGGTGAAGCCAGCAACAGCAAGGATCAGTATCAGAATCACCACCACATTAATATCCTGCACCTCCAGCCAGTCGAATATCATCGGATTCAGTTCTTTGATGGAGCGGGTATAGTATGTGTTACCATTCCGGTCTTGCTTCTCAGCAATATCAAAATACAAATCTTCAGCAACCCTGTCCAGGTGGTCATAATCATCCACTTGCAATTCCAAACCGCTCACCTCGTCAGGCGCCCAACCATTCAGGCGGCGTATTTGGCGGATATCAGCTATCACAAACAACTTGTCATAATCAACAAAACCCGTCTCATAAATACCCGTTATACGGAATTTACGAGCACGCACTTCGTCCTGCACAAAATAAGTCAAAAAGGAATCTCCAACTTTCAGCCCCAACAGATTAGCCAGATAACGGGAGAGCAACACATCCGTAGACACCTTATCGGTAGGAAGGATAAACAGCTCACCCTCTTTCAGATTATTACGAAAGAAAGTCCAGTCATAGTCCCGGCCTACACCTTTCAGCACGATCCCCTGGAAATCACTGTCGGTTTTCAAGATTCCCGGCTTCGTGGCAAAACCTTCCACATGCGTAATGCCGGGAAAGGTTTTCAGATGCTCCAGGAGCGTATCGCTCACTGCAATCGGAGTCGATTCGTAGGAAGCATTATTATCAAAGTTCGTGATTTGGATATGTGAGCCGAAACCGATCACTTTATTCCGAATTTCCTTCTTAAAACCAATGACTATAGCCACCGAAAGGATCATAACAGCCAGTCCTAAGGCTATTCCAATCATAGCAATACGAACAACAGGAGGAGTAGCCTGCCGGTCCCCTCTTTGCTGAAATAGATGCGTTTTGCTATAAAATATTCTAGGCTCAAAGCTATTGAGAATTAAGAATTTTGGATTGACTAGTTTTAATTGTCAATTGTTCATTGTAATTCATTTATACTGTTTTTCCCGGATATGCCTCCAGCGCCTTCTGAAGCACCACGAGTGCCTTCGCCAGATCTTCTTTTTTCAGAACATAAGCCATACGGACTTCATTCTTCCCCAACCCTGGAGTCGTATAGAAGCCAGAAGCCGGAGCCATCATGACCGTTTGCCCTTCATATTCGAAATCACTCAAGCACCAAGCACAGAACTTATCAGCATCATCCACCGGCAACTTTGCTACCGTATAGAAAGCTCCCATCGGAATCGGGGAATATACCCCCAGAATACGATTTAAGCCGTCGATCAAACATTTACGCCGTTCGACATATTCATCATACGTCTCACGGGCATATTCTTCAGAAGCATCCAGAGAAGCCTCAGCTGCAATCTGGCCGATCAGAGGCGGACTCAGACGAGCCTGGCAAAACTTCATAACGGCATTGCGGACCTCTGCATTCTTCGTGATCAACGCACCAATACGGATACCACACTCCGAATAGCGCTTGGAAACTGAATCGATCAGTACAACATTTTGCTCAATTCCTTCCAAATGACAAGCCGAGATATAAGGCGAACCAGTATAAATGAACTCACGGTACACCTCATCCGAGAAAAGATAAAGATCATATTTCTTTACAATATCTCGTATCTGGTTCATTTCACGGCGGGAATATAAATACCCGGTCGGATTATTAGGGTTACAGATCAGGATCGCTTTAGTACGCTCATTGATCAGTTCTTCGAACTTCTCCACTTTTGGTAGGGAAAAACCTTCCTCGATCGTTGTCGTCACCGTACGGATCACCGCCCCCGCCGAAATGGCAAAAGCCATATAGTTGGCATATGCAGGCTCTGGCACGATAATCTCATCACCAGGATTCAGACAACTCAGGAAAGCGAACAATACGGCTTCCGAACCACCTGTTGTAATGATAATATCATCCGCCACGAGATTTATATCATACTTCTTATAATATCCTACTAATTTTTCACGATAACTACGATATCCCTGACTAGGGCTGTATTCCAACACCGATCGATCGATCGTCCGGATCGCATCCAATGCCGCTTGCGGGGTAGGCAGGTCAGGCTGACCGATATTCAAGTGATAGACATGAACACCTCTCTGTTTGGCAGCATCAGCCAACGGGGCAAGTTTACGAATTGGGGAAGCCGGCATATCGACTCCTCGTTGTGAAATATTAGGCATTACTATTACGGTTTGTTTTTAGAATGAGACAAAGGTATACATTTTAGTTGAAAGTTGAAAGTTGAGAGTTGAAAGTTGAGAGCGAAAATAACTTTCAACTTTCAACTCTCAACTTTCAACTCTTTACATTCCCGGACGCGGCGAATCCTTACTTGCATGCATAGTCGAGATAAAGGCATTCGGATCGATTTCCTTCACTTCATCTTTCAAACGGGGCAGGTCTTTACGTTCGGCAATGGTAAAGATGATCTCTTTTTCCTTTCCTTCATACATACCGCGACCATGCAAGAAAGTACCTCGCATCCCCATCTTTCCTACAATCAGTTCTTTTACCTCCTGCGTTTTCTGCGATACGATAAACACCGCCCGGTTAGGATTCTCGGTCTGGAACATTTCCACCACTTTTCCGAATACGAAGATAGCAAACCAAGAGTACAGAGGCACCGCCCAATCTTGGAATACAAGTAACCCCAACATCACCACGGTCGAATCTATGACGATAATCATATTGCTTACCTTCAAATTTGAATTTAGGGCGATCACACGGGCCAACACATCCGTACCGGCGCTCGTACTTTGCGCACGGAACACACAAGTCACTCCAAGTCCCAAAATTTGCACCACCGTAAAAGCAAGCAATAAAACTGTCATTCTCAACCAATGGCTGATTAGCAAACAGATATGAAAAACTATCTGTAAAAAATGGATATCAAGACAAAAGTCACAATTGTTTTCGGCCCTGACGCCAAACCGAGTTTTTTCATGGCCAAAAAGCAACAAAGGCACATTAAAACAAAGAGCAGTCGCACCCATCGGCAATCCTTCGGGCATAAAAGAGAAAAGCCCCTGCGTCACGTGGTGCAAAACAATCGATATACCATACACCCCTCCCGGTACGATTTTATAAGGTGCAAGAAATAAGCTGTAACTAAGTGCCTGCAAAAAAGCACCGATAACGATCAAAGTGTAGTCTGCTACATTTTTTTCAGCGTGGTATTAGAAACCAGATTAAACGGTTGTTCCATGTTTGCGTTGTGTTCGATTTTTTGTATTGTTCATTATTTGTTAAAACAGCGCAAAGATATATAAAAAGAAGAGATTGTACACATAAAGCATACAATCTCTCCTGCTATCAAAAATAACCTAGCCCAGATTGAATTATCAGAAATTCAAAGTGCGGTTATTATTATTTGTCACATTCAACAGAACCACATATTTGCGATACTGTTCAGGTGTAAGAACCTTCTTCATCAACTTCAAATTTCCATAAACAGCCTGACGCATCTTTTTGTCACGCATTTTTTCACTTGCCCGGAGACTTTCTCCTTGCATATCCAGAAAATACTCATTGATATTTGCTACTTCATTGGCCTGATAAGAGGACAACTGCAAATAGTTACTCAATTTTTCAAAAGTTAATAGCAAACGGTTCTTTACTCACATTGTTACGGTTCTCGCGTGCAAAAACCCATTGTCGCACATAATAAAACGGCTGCAACAGCCATACCTAAACGTCTCATAATACCTAAACATTAAATTGTTAAACCTAAACACAGGGCCATTTGCCCCTTTTCTTTTTACCTTTTATCTTTTCGTTACTGCAAATATAACAATGTGTTTTATAATATTGTTCTTGAACACATTCAAATATTGTTAACGATTAGCAAATTGGATACTATTTAACAATTAAGAAATCTTTTTGAAGCACAAATGAGATATTTACTACAAATAAGACACCATATCTCCTCATCAAACAACCGAATCGATAGCACACAGATATTAACATCAGAAATTTCGTCATGACTACTTACAAATCGGACGACCTTCGATTTGCAGAGCCAGTCTGGGTTGGGATTCCAATTCAAGCAAGAACTTTTTAGCCGGAAGCCCACCGCCGTAACCTGTCAACGAATGGTCACTACCGATCACCCGGTGACAAGGAGCGAATATCGATATGGAGTTTGCACCATTGGCATTGGCAACCGCACGGACTGCTTTGGACATACCGATACGCTGGGCCATTTCACCATAAGAAACTGTCTTCCCAAAAGGTATTTCCAACAGTTTGTTCCAGACTGCTTTTTGAAAGTCCGTACCAACAAAAAGAAGCGGAACATCAAACTCTTTACGCTTTCCGGCAAAAAACTCGTCGAGTTGCCTTGCTGCTTTCTCGATTACTTCCGATGTACCTACCTCAAATTCGGCACACAGCATCCGTTTCAGTCTCCGGTCTACATGATCACGATGTTTTTCTACCTGCCAGTCACATAAGCAAAGTTTGTCACCAAACGAACCGAGTAGCAGCAGACCGCAGGGCGATTCGTAACGCTGTACTTTGATAATATTTTTCTCTTTCTTCATAATAAACTTATACTAATAATTTATGTTTCTCATACGATGGCCTCACCCAACGCAGATAAACACCAAGCGAAGCCAGACAACAACCTGCTCCCACTCCATAGCCACAGCCATCCGGCACAGGAAGCGATAAAACCGGCCGAAAGTATCCCGATACCGACACCCAAATCAAAAGAGGTCAGATAAGTGGATGTCGCCGTTCCACGCATATTATGTGGAGCGACATTGACAAAGAGGCATTGGAAAGCCGGAACCCCTACTCCATACCCGATACCGATCATCAAGGCGCAGGCAAAGAAAACCCAAGACTGGTGGACAGTTGCAAACACGGTAAACGTCACCAACAAGCAGACCGCAGAACAGACCGATACCCAATGAATCTTCCCATGATCGACCAGCCTACCGGAGACCAGACGCGACGTTCCCACTCCTACCGCCATATAAATAAAGAAATAACCAGGATCGGCCACTTCTATTTCCTTTCCGTACAAAACGACAAAAGAAGTAATCATCCCATAAGGAATTGCAACCAGGATATAAGCGAGCGCAGCCGGCAACGCCTTCACCAAGATAAAACAGTCGAGGGAAAAATGCGGCCGCGGAACCTTTTCTCGCTTCGGATAGCGGATCAGGCAGACAGAACCGACTCCGATAAAAGCAGCCATCCAACCGATAAAGACAACCGGATCAAACCCACCTTTCCCATAGATGGCAACAGCTGCCAACGGAGCCAGCGACATCGCCAAATTGATTGTCAGACCGTAAAACCCATTCCTTCACCACGCCGGGAGGAAGGGATCACATCAATCGCAATCGTATTGCCGGCAACCGAAGTCAACCCCATAAAACCACCCTGAACGAAACGGACAGCCATAATAGTCAACATGGTCGTAGCAATCAGATACCCGCCGAACATGAAAGCAAAAACGAAGAAGGCGAAAAGATATAAAGGCTTACGCGAAAAGCAATCCACCAAAAAACCCGAAAAAGGCCGGACACAGAGCAAGCCGATTGTATAACTGGACAACGCGATCCCCACATTTGCCGTACTGATCCCCAGAACTTCCACCAGATAGACCGGCATCGTCGGCATCAGTATATAGAAAGAGAAGTTCATCAGGAAATAAGAAATGCAACATTGCACGAAATTCCGATTCCATAATATGGGTTTACAATCTTTCATTTTATTCACGCCAGCTCACTCAATTCCAGCCAGCGCATTGTTTTTTCGTCTATTTCTTCTATCACTGTTGCGATTCGTTCGGATTTGGCCAACAGTTTCGTCATTGCTCAACGTACCGCTGCTCATGGCCGTTTCCAACTCTGCTTTTTCGGCTTCAAGCAGAGGAATCTCGACCTCGAGCGCTTCAAACTCCTTGCGTTCCTTGAAAGTCAATTTCTTTTTCTGCTCCTTTTCAGGACGCGACGTTTTCTCCATGGTGGGAGCAATTTCTGCCCGTCGTGCAGCTTCAGCCTCTTTTTCCAACTGATCCTGCACCTCTTTCCACTCGCGATATTGCGTGTAGTTGCCCGGAAAATCCTTTATATCGGCATTTCCCCGAAACACCAGCAGATGATCGACCACCTTATCCATAAAATAACGGTCGTGCGACACGACGATCGCACATCCTTTGAAGTTCCGCAGATATTCCTCCAATACATTCAGCGTGACGATATCTAGGTCGTTCGTCGGTTCGTCGAGCACAAGAAAGTTCGGGCTACGCATCAAGACCGTGCAGAGATACAAACGGCGTTTTTCTCCCCACTCAGCTTGAAAACGTAATTATGCTGTTTTTCCGGTGAGAAAAGGAAATAGTTCAGGAACTGTGAAACACCCATCTTCTTCCCGTCACCGAGGTCAACATATTCCGCGATATTCTGGACCACATCGATCACCTTCATCTGCTCGTCGAACTGGAGGCCGTCTTGGCTATAATAACCGAACCGGACCGTTTCTCCTACGTCAAAACGACCGCTGTCAGGCTCCACTTCCCCCATCAGCATCTTGATAAAAGTAGATTTTCCCGTTCCGTTATTCCCGACAATCCCCATCTTTTCATAACGGGCGAATATATAGTTGAAATCTTCCACGATCTTCAGATCACCGAAACGTTTCGAAACATGTTCCGCCTCGAAAATCTTCGATCCGATATACGACGCCTTCACATCCAAGTTGACATTACCGACCTCATGCTGCTGTTTGGCTTTCTTTTCAAGCTCGTAGAAAGCATCGATCCGGTACTTCGCTTTTGTCCCACGCGCCTGCGGCTGACGGCGCATCCAGTCGAGCTCCTTGCGAAGCAAGTTACTGGCCCGGTCCACCTCGGCATTCAACGCGTCCATTCGTTCTTGTCGTTTTTCCAAATAATAGCTGTAATTCCCTTTATACTGATAAATCTGTTTCCGGTCTATCTCGATAATCTCACTACAGACACGATCCAGAAAATAACGGTCGTGCGTCACCATCAAAATACTAATGTTCGCGCGAGAAAGATATCCTTCCAGCCATTCGGTCATTTCCAAGTCCAGGTGATTGGTTGGCTCGTCAAGGATGATCAATTCGGGATCGGTGATCAACACGTTTGCCAAAGCCACCCTTTTCAACTGCCCGCCGGAAAGCGTTTCCACCTTCTGGTCGAAGTTATGGATTTTCAGCTGTCCCAAAATCTGCTTGGCACGCTGTTCATAATCCCAGGCTTTCAAGTTATCCATCCTAAGCAGGATATCTTCGAGATTGGAATGATCGCCGCTTGCCATCGCCTGCTCATATTCGGCGATCAAACGCACCGTCTCGTTCGGAGAGTAGAAACACGCTTGCAAAACAGTCAGGCCGTCCGGATAATGCGGCATCTGTTCCAGGTAGCCAACCCGCAGATCATTTCGGAACACAACCGCCCCGCTGTCATAATCCTCCTTTCCGGCTATAATATTTAGCAAAGTCGTTTTCCCCGTACCATTCTTAGCTATCAGCCCGACCTTCTGCCCTTGCGCGATTCCGAAAGTGATATCTTCGAATAAAACCAAATCGCCGAAGCTTTTAGTCAACTTATCTATTTGTAAATAACTTATCATATATTCATATCAGCTTTAAATGCAGGACAAAGATACAAAAAGATCAGGCACGATGAACGGGATTATTTCGTATATTCACACTGGAACAGTTGCCTGTCGACAATTGTCGACAAGCAACAACTACGGCGGAAAAATCCAATTACCTGAAAGAAAAGCCGGATTATCCGACAGACAATTCAAAGATATATGCCAGGCTGTTTTAAACAAACCTCTTAACAAATATGTTTCCTTTATAATAAATTATTACTTTTGCCGTTTTAGATAAATTTTAACAGATACACTATGTTGACAACAATGATCATCGTGTTCCTGATAGGATATTTGCTTATTGCGCTGGAACATCCGCTAAAAATCAATAAAGCGGGAACAGCACTCCTGACTGGAACAATCCTTTGGGTTTTATATACATTTGGGGCCCCTCAATTTATTCCGACCGCTTCAGCCGAAGAATTTAAACTTTTTTTAGACGCATTCCCATTCATAAAGGATCTGCCCTATGCAGACCAGTGTATCCGTTTCGTCATCGACCATCAGATACTGGATAGTATCGGTGAGATCGCAGAGACTTTGATCTTCCTGATCGGGGCGATGATCACCGTAGAACTCGTCGATTCTCACGGAGGATTTATGTTCATCACCAACCGCATCACCACCAACAGCAAGCGGAAGTTATTGTTCGTCATTGCTACGATCACCTTTTTCATGTCGGCAGTCCTAGACAACCTGACTACTTCCATCGTCATGGTCATGCTGATCCGAAAATTGATTGGCAATTATAAGGAGCGCTGGATTTTCGGCAGCATCATCGTGATTGCCGCCAACAGCGGCGGGGCCTGGTCGCCCATCGGCGACGTGACAACGATCATGCTGTGGGTAAGGGGAAATATCTCGACTTCGGCAACGATCCCGCATCTCTTTTTACCGAGCCTCGTATCAGCCTTGGTCCCGGTATTGATCATATCCCGCTATTTGCACGGCAAAGTTACGCCTCCCAACGCTTTTGAGGAAAACCGTGACAACCTTCTATTAAAAATATTGAAAGCGAACGAAAAACTGGCGATCCTCTGCATCGGCGTGTTCTGTCTGCTGTTCGTCCCGGTGTTTAAAACGATCACACACCTGCCCCCTTTCATGGGGATTTTGATGGGAGTCGGTATCCTGTGGATATTCACCGAATTGATGTACCGGAAAACTCCAATCAACGAGGACCTGAAACTCCGTTTATCGAAAGTAGTGAGCCGTATAGACGGAGCCACTCTGATGTTCTTCCTCGGTATCTTGCTGGCTGTGGACGCATTGCGTTGCAGTGGTGTTTTAGGCAGTTTTTCCCTCTGGTTGGACGATACGATCGGCAATGTATATGCCGTCAACCTGATTATCGGAACGCTCTCCGCCATCGTCGATAACGTTCCGCTCGTCGCCGGTGCTATCGGAATGTACCCCGTTGCCTCGGATGCGATGGTCACTACGGCTGCCGATCCAGTCTATATGGCTCATTTCATACAAGACGGCGTGTTCTGGCAATTCCTGGCCTATTGTGCTGGCGTGGGTGGCAGCATGCTGATCATCGGTTCTGCTGCCGGAGTTGTCGTTATGGGACTGGAAGGGATCAATTTCATCTGGTATCTAAAAAGAATCTCGTTGCTCGCATTGGCCGGCTATCTGTCGGGAGCCGCTGTTTACATCTTACAAAATGTACTATTAGGCATATAGAAAGATTCTTATTATATTTGTCGGCAATAAATATAAATATACACAATGAATTTCATTTCCAAACTATTCAAGAAGAAAGAAGAAGAAACAGAAGTCGTATCGAAAGGCTCCGTAGAGGAGTTCGTTACGCTGATCCGCGTGTATTACCAGGCGGTAATGGCTGTGCAGTTAGGTATCACCAACCTCAATATATTGAACGATATGGCGTTGTTCAAACGGATGCTTAAGATCCCGACTCAGAACAACAAGTTGGGCATAGCCGAGAAATCCCGTTCCCGCAAAATCCTAATGCAAGAATACGGGCTGAACGAAAACTTTTTCAAGGAAATCGATGCCTCCATCAAAAAGAACTGCAAGACGCAGAACGACATCAAATCCTATTTCATCATGTATCAGGGATTCAATAACGACCTGTTCTCCCTGCTCGACAACCTGATGCAATGGAAATTCCGCTTCTCCATGCTAGTGAAGAAACTGTTATATTCGCAGACACAGAAGACCATCCATGAGATTGTAACCCGTTCGGAATGGAAAGATGTCAGCGTTCAGAAAGTTGCCTGGAGAATACGGAAATACAAAGAAACGCTCGGCTATTCGGAAGAATGGATGACCGACTTCGTGTACAATGTTGTGCTGATGGCCAAAGAAGATGCCAAAAGACAGAAGAAAGATGACCAATAACACCGTGACCATATGAGCTACCTGTTTTTAGAATATCCGAAATGCAACACCTGCCGAAATGCAAAAAAATGGCTGGATGAGCATAAAATAACGTACGAGGACCGCCATATCATCGATCGGAATCCTTCTGTCGAAGAGCTGACAGAATGGATCAAACGCAGCAAGCTTCCTTTGAAAAACTTTTTCAACACCAGCGGACTGGTTTATAAGGAGATGAAATTGAAGGACAAGCTGCCTGCGATGAGCGAAGCGGAACAGATCGCTTTGCTGGCTTCAGACGGCAAATTGATCAAGCGCCCTTTGCTGATCAGTGAAGATCAAGTTTTGGTCGGTTTCAAAGCAGACGAATGGAACAGCCAGGTAAAATAATGAAAACGCCAGCCACTCAGCCGATAGAGCAACATCCGTTAGGGTTCTTCCTCCCGGAAAACACGAAATTATTGATGCTGGGCAGTTTCCCACCTCCGCGTGCACGCTGGTCGATGAATTTCTACTATCCGAATATCCAAAACGACATGTGGCGGATACTCGGACTGGTTTTCTATAACGATAAAGAATATTTCTTAGAAACCAAAAAGGCTTTCAGTGAAGAGAAAGCAAAAGCCTTCTGCCGGGAAAAAGGGATCGGAATCGGTGATACGGCTATGGAAATCATCCGTTTAAAGAATATGCTTCCGACAACTTCCTGCAAGTGGTCACACCGTTGAACCCGGTTGAGGTTCTGGCCAAAATACCAGAATGCGAAGCAATCGTCGTAACAGGTCAAAAGGCGATGGACACGCTTATCGCCACGCTGCCTCCGGTTGAAGAACCCAAAGTCGGCTCTACTCCCGTTTCACCCTGTCGAGCCGCATTTTCCATCTCTACCGCATGCCTTCTTCCTCCCGGGCTTACCCCAAGCCGTTAGAGGAAAAGGCCGCAGTATATAAACAGATGTTCGAGGATTTAAAGATGATATAAATCAGTCACTTTCGGCTTGATCCTAAAGTAACCATCATCCGCAATGAAAATACCGGTTCACCAGTTCAAGCATTCCTTCGGGATCATTTTTCAAGTCTTCACGTAATGTCGTGTCGTTATAACTTAGCAATTTCTTTATGATACCGTCGATCATGCTCGGACTAAAGACATTATGCTGTTCGAATATCCCCCTCTGCTGTTGCAGACGTTTGGCAGAGGCGGCACAGCTATCCGGCAGTTGGTCCAATGTTTCCAAACGAGCCTTGTTTTCTTCCTGATGAATATTCACGTTCACATAAGTCCTTTTCTGCAATATCCAACGCATCCGGGATTTCAAACCCGTAACGGCAAGCGACCGCCAATCCCGCCAACAACTGATATAAATCGGCCGATCCGTCCGGCGAACGCATTTCGACCGTCTGCTTCTGCGTCGTGTCATAATGACTATCTGCCTCCAACGGGTTTGCCAGCGAACACATATCCTTCTTGGCGGCCCACCCCAACGGAACACGCACTAAAACAGAGCGGTTACGGTCGCCCCAGCAAATATTCGTCGGAGCCTCCTGGTGAGGAACCAGACGGAAATAAGAAGTCGGGTTCGTATTGCCGAAAGCCGTAATGGACGGAGCTAACTTCATCATGCCGGCAATTGCCTTACGAGCCGTTTCCGACAAAACGCCATCCTGCAACATCTGGTTCTTGCCATCCTTCATAATACGCATATGTATATGCAGACCGGAACCCGCTTTTCCAGCCGTGATCTTCGGAGCAAACGTAATGTTCAACCCGTACTCGTATGCCAGATTACGGATCACCCATTTGGCGATCATCAACTGGTCGGCGGCATCTTCCACCCGCGTAGGCAGGAATTCAATCTCATTCTGTTCATATATTTTACCATTCAAGGTAAAATTACCAACTTCCGAATGCCCGTATTTTATCTGTCCTCCCGCTTGTGCGATATATTGCATACATTGCGTACGGAACTGGTTGAACTTCGCATAAGGCCCCGATTCATGATATCCGCGTTGATCAGTTGCCGGGAACAAACCTTCCTCATCCGCGATCACATAATACTCCAGCTCTCCCATCGCCTCGAACTGCATACCTGTCACATCCGAAAACGCCTTGCTTGCCTTGTGCAGCGTATATTCAGGCGAGCTTTCCAGCGGTTCGCCATCCTTATTAAAGAACGAGCACAGCATGCTCAACGTCGGCAATTCGGAAAAAGGATCGATAAACGCCGTACAGAAACGCGGAATCACATACAAGTCACTGCTACCCGCCTCGATAAACGAAAACAGGCTGGAACCGTCCACACGCTCCCCGCAGGTCAGGATTGCATCCAGATATGCCGCATTGTTAATAACAAAATTCAATGTTTTCAAGCGTCCGTCACCTGCAGGATACATAAAGTTCACCATCCGGATATTCTTCTCCTTAATGTACGATACGATATCCGCCTTTGTAAATTCGGCAGATGGCTTCTGAAGGAACTCAACCAAAAGGTTGGCATTCATGTCTAATTCGTCTTTCATGTCTTTGTCGATTGTTTGTATAATTATATACCCGATTAACAACTCTATTACACCAAAGATAGGAAAGAAATTCCGGGAATCACCAAAGAATCGAGAAAATAGTGGTTTCACAACTATTTTTTGTACATATAGTTGGAATTATAGAATATTCTCTTACCTTTGCACCCGCAAACACGGAAGTAGCTCAGTTGGTAGAGCACTGGTCTCCAAAACCAGGTGTCGGGAGTTCGAGCCTCTCCTTCCGTGCCAAAGGAAATCATTTCGATTTCAACAATTCCGCAATCTGTTCCCCGAACACAATATTCAATATCTGATCTTTTTTATCGCTGTCCAATTTTATTTGCAGAACAGCTTCGGTCGATGTTCCATTACCTTTCGCCATAACGTATTTATCGGGAAATGTAATAACATCTATTACAGACATCTGCAAGGCATTTGCAATTT
>ENA-OQDT01001164-OQDT01001164.1-human-gut-metagenome-genome-assembly--contig:-NODE-1164-length-15871-cov-4.145325_pt1 | contig 15871 bp, 16 predicted proteins | sample MGYA00242786_ERZ504617 | MGnify/ENA primary metagenome ERZ504617 (study PRJEB26092, sample SAMD00036337) | human gut metagenome | host: Homo sapiens | study: EMG produced TPA metagenomics assembly of...
CTGATGCAGGATTTCAAACCATATACTTTAAACTTCTATATGCCTCTCAAAACATCGTTCTTACCTTCAGTTTATCTGTTACCTGAACCTCTGCTTTCAGGCTAACTACTGAGATTAAGGGTTATGCTCTTCCGGTAAATATTTCTTTACACATTTACCAAAATCCCTGTATCAGGTCTGCAACAGATATTCAATATAAGTTATCGCTTCTATAATACCTTTGATACATTCCTTCCTTATTAATCAGACGTGCGTATGCTCTTATATTATATAAGGAAATACTTTTTTATAATCTCCGTATCAGGTCTTTCTTGCAGGAAATGCGATACCCGTCACTCTCATATTGATGGAGTTATAAATTCTTTCCCAATGGAATCACCCGAACCTTTCTTTTATTTTCATCTTTTCATTGGAACATTTATATATGCTATGAATTGAATGAATTTCTTTGATTGTTTAATTCGTTTTTCTTGTTTCTTTTTGTATGGTGTTATAATAACACTCTTGTTATTATTTGTCAATACATTTTTGCATTTTATTTCAATATTTTCTATTTATCTTTGTCTTATTTACACTAATTTTATAATATTTTTATTTATTTGATAATTTTCAGACTATTTCACTTTCTTTGATGTAGTACGTTGCTGCCCGGGGCTCTATTATATCCACGAATCGCTCCGCTGCAAAGCAGTTCCCGCAATTCTCATAATTTCATAAACAATAAAGATGCAGCTACTCCCAACCTAAAGAGAGGATAGCTGCATCTTCATCACTTCCTATTTTCGATTATAATTAATCAGGCATCCCTTAAGGATAATCTCACGCTCATCATCCGTAAGCTCCCCAAGAGCCACTTCAAACTCCTTCAGTCCCTCAGCACCGACAACATATCCCCGGATCACATCATCCTTTTCTTCCACTGCCTTACGAATCTGTGGGAAGAACAGATAATCTCCGTTTGCAAACGGAAGCTCCCCTTCTTTAATCAGGAATGGAAGCATACCCCAGTTGATCAGATTGGAACGGTACCTCTTTGTCGCATACTCATTGGCGATATTTGCCCATCCGCCAAGCACTTTCTGACAGGAAGCAGCCTGCTCACGTGCAGAACCATCTCCTGGTTTCACTGCAAAGATCGTACTTCCCACACCAAAATTTTCCTTGCTTACATTCGGATAATCCTTTTTGATCACATCCATTACAGGTTTCATCTCCGGTAATGCCTCAACCGGACATTTTCCTTCCTGAATAGCCTTCTGAGCTTTCTGAACTTCTTTCGCACGTCCTACATAAGCAGGATCTTTTCTGGAAAGTGTAAACTCAGCCAGTCCAAGTGGATTGGAACGATAAGAAGATGTCTCACCGGACGGGATCAGTTCATCTGTTGTAGTAACCGGATCATGGATCTCAGAAACAACCTTCACGATCAGATTCTCCGGAAGTGCAGCCATCTCCGGCCAGTCCTTAATATTCGGACCAAACTGGATCTCTACACCCGGATCAGCTATACCCTTGCTGTCAAATACACGATTGTCATAAATTGTCTTATCAAAGAAATATTTCTGTCCTGTATAACCACCCGTATAATCCTCTGCTGAAGTCAGGAAACCTTTGTTTGCTGCAGTTGCCGCAATAGAACGTGCGTCCATAAGTGCAACAGAAGAAATCTGGCCATTCTGGATTTTGGAACCTTCGCGGTTCGGGAAGTTTCTGGTCGTATGACGGATACTGAATGCATTATTTGCAGGAGTATCCCCTGCACCAAAGCAAGGTCCGCAAAAAGCAGTCTTCACAACAGCTCCCGTTTCAAGAAGTCCTGCCAGAACGCCATTCTTAGCCAGTTCCATATAAATCGGAGTACTTGCCGGATATACACTCAATGTGAAGGCATCTGCACCAATGCTCTTGCCTTTAAGGATATCAGCTGCTGCACAGATATTTTCAAATCCACCACCTGCACATCCTGCGATGATTCCCTGTTCTACATAAAGTTTACCATCAATTACTTTGTCTCTTAATGTATATGGAACTTTTCCATCAAGGCTGATCTGTGCTTTTTTCTCAACATCTGCCAGAATATCATCCAGATTTGCTTTCAGTTCATCAATTGTATATGTATTGCTTGGATGGAATGGCATAGCGATCATTGGTCTGATCTCACTCAGATCAATCTCTACACAGCCATCATAGTATGCTGTTTCACCTGGTTTCAGTTCTTTGTAATCTTCACTTCTGCCATGGATCTCATAGAATTCCTGAATCTTCTCATCTGTCTGCCAGATAGAGGAAAGACAGGTTGTCTCTGTTGTCATTACATCTACGCCAATTCGGAAATCAGCACTTAAATTTGCAACACCAGGTCCTACAAATTCCATAACTTTATTCTTCACATATCCGTTTGCAAAAACCTTGCCGATAATCGCAAGCGCAACGTCCTGAGGACCTACGCCCGGGCGTGGAGAACCGGTAAGATAAATGGCAACTACACCTGGCATATTGATATCATAAGTCTGGGAAAGAAGCTGCTTTACAAGCTCCGGTCCGCCCTCACCCATTGCCATGGTTCCCAGTGCGCCATATCGTGTATGGCTGTCTGAACCGAGGATCATTTTACCGCCTGCTGCAAGCATTTCTCTTGCAAACTGATGGATAACCGCCTGATGGGGCGGTACATATACGCCGCCATATTTCTTGGCACAGGTAAGTCCAAACATATGATCATCTTCATTAATAGTTCCGCCTACTGCACAGAGTGAATTATGGCAGTTTGTCAGTACATATGGCACCGGAAATTTTTCAAGGCCTGAAGCACGTGCAGTCTGGATAATTCCGACAAAAGTGATATCATGAGAAGTCAGTTTATCAAATTTAATCTGGAGTTTCTCCATATTTCCGGAAGTATTGTGTGCTTTCAGAATTGAATAGGCAATTGTACTCTTTGCAGCTTCCTCTTTGGAAACAGGAAAATCTGCCTGATTCTCCGGAACAATCTTCTGACCATTCAGCAAATACACACCGGTATCGTATAATTTCATAATGTCTCCTCCATTCTGTTTTTTTGCATATCACAAATGCAGTTATGGAACTCACCTTATCCACACCAGTCTTCAAATTTCCAGATGAAAACTGATTTTCTCCTGAACCGGCACTTTGACACGCTAATTTATGGAAATTTAGGTTTTATTATAGAATATTCCACCGGAATAATCAAGCCTAAGACTATAAGTATTTTAGTGTTACTGTTCACACACCACTATTCCGCGAGGTGTTTTGGCATGAATATGCCAAAATCCCGAGACATACAAGCCAAAATTCCATTGCCGCAGGCAATCTGGAATGAATTTTGGCTATGTTACTGAGAACGGAGTGAACAGTAACATTTTAGTTACTACAAGCAGTAGCATTTTTTTACTTTCTTTACTTTCCTACCAAAATCCGCTATACTGGGAATCACTTAGAAAATGAGATTTCTGCCGCCTGTGGCAGTTCTGACAGGGAGGTATTACCGATATGTTCCGCTTATGGGGAAAATTATGGAAAGATAATCATTTACTGAAAGATACTGTAATCTGCGATGACTCCGAAGATACGCGGACCCACAAGATTTTTCGTGGTCTGGAAAGTATCTGTTATGAAATGGATCTGGGAAACCCAATCTGGCTGGAATCTACAGTCAGACATTTTAAGAAACATGGAAAAGCCAGATTTTATCAGGATAATTTTATAGAGCAGATTGATTTTGATTATCTGGAGATCCAGGTAATTGAAGAGGATGACGAATAATAAATTATTCTGTCTTAAAATGTGTACAGGATCAGAAACTTTACATTGCCATATTGTTTCTGATCCTGTGTATCTCATTTGCAGTGAATTTTCATGTCTTTATTTCATAAATTCTCTTATGATTTCTCTCATAATCTCATCTTCCTCGGGTGTAAGCATTCCGCTGAAATGGCTTCCTGCTGCTGCAGTCTGGCGGATACTGTCCGCAATATGTTCAACGATTTCCTCTTTTACAGCTTCGTCAGCCTTCTCCGGCACCGGCACTTCTTCTACCCATGTGCGGGCATGTTCCACATAATCAGAAAAAGAATTCATCAGAAGTTCTTCTCTGTATGTAAAATCCAGCGCCTGTCTCAGCAAAAGCAATGCTGTCGGAATGATCGCAGCCACATAAAGATATGCCAGCGGCATTCCGTCCCATCGTGCATCTTTGGAATACAGGAAAAAAGCCAGTCCAAGAAAAGCGATACAGAAAAGTGACGGATACCAGACAAACCGGTTCATACGGTTCAACAGCCTGTCTCTTGTTTTCCAAAGATTTGTCCATTTCTCTTTGAGATTTGATTTAACCTCTGTATTTTTCTGATCATTCTTCGGTAGGTAAGATGTGTGGTCAGCATCCCCAGTGCTCCCAGTCCGCCCATTAACATCATGGCATACAGCAGGAAATGCAGTTCCATAACTTTCTCCAGCATAACATCCTCCTCACTTGAACACGCTGCCTGCTCATAAACTGACAGGATTATTATACTGCTGTTTCCGGTATCATGGAACTAAAATCGCTCATCAAATTCTCTCATAAAAAGACAAAAGTGTTTACATATTTTCCAGTTTCGTAACTACCTCTTCAAACTTCATAAAATGGGAAGCTTTCACAAGAATAGTGTCACCATCCTGTACATAACCTTCCAGATGCTCCAGCAGACTTTCTCTGTCCGGCTCATAGATTACTTTCAGGTCCGGATTTGTCCGCTGTGCTCTCTCTGCCATATTTCTGCACAGTTTACCTGTACAGATAAGAACATCAATATCACATTTTCCGGCATGCTCTCCTACTTCCTCATGAAGCAGAACTTCATTCTCTCCAAGTTCACCCATATCGCCAAGGACTGCTATTCTGCGTCCTGCACCATCCTGCAGAACATCCAGAGAGGCTTTCATGGACATGGGATTTGCATTATAGCAGTCATCTACGATCAGAAATTTATCTGTTTCGATCATTCTGAAACGACCGCTGATCGGCTCCAGGCTCTCGATTCCGGCTTTAATCTGCTCAGTTGTAAGTCCATAAATATTTCCAACTGCAGCTGCTGCCAGCGCATTATATACCATATGGCGCCCCGGCATCGGGATATCAACTGTAAATGCAGTATCCCCCAGATGAATGGTGCAGGTCATTCCCTTTAAACCTCTGCTTACAATCTTATCACCGTAAACCTGACATTCATTACTCATTCCGAAAAATACAGGTTTTATCTTTTCATATTCTTTTACTGTGATAAGCTTGTCATCATCGCCATTTAATACAATATGTCCCTCCGGTCTGAGGAATTTAAAAATCTCTGTCTTTGCTTTCAGAAACACCATTTCTGTCTCCCAGATTCTCCAGATGGCAGGTACCGATATTCGTGATCACGCAGGTGTCCGGTCTTGCAATCTGCGCAAGTCTGGTCATCTCACCGAAATCACTGATCCCCATTTCCAGAACTGCAATTTCATCTCCATCACGCAGACGAAAAAACTGTGAGAGGCAGACCAAGTTCATTGTTAAAGTTGCCCTGTGTTTTCAGAGTATGGTATTTCTGGTCAGAACAGATGCGAATCACTTCTTTTGTCTTGTCTTCCAAACTTCCCTGTAATTCCCACAACCGGGATCTGAAGCTGCTTTAAAATAAAACTCTGCAATATCTTTCACTGCCTGAAGAGAAGATTCTACTGCGATATAAGGAAAATCAGCGTTATCAAGCACCCGTTCCGACAAGGTTGCCAGTGCCCCTGCTTCCATTACCTGTGGGATAAATTTATGGGCATCTACACGTTCCCCCACAATAGGTACAAACAGACATCCTTCTTCTGCTTTTCTGCTGTCTGTGATAACAGACATTACTTCTTCCTGTAATTTATCAGCCGGACCATAATAAGTACCGCCGCATACGCGGGCGATATTTTCAAGAGTTAAGTTTTTCATAGTATTTTTTATATCTTCTTTCCTGTTATAGCAATTCTCTTAATAATGCATCTATAACAATTCTATAAATTACTGCAGACACGCTCTATAGCGTGAAATCCTGCGCCGGATATTTTTTCATGGAAACTTCAATCAGTTTCTCACATAAAGTCGGATAGTCGATTCCCAGAACTTTTGCCTCCTGCGGAATCAGACTGGTTGGTGTCATTCCGGGAAGAGTATTTGCTTCCAGACAATACATATCTCCATTCTCCTTCATCATGAAATCAAGACGGCAGTATCCTTCCATAAACAGAGCTTTGGCTCCTGCTTCCGCATAATGCTGCATTTTCTCTGTGAGTTCCGGTGAAATTTCGGCAGGACAGGTCTCAATCGTAGAGCCGGCCTGATATTTATTTTTATAATCATAGAATCCCTGAAGCGGAGCAATTTCGATGATCGGATAAGCTTTTCCGTCCACAACCGCTACTGAAAATTCACGTCCTTTTATATATTCTTCGACCACGACTTCATTTTCATAAGAATAAGCGTCTTTGAGAGCCTGCTCATATTCGGCCTGATCATTCACAATATAAACACCTACACTGGAACCGCCACAGCAGGTTTTTACAACTACAGGAAATTCCATTCCAAGTGCTTTCAGATCTGTGGTCATTTCTTCTTTTACCATAGACACTCCCCGCGGTGTTGGTACATTATTCATCAGGAACATCTGCTTGGTGATTCCCTTATCCATTGCCAGGGCACTGCTTAAATATCCGGTTCCTGTATATTTGATTCCCATCAGGTCAAATGTTGCCTGTACTTTTCCATCTTCTCCGTTCGCACCATGAAGTCCCAGGAAAACAATGTCAGCCGCCTCGCAGAGTTTCAGCACGTTTGGTCCGAAGAAGCTTCTTCTCTCTTTTTCATCTGTTCAATCCTGTCGTTAAATGCTGACATATATTCTGATGCTGCGTCCACATCATACTCTGACGGAAACGGATTCTCCGGTCCACATTCTCAATACCGCAAAAAATATCCACAAGAATCGCCTGATGTCCTTTCTGTCGTAATGCCTTACATATTCCTGTTCCTGATGTAATGGAGACAGTACGTTCTGTACTTGTTCCCCCCGCTAATACTACAATCTCATCATTTTTCTCCTTTATTCATAAATAACAATCGGTGTGTTCTTCTCAACATTGCTGAAAATGATCTGCACCTGATCGGATGGTGCACAGATGCTTCCATGTGTGCCTTCAAATTCATAAAGCTGTCCTCCGAAATCCATTCTCCATGGAGCATCACTGATCCCCAGATTTCCATCGAATGGGATCCAGTAATTTACAGCAGAAGGATAGTCCTCTCCGTTCACTGTACATCCGCTCTTCATTTCACCTGTTGTATAACATCCCACAGGAGTTGCACAGTTGGGCACGAATGGATTTCCGGATACGATCTGCGCATCCGCAGTCGGCGTTCCATCTTTATAGAATACCATTCTCTGGGCCGTCAGGTCAATCTCTATATACGTATATCCGATATCATTTGTTTTCCTGACCAGACCTTCATGGGAATAAACAGGTTCTCTGACCTGGGTTCCTCCGTTTTTTATCAGTTCTGTAAGTTCTTTCAGCTCCGCTTTCTGATCGATCTGCCAGCCATAATTCCCTCCGCTGACAGTAATCTCACGACCATCATATGTATTAAATGTTCTCTCTGTTCCAACCGTATCATATTTAGCCGCCAGTTCACTGATATATGCTTCTATCTGTTTTTTGTCAAGTGTATAAAGACCGTTTTCATCTGTTGTGAGCCAGTTTTTGATCATATCTCTGTCTACTGTCTCTGTGCAATCGTCAAAATCATAGGTTATCACTACATCCGTAAGTTTGTTTATCAGGTCACAATTCTTCGTCAGAGTTTCATCACTCTGATAAACTTTCGGTTCTTTGTAGCATCCATCTGTTTCCAGATCAACCGGCGTTCGTCCTGTGACAAGAGCATCTATAATATCCTGACTTGTTTTTTCTGGTTTCAGTGCAGTTCCCTCCTGCTCAGGAACAATTACAAACTTATCGTCTTTCTCTTCTATATGAGCATCCGAAGGCTCTGTCATATTCTCCTGTTGCATACATTTCAGTTCGGAAATGGCAGCCTCTGTCTTCTGCTCATCATATTTAATGGAGGAGGACACTTCATAATTCCTGTGCTGATTAAAAGCAAGAAACCATGTAAAACGATCCTGATTTCTGATCAGTTTATCAACACTTCCATCTGAGTCATAGGAAAGTCCCGCCTGTTTTGCTGTGATACTTTCCTGTCCGTTATTTCTGGTGTCAATAGTAAGAACATATGCTCCCACCTTCTGCGTAAGCAATTCTTCTGACTGGGATACTGTCATATAGGAACAGTTGAATCCGTTTACCATTGATCCCGGTAAGAAATGCTCTGTGAAATAGTATACACCATATCCATATACTCCGGCAGTCAGCAGGAGCAAGATTATGATCAGGGTGATCATGATTTTCTTTCTGCTGCTCACGACATCCTCTCCCTTTCATTTTTTATAAACAGCAACCGCCCGGCAAGAAGTTATGCCGGGCAGTTTTATTATCACATTATTTATCCAGAAAGTAAATACGATTATTCTCTTTTATGCGTTTTCCAGTAATTTCTCTACACTTGTAAGTTTAACACAGAGTACGAACACTTCTGCTGCTTTTCCAAGATCCTCAGGAGTCGGGAAGCTTGGTGCAATACGGATATTGGAGTCTTTCGGATCTTTTCCATATGGATAAGTTGCGCCTGCTCCTGTAAGTACAACACCTGCTTCTTTTGCCTTGGCAACAATAGCTTTTGCACATCCTTCCATTGAATCAAAGGAAATGAAGTATCCACCATGTGGTTTTGTCCACTCGCCGATTCCAAGACCGCCAAGTTCTCTGTCCAGTGTGTTAAGGACCATTTCAAATTTCGGACGGAGAATTGCCGCATGCTTTCTCATGTGTTCATGAAGACCGTCGATATTTTTGAAGAATTTTACATGACGTAACTGGTTTAATTTGTCATGTCCGATTGTCTGGATCTGCATGTAGCTGCGGAAATCTTCCAGGTTTGCTTTGGAAGCTGCAACTGCTGCAATACCGGAACCCGGGAAGCTGACTTTTGATGTTGATGTAAATTTATATACAAGATCAGGATTTCCTGCTTTTGCACATGCTTCAAGGATTTCTACAAGGAAGTCCTGATTGTCATCATAGAGATGATGAATGCTGTATGCGTTATCCCAGTAGATACGGAAATCAGGTGCTGCCGGTTTCAGATGCGCAAAGCGCTCTACTGTTTCTGCTGAATAAGTATATCCCTGTGGGTTGGAGTATTTCGGTACACACCAGATTCCTTTGATGGATGCGTCTTCACTGACAAGCTTCTCTACCATATCCATGTCCGGTCCCTGTGGTGTCATTGGCACGTTGATCATTTCGATTCCGAAGAATTCTGTGATCTTGAAATGGCGGTCATATCCCGGTACAGGACAGAGGAATTTTACCTTATCAAGTTTGCACCATGGGGTATTTCCCATTACACCCTGTGTCATAGAACGTGCAATGCTGTCAAACATAACGTTTAAGCTTGAGTTTCCGTAGATGATGATGTGGTCCGGATCTACTTCGGACATTTCTCCAAGGAGGCGTTTAGCTTCCGGGATTCCGTCGATAACACCGTAGTTACGGCAGTCTACTCCTGTTTCGCACTTGAGGTCTGAATCGCTGCTTAATACGTTCATTAATCCCATTGAGAGATCGAGCTGGTCTGCTGACGGTTTTCCACGTGACATATCGAGAGCTAAGCCCTTTGCTTTGATATCTGCGTATTCTTTATCCAGCTGTGCTTTGAGTGTAAGCAGTTCTTCTTTGCTCATGTCGCTGTATTTTTTCATAATATTCCTCCTTGTTCTGCCATGGAAGGATGTCCCTTTTTCCGTATAGGGCAATCATTTGTTTTTCCTACGGCAACAGTTTTTTTGCTTTTTACATTTTAGTATGGTAAAGTAGGGTTGTCAAGTGTTTTTATGGAATTGTTAATATTTTACCAAAACAATCGTTACTGTTCCCTCTGTTCTCAGTAACGTAACCCAAATTCATTCCGGATTGCCGTAACATCTTTCTCTGATACTTATAGCAAGCCTCGTAAATAATTAGCCAAAAAGCAAGTCGAAATCCCTCGAAAGTTTCGGCTTGCTTTTTTGAGTGTGACGGCGTATATTTAAATCAGTTAACAGATCTTTTAACTGTCTTAATTGTTCTTGTCAGGTCATCCTGATATCTTTTTATTACTTCTTATACAACATCCATTTTTATCCAAGTCAGTGAATGAGACAAGTCAGGCGGATAAAATCATCTGCTTCGCTGCTCAGTTCATAACCGAATGACTGTGAAAGGAGGTCATCCATGTCTATGTTTATCCACGCAATTATCGTAATCCTGCTTGCTGTGCTGGCTATGGGGATCGGGCTGCTGATTCTTGTGTGCTGGGCTTTGGCAGCATGTGCAAGCAGACGGGATTCTTATCTGGAAAAGGATTATCGGGTGAAATAAAGGAAGTCTGCGCATGGACGCTGAGTATTGCCGATAAGTTTATTCATTACTTTTCCATTAAAGTACAGGGTTGCAGAACCGCCTCCATCCAGGTTGTAAGCATAAGTACAGCCGTAGGATTTGAAAATATTCACCATATCCCAGTGATTAAGACCATTATAGCTGCCGGTATCTGTTACAAGGAGTACATAATCGTTGGGCTTTACCATTCCTACCGCTGTACGTGGATAATATTTTTCTGTTTCAGCCCATGGAAGCTGGGCTTCGCCATCTTTAATAAGAACCGGACCAAAATTATATGTATCTTTTACACCGGCTGCAAGAAGATTTTTTCCCATAAGTCCCTGTGCCGGAGTATAGATGGTTCCGTCTTTCTTTACTGCCATGACGGAATAACTGGTCATGTAATCACCATAGATAATCCCGTTTTTGATGCACATGCCAAGGGGGGATGGTTTTCCTGTACCATAGTCAAAAGCACTGCCATTTACTCCGATAATGCCTCCATTTGAGGATACTGCATCAGAGGTTGTCTGTCGGGATCCGCCATAAGTTCCGTTGGAGAGGGCGGATTTCAGCTGTTTGGCATTGGATGTCTTTATATGCGCTACCCAGTAGGAAATTCCATGGACTGATTTGCGTTTAAGTTTAATATTAAGAGTGCTGCTTTTGTATTCGTAAGTATTGCCGCTTTGAGTAACTGTTGGTTTAGTATTTGTCGGTTTAGTATCTGAAGATTTTACACGCTGCCCTTTGCTGTTTACATAATATTTACCTATCCAAGTATTTTTTGCCATCACTCCTGTTTTCTTGCTGAAATAGTAATAATATTTTCCTATCTTCTGCCAGCCCTTTGCCATGGTGGAATTGCTGAGGAAATAGTATTTTTTTCCATCCTGAGTAAGCCACTGCCTGGCAATTGCCACGCCGGATTCATTGAAATAATAGGTATATTTATCACCTGTTGCCCAGCGATTGCGGAACATGGCACCATTTTTACGATTGTAATAGTATTTATTACCGGAACGCTTCATCCACCCGGTGAAACGTTTGCCGTTGGCAATACTGTAGTAATAATAACCTTTATACTTAAAAGAACCGCAGATCAGACGCCCCTTTGAATTATAAAAATAGTAATCTCCGTTTATTTTCTGCCATCCCGTTTTCTTCGATGTGATGCTGACGGAGGTTCTGTCCTGTTTCACATATGTAGCTGCATTTACGGTAACTGCACGCATACTGATGCCTGCTGTCAGAAATAATGCCAGTATCAGAAATACCGCCACTTTTCTGAATGGTAATTTTCTTTTCATGTCTTTCATCTGCCTTTCCATGATGTCTGATATGCCCATATAAGGGAATTGCTATAAATATATTACCGATATGTCCCCTGCGATTTCTTTACCCGACAATTCGACAGACCGAGCGTTGTCAGATAATATTCCATGTCTCTCTCTGACATCAGACACTTTGGCCCTATAACGAGTTCCTTTATCAGCTGGTCAAGGCAATCTGAAAAATCAAAATCCACATAAGATATCAGCTGACTTTCTTTTACATAGTAGGAATAGTTATATAAACGTGCACCGAGAGAAAGTTCAACTTCTCTTCCCATCAGAAACTGTTTCGGCGAAAACTCGCACAATCGGATTTCGCTTTCCTCTCTGAAAAACGGATTTTTCATGTAAACAGATTCCTGAAATAATTTCAAAAACTTTTTCTCAAAACAGTTCATGACTTTATCCAGTACTTCTATTTCATAATCCTGCCTCTCCTCAATGCTTTCCCGACATTGTTCTTCTTTCTGTAATATCTTCTCGATTTCATCAACCAATTCTTGCACTATCTGATGTACAACTTCTCTCTGCTCTGCTTCAGAATAACTAATCTTATGTAATGACACAATTGACGGCTTTGAAATCTCCGGAGAAACCGTTACAACTTCTTTTAATACATCCAGGTCAAATCCGATGGCAGCTCCGCGCCCGTCATCCGCATATCCCCGCCACTGACTGAGCAGATCATTCTGATACGAAAAACAGGTTACATAATATCTGAAGTCTGCATGATTTTCATTGCAAAAAATTCATCTGTAAACAGCTTCACATAGCCCATCAATCTCTCTGATGAAATCTTTGATCTGAATAAATCTGAAGCATTTTCATAAGCTCTTTTAAACTCTGCGTCATAATACCTGCAGATCCAGCTGATCTCCATGGAATCATTGGATTTTCAGGATATTTGTCAGACGGAGGGAACGATTTTTCAAAATAGAATTCAATGATTCTAAACTGCAATAGTGATATACGATCATAATTTTTTTTCTTCTCCTGTAAATAATTGTTCTTTTGTAACCATTCAACATTCTGCCATCCCCCAAAAAATTCTATAGCAAAGTTCATCAGCAAAAGAACTTACGGAAAGTTTATATCAGTAAGTAACAGAATTATTATATCAGATACATCTTATGAATCTGTAAACTTATAGCAACCCTCGTAAATAATGCATATTGATTAAGAGGCTTGCTATAGAAAAACATTGCTTATACTTATAATATAATAACTGGTTTTTTATAAAGAAATCCCCATCCACTGTTTATTATTTTGCAGCAGATAGGGATATGTTGAGGTTAATAGTTATATGCTCCCTCATAGGCATTACACCTGTCTAATTTCCGTGACTGATTCTGACAGGAACTGCATCTGTCGCAGAACTCCTGCTCATAACAGGTGGAACAGGCGCATGTCCTGCAGGCTTTGCGGTCATAGCCTGAGGTATTGCCGTGAGGAAGTGTGCTTTCTGTTGCATTACCCATATACATCGCCCTCCTTGTGTGCTGGTTACTGTTCGTCCAATCTTAAGTAAAAGTCCCGTGAACGAGCAGAGTTCCTTGTACCTTATATTATACGCTCACAGAAGGGGAATACAAGTAATTAATAATCTGTTTTCTGGTAAAATCTTCCGTTTATGTAATCGGTTTTGATAATATTTACAAAAGCCTTCGGATCGATCTCATGTACCTTCTTTACCAGATATTTTGCTTCTTCTGTAGAGACTACAGAATAGATCATACTGGTCTTCTCGTCTGTGTAACATCCGGTACCTTCAAAACGTGTCGCCGTATGATTGGTAAGTTTGAAAATCTCCTCATAAATCTGATACGGCTCCTTCGTGATAATGAACAGCGTATGCTTCTTATATCTCTGATGCAGCATCTGAATCACCTGAGTAGAGGTAAACTGAAAGATAATAGAGTAAAGTGCCCTGTCCCATCCAAAAAGCAAACCTGCCACAGTCAGGATCACTGCGTTTCCACACAGGATATAATTCCAGATATCCCTGCCATTTTTCTCGGAGAAATAAATTGCAATAAAGTCAGTTCCACCTGTACTGGTATTACCGATCAGACAGAGACTGATACAGAATCCATTGATCAGACCACCAAAGATACTGATCAACAATGTGTCATAAGTGATCGGCTGACTGGGAATTATATCCGTAAGCAAACCGGAAAGCACGATCACACAGACAGAACTTATCGTAAATTTCTTTCCAATAAACTTCAGACCAATAAATACAGGAATAGAGTTCAGCAGTACATTAATCAGCGTATATGGAACTGCAATCCCCATAAATGTCTGAAAAATGTTCTGGATCAGCAGAGTAAGTCCTGTAAATCCTCCCGGAAAAAGACCTCCTGCACGAACAAATGTCTTAATATTCAACGCCATGATCGTTGCAGCCAGAACCGCACAGCCGTAACGCTTGGCTTCATGTTTTAAATTAAGTTCCTTCATAATTTAAGCTTCCTCCCATCCCGCCAGGCAGGTAAAAACAAGTTCTAAGCTTCCCATCTTCCAGAAGCACCACACGGAAGAACCAGTCCATTAGAACTTACCGGAAGGCCGATTTCCTGAGAGTCCACATGTCCGCCGAACTTCTTAAGCTCAGTAGAAAGCATATAAGTAAGAACTGCCGGTGCCAGACCTGTTGTATAAGAATTTATCAGGAAAAACAGAGGCTCATCACTGAGAATCTTTGTACACAGCTTGATCAGATCATGAATACAATCCTCGATCTTCCAGATTTCCCCCTTCGGTCCACGTCCATAAGAAGGGGGATCCATAATGATCGCATCATATTGATTTCCTCTGCGGATCTCACGCTCCACAAACTTCACACAGTCATCTACCAGCCAGCGTATCGGTGCATTTCCAAGGCCGGATGCTACTGCATTCTCCTTCGCCCAGGTAACCATACCCTTAGAAGCATCCACATGAGTAACAGAAGCTCCCGCTGCTGCTGCCGCCAGGTGGCACCACCAGTATAAAGCAAAAAGATTCAGAAACCCTTCACCGGACGTCCCGCATGACGGATCTTATTGCCAAACCAGTCCCAGTTCGTAGCCTGCTCCGGAAAAAGCCCGGTATGCTTAAAACTAAAGGGTTTTAAATGAAAGGTCAGATCCTTATAATGAATCTCCCACTGCTCCGGCAGATCAAAAAACTCCCATTCACCGCCGCCTTTCTTACTTCTGTGATAATGCCCGTTCATATGCTTCCAGCCCTTATTTACCTTGGGCGTATCCCAGATAACCTGCGGATCCGGACGCACCAGAAGATAATCCCCCCAACGCTCCAGCTTCTCCCCACAGGAAGTATCAATCACCTCATAATCTTTCCATCCATCTGCAATCCACATTGTATAATAATCCTCCTAAAATAAACGCATAATAAGTTACGATTGTACTACATATCCAACCATTAGTAAAGCCATATTTCTCACATAACTTCCATTGTGTAAAGTATAAAATAAAACTCCTCTCATGGCAAGCAAACCGTCATAATTCACAGTTATAAACAAATAAAGTTTACTGTTCATGTTCAACTTAACTCATAGCCAGTACCCAGCGCGAAACAGCATCTCTCTGCAAAAAAACAAGCCAAGACTCCCAAAAGTCCCAGCTTGTTTCATATAAATCACTTATTTCGCTTTCTTCTTCATAGAAGCAATCACTGACTGAATCACAATAAAGAAACACAGCAACAGTGAAAGAATAATTCTTACCCACCAGCTTGATAATGTACCCTGTGTAGTGATCAGACTGGAAATGGTACCCTTGATCAATACACCAAACAAAGTACCGATCGGTGTACCAACACCACCTGAAAGAAGTGTACCACCGATAACCGCTGAAGAAATCGCATCCATCTCAAGGCCCTTCGCCTGCTCAACAAAGCCTGCACAGCTGTTTAAGCAGAACAGAAATCCACCAAGGCCTGCAAGGAAACCATCCAGCACATAAGCCTGGAACATT
>ENA-OQDT01001166-OQDT01001166.1-human-gut-metagenome-genome-assembly--contig:-NODE-1166-length-15834-cov-3.370726_pt1 | contig 15834 bp, 15 predicted proteins | sample MGYA00242786_ERZ504617 | MGnify/ENA primary metagenome ERZ504617 (study PRJEB26092, sample SAMD00036337) | human gut metagenome | host: Homo sapiens | study: EMG produced TPA metagenomics assembly of...
GTCCTTTATGTGCACTATTTGATAGAATAAGTGGATTTTTGTTAAATTCTCATTTAGCTGAAACCTTAAATGGTAAAAATTAGTTTTATAATTGCATTATTTCTTCATTTGTGTGCTAAAAAAAGCTATGATTAATTTATTTGTTTGTATCTTTGCAAACTAATTTAACAATAAAGAAGGTATGAGTTACAATTTGTTGAAAGGAAAAAGAGGTATTATTTTTGGTGCATTGAACGAACAGTCTATCGCATGGAAAGTTGCTGAAAAAGGCTGTAGAAGAAGGTGCGTCCATTACATTGTCCAATACTCCGGTAGCTGTCCGTATGGGAGAAGTTTCTGCTTTAGCTGAGAAACTGAATTGTGAGGTAATTCCGGCAGATGCAACCAGCGTAGAAGATTTGGAGAATGTTTTCAAACGTTCGATGGAAATATTAGGTGGAAAAATAGATTTCGTTCTGCATTCTATCGGTATGTCTCCTAACGTTCGTAAGAAACGTACTTATGATGACCTCGATTATGATATGTTGAGCAAGACTCTGGATATATCTGCCGTTTCGTTCCACAAAATGATTCAAGCTGCTAAAAAGCTGGATGCTATTGCGGAGTATGGTTCAATTTTGGCTTTGAGTTATGTTGCTGCACAACGTACATTCTATGGATATAATGATATGGCGGATGCAAAAGCATTGCTTGAATCTATCGCACGCAGTTTTGGTTACATTTATGGTCGTGAACATCATGTGCGTGTGAATACCATATCTCAGTCACCGACCATGACTACTGCCGGTTCAGGTGTGAAAGGTATGGATAAGCTGTTTGACTTTGCTAACCGTATGTCACCATTAGGCAATGCTTCGGCAGACGAATGTGCAGATTACTGCATTGTAATGTTCTCTGACCTGACTCGTAAAGTGACTATGCAGAATTTATATCATGATGGAGGTTTCTCCAGTGTAGGTATGAGTTTGCGTGCTATGGCAACTTATGAAAAAGGTCTGGATGAATATAAAGACGAAAACGGAAACATCATTTACGGATAAGAAATAGATGATGCGCAAAATTATATTCATATTAGTAGTATGTCTTGTTGCTCTTTCCTCCTGTCAGTGGGATGGGAAGAGTGGCAATACTGCTGATGTGGATGTAAGAGTTGCCCGTTATGATCGTTTGCAGTATGAGTATGTCACGATGAATAGTTTCTCGGCACTGCAAAAAATGAATACGGACTATCCTCAGGTTACCAAGCTGTTGATAGAAGATGTATTGGCGATAGGTGAGGTGGATGACATGAAGATTAACGACCGGATGTTGGAATATTATTCGGATTCTACTTTATTGACTTTGATGCACGATGCCGAAGAGAAATTTAAGGATCTTGGTTGGGTTGAGGAAAAACTGACCAAAGGTTTTAAACGTTTGAAAAAAGAGGTTCCTACATTGTTCGTTCCTCATTTTTATGCTCAAATAGCTGCTCTGAATCAGTCTGTTGTAGTTGGGGATAGTATTTTGGGTTTTAGTATTGATAAGTATATGGGAGCAGATTATCCTTTATATAAACGCTTCTATTATGACTATCAATGTCGCAGTATGGAGCCTGATCGTATTGTTCCGGATTGTTTTACCTTTTATTTGCTGAGTCAGTATCCTTTGCCATGGCAGCCTGGTCGTACTTTATTAGATATGATTATGCATCGTGGAAAGATAAATTGGATAGTGGCTCATATTTTAGGGTATGAATCTTTTGAGAAAGAGATGGGATATAGTGAGGATGAGGCTGAGTGGTGCAGGAAGAATAAAACAAGTCTGTGGAAGACAATGGTTGAAAATGGTCATTTATATGCTACCGATCCCCTTGTTGTACGTACTTATATACGCAAGGATCCCTTTATTTCTATTATGGGTGAGAAAACTCCTGCAAGTATTGGAGTATGGATGGGGATTTTGCTGATTGATGAATATATGAAAAAGCATCCTGATATGACAATAAAGGATTTGTTGGCTAAGACGGATTATCATCAGATGTTGGCTGAAACAGATTTCAAACCTTGATATTTTGATTGATTAGTAGTATGATGGAAGTTGCTTTGTATCTATTGCCTGTCACATTAGGCGAAACTCCTGTGGAAAATGTGTTGCCTGTGTATAATAAAGAGGTCATTCTCGGCATCAAACATTTTATTGTAGAAGATGTACGCTCGGCACGTCGCTTTTTGAAAAAGGTAGATCGCGGGATTGACATAGATGCATTGACTTTTTATCCATTGAACAAACATACTTCTCCTGAAGATATTTCCGGTTATCTGAAACCTTTGTTGGCCGGACAGTCCATGGGAGTTATTTCTGAAGCCGGTTGTCCGGCTGTTGCTGATCCTGGAGCGGACGTGGTTGCTATTGCTCAGCGTAAGAATCTTAAAGTGGTGCCTTTGGTAGGACCTTCCTCTATTATTATGTCTGTTATGGGATCGGGTTTTAATGGACAGAGTTTTGCTTTTCATGGTTATTTGCCTATTGAGCCTGGTGAGCGTGCGAAACGTATTAAGGTATTGGAGCAGCGTGTTTATGCAGAAGATCAGACGCAGCTTTTTATTGAAACTCCTTATCGTAATAATAAGATGGCGGAAGATATTCTTAAGAATTGCCGTCCGCAAACCAAACTTTGTATTGCTGCCAATATTACGTGTGAAGGAGAATATATAAAGACTAAGACAATAAAGGAGTGGCAGGGGAAATTGCCGGATTTATCGAAGATTCCCTGTATTTTCTTGATTTATAAGTAATGCGATAACAGATATTCATTTAAATTCCTCCCACATCTGTGTCACTATGTTCAGATGATCTATTTCTTCTTTTAGAAAAGAACTATATTGGGCAGAATTCATTTCTATTTCTTCGGGAGTTACAAATTTTCCTCCGGTAAAATGTATCTGTTCTTCATCGTTTAAAGGAAGAATATATAGCATGATGGTTTTTTTAACTCCATTGGTTTCTTTTACCAAATGTTTCAAACTGAAGCGTGGTTCCGGTTGTCCGGTAATATGGTTGCTATATTTATTTTCTACTTCTTTGGCATATTTATCCGTATCTGTCTTGCAGGCATAAATGTAGTCTTCCATAGGTATGTCCAACTTGCCGGGTTCTTCACCTTGATAACTGCGGGGAGCAACATAGATCTTTCCATTGCAAATAGGGGCGATACGTAAAAAAGGCATTTTTTTATAGGTTAAACTGATTGTTTTCACAAAAGCATGATTGACAATAATGCAAATGACATATATCAAAGGAGGGATGATGTGGGTCATAGCGTAAAGGGTATTATAAGATAGTGGACTGAAAAATAAATAAATTATGCAGGAAGCAAACAGGTGAATGCCGGATAAAACAGCTATAACCTGTGTGGCCCAACAGTTCAGAATAGATATCTTATAATGAAAGTAGGAGAATAGTTTTGTATAAAAATTGGGGACCATGAGATAGAGTAGTGAAAAACAGAGTATCAGTATTTCTAGCGTAATGGGAACTGTTCGGTCCGGAATAAGCATATCTCCGCTTATGCCTTTTATGATGGATGCAATGATTAATGCCAAAGTTCCATGTAGTAATACTAGATTTGGCTGATAAACAGGAGGTTTGACAAGTCTGTATAGGATATAAATAATGCTAGCCAAACTACAGACATACAAAACAACTGCATCTTGAAAGAAAATGCAGAAAATCATGCATACAATGGCTGGTATTAACCCTGTGGACATGATTAAATTCTTGTATTCCAGTAACGATTTCATTCTCTCTATCTCTATTTATATCTTTATAACAAAAAAGATATAAAGTTGGTTTACTCGTTACCCTTTAAATTTTATATGTTTTTCTGCATGATAGGAGGAACGTACCAAAGGTGCGCTTTCCACTTCTCGGAATCCTTTCTTTAATCCAATTGTTCTATACTGTTTAAATTGATCGGGAGTAATATATTCCGCTACCGGATAATGGCGGTGGGTAGGTTGTAGATATTGGCCAATAGTAAGTATCTTGCAGCCTTGTGCCAATAAATCGTCCATGACTTCTTCTACTTCTTCCGGGCGTTCTCCCAAAACCTACCATAATACCGGATTTAGCTGTAATACCATTATTGGCTATTTGTTTGATGACCTTTAAACTGGTTGCATAGTTGGCTGCGCTTCGTACCAGGGGACTGATGCGGCGTACGGTTTCCATATTGTGTGAGATGATGTCTGGTTTGGCGTCAATGACTAGCTGAATCAGTTCGCTCTTTCCTTGAAAATCAGGGATTAAAACTTCGGTTGTGGTTTCCGGATTCAAGCGCTTGATTTCTGAAATCGTTTTAGCCCAATGGGCAGCACCCAAATCATCTAGATCATCACGGTCTACAGAGGTAATAACGGCATGAGATAATTTCATGAGTTGAATGGACTCTGCTACATGGGTGGGTTCTTCAGGGTCTAACGGAAGAGGCCGTCCGGTCTGTGTGTTGCAAAATTTGCAGGAACGGGTACAAATTTCGCCACCTATCATAAAAGTGGCAGTACCTTTTCCCCAGCATTCTCCCATATTGGGACATCGTCCGCTACTGCAAATGGTATGTAGTTTGTGGGAATCTACAATATGTTTGGTTTCGGTATATCGAGCATTTGCCCCTATGTTTATCTTAAGCCAGTCTGGTTTTTTAACGTGATTCATGATGATATTAGATTTATAATTCACCACAGATTATACCAATGCAAATTGTTTTCATTCGGTTTTTATGTAAAATTGTATAATCTGTGGTGAATGGTTTTTTATTTTAAATTATCAATAAAGAAATTGGCTACGCGAGTCAGTAAATGTTTAGTTGTGTTGCCTCCACTGATTCCATGGTTGCGGTTGGTATAGATTTGCATGTCAAATTGCTTGTCGGCCTGTACCAATGCTTCACTGTATTCTGCGTTGTTACGTAAGTGTACATTATCATCTGCTGTGCCGTGGATCAGCAACAATTCACCGTTCAGTTTGTTGGCACGGTTAATAGCAGATGCAGCATTGTAACCTTCCATGTTTTCTTTGGGGGTACGCATGAAGCGCTCTGTATATACCGAATCGTAGAAACGCCAGTCTGTAGGAGCTGCAACAGCTACTCCAGCTTTGAATATCGGTGTTCCTTCACTCATGGACATTAATGTATTGTAACCTCCATAGCTCCATCCCCATATACCGATACGGTTACCATCTACATAGGGTAGTGTACTTAAGTATTTGGCGGCTTCTACTTGATCTTTCGATTCTTTTACTCCTAAACTCAAGTAGGTGCATTTTTCAAAATCAGACCCTCGGCCACCGGTTCCGCGTCCGTCTACACAAGCCATGATGAAGCCTTGACCGGCCATATAAGCTTCGAACATGCCGCCATCTCTACGGGCTCCAATTCCCCATTTGTCTGCAACTTCTTGTGAACCCGGTCCACTATATTGGTGCATGATAACAGGATATTTTTTGTTCGGATTGAAATTTGCGGGTTTCATTATCCAACCATTCAATTCCACACCGTCATTGGTCTTGAAACTAAATAGTTCTTTATTTGGCATATTCAGACGTGAAACTTGGTGTTTCAATGTGTTATTATCTACTAAGGTTGCCAATTCTTTACCATTATTGTCATTAAGGGTAATGACAGGAGGGGTGTTGATATTAGAGAAAGTATTGATGTAATACTTCATATTGTTACTGAAAATAGCTTTATGAGTTCCTTCCTGTTTGGATAGTTTGGTCTTTTTACCTTTGCCGTCCACTTTGTAGATAGCGGTGCGTAGCGGACTACCTTCATTGCTTTCAAAATAGAATGTGTTGGTAGCTTCATCCCATCCCAGGAAATCTTTCACTTCGAAGTTCCCTTTTGTGATTTGCTTAACCAGGTTTCCTCCGCTAGTGTAAAGATAGAGATGGTTATAACCGTCTTTTTCACTCATCACCACAAAGTTTTTTGGATAGAAAACGATGTTGGAGTAGGCTTCTTCTTTAATGTATTGGGGAGCTTCATCACGTACCATCAGTTTACACAATGTACTTCGTGGATTGGCAAAATAGAGGTCGAAACGGTTTTGATGACGGTTCAAAGTCATGATTGCCAACGCATTTTCATCATCCGTAAACTTGATGCGAGGGATATAACCGTCTGCATCTAGAGGCAAGTCCATCTTGCGGGTTACCTTACTTTTTATATCAAAAGTATGAACGGTTACTTTGGAATTGTCAATTCCTGGCATAGGGTATTTGTATTCATATTCTCCCGGATAAGTGCTGAATTTCTCTAATGCGGGAACCATACCTTTGTATAGTGGAAAAGAATACATAGGTACTTGACTCTCATCAAAACGGATATAGGCAAGCATCTGGCTGTCTGCACTGAAGTCGAAAGCACGGTTGAAGCCGAATTCCTCTTCATATACCCAGTCGGGAATACCATTTAGCACTTCGTTGAATTTGCCGTCTTTGGTTACTTGTGATTCACTGTTGCCAAACAATAATTTTACCAGATAGATATTATTATCACGTACAAAAGCTATCTGATTGCCATCCGGCGAGAATAAAGGAACCTGTTGTGGACCGTTTTCTGAGAGCGGTTCCATTTTATTGTTTTTTACGTTGAAAATATAGTAATTGGCGGTAAACGAACGACGATAAATAGGTTTGGTTTCAGTCTGTATTAGAATCAGTTTTTCATCGGGTGACATGATATAGTCATCAAATGACTTGATGCTACAGTCACGGGCCGTATTTACATCGAAGATGGTACCTGTTTCTTTGCCGGTCTTGAAAGAATACTGTATGATTTTTTTGCCATCGGCACTCATTTGGGTATAATGTTCTCCATCCAACATCGGTTTGATACCTCTGATTCCTTCGGCATGATACGTTCTGTTTGCTACGTCTTGCAAGCTTACTTGTTGAGCTCCGACTGTCAGCAAGCAGAAGAATAAAATAATAAATATACTTAATTTTCTCATAATAGATAAATTCTTTAAATGATAATCAAAGACAAAGGTAAAACTTTTGTTTGAAAATACGTATCTTTGTCCCGCAAAATAAGTTCATGAACAGAGAGATGCTTTATAACGACTTATCCGGCTTTTTAGCTATGCACTTTCCTTGTAAAGTGCAGAAGATTTCTATTAATGCCGGATTTACTTGTCCTAACCGTGACGGCTCGGTAGGATACGGAGGTTGCACTTATTGTAATAATCAAACATTTAATCCGGCCTATTGCCATACGGGAAAGTCTGTTGCTCAGCAGTTGGAAGAAGGAAAGCGGTTCTTTGTACGCAAATATCCGGAAATGAAATATCTGGCCTATTTTCAGGCTTATACCAATACGTATGGGGAACTGGAAGAGTTGAAAAGAAAATACGAAGAGGCGCTGATGGTAGAGGATGTGGTAGGACTGGTGATAGGAACTCGTCCGGACTGTATGCCGATATCATTATTGGATTATTTGGAAGATCTTGGTAAACGCACTTTTGTATTAGTGGAGTATGGCATTGAAAGTACGGATGATGAAACGTTGCGCCGGATAAACCGGGGACATACTTTCGCCGTTTCTGCGGAGGCTGTTCGGAAGACTGCAGAGAGAGGGATTTTAGTAGGAGGGCATATAATTCTTGGTTTGCCCGGAGAAGAAAGAGAAATGTTAATCAGACAGGCAGGAGTACTTTCACAATTACCTCTGACTACTTTAAAGCTGCATCAGTTACAACTTATTAAAGGTACGCGCATGGCGAGTGAATATGTGAAAGAGCCTGAAGCTTTCCATCTTTATACAGCTGATGAATATGTTGATTTGGTTATTGATTATATAGAACATCTTCGTCCGGACATCGTACTGGAGCGTTTTGTTTCCCAATCACCTAAAGAATTGTTGATAGCTCCTGATTGGGGATTGAAAAATTATGAATTTACGGATAAGGTGAAAAAACGGATGAGAGAAAAAGATGCCTGGCAAGGCAAATACTATAAATATTAAAAGAAGAAAACAGATATGGAAATCAAAGGAAAAGTACATTATGTGGGAGTGAATGACCGTAACAAGGCTTTGTTTGAGAACTTGTGGCCGTTACCTTACGGTGTGTCTTATAACTCTTATTTGATTGACGACGAGATGGTCGCTTTGGTGGATACAGTAGACGTATGCTATTTTGAGGTTTATTTGAAGAAAATTCGTAGCATTATCGGTGATAAACCTATCAATTATTTGATTATAAATCATATGGAACCAGACCATTCCGGTTCTATCAGTTTGATCAAGCAATATTATCCTAACATTGTGATTGTCGGTAACAAGAAGACTTTCGAAATGATTGAAGGGTATTATGGTGTAGGCGGTGAGCGTTATGTAGTGGGTGAAGGAGATTTTCTAGCTTTGGGACATCATAGACTGCGCTTTTCATTGATTCCGATGGTTCACTGGCCCGAAACGATGGTTACTTTTGATGAAACGGAAGGTATTTTGTTTTCCGGTGACGCTTTCGGTTGTTTTGGTGCATTGAATGGTGGTGTGGTTGATACAAATATTAATACAGATATTTATTGGAATGAAATGGTGCGCTATTATTCTAATATTGTAGGCAAATATGGTGCGCCGGTGCAGAAGGCCTTACAGAAATTGCAAAACTTGAAAATAACGACTGTTTGTTCTACTCATGGTCCGGTATGGACAGAGGAAATTCCTCGTGTGGTACGTATTTATGACCGTTTGAGTCGTTATGAGGCCGAAGAAGGGGTTGTAATAGCTTATGGCTCGATGTATGGTAATACAGAGGAGGTGGCAGAAGCTATTGCAGAAGAACTGAGCAAGCAGGGAATTCGTAATATCGTGATGCATAATGTTTCTCATACCAGTCATTCTTTTATTATTGCGGATGTATTCAAATATAAAGGACTGATTGTGGGATGCCCCACTTATAATACTCAGATGTATCCGGAAATGGAAGCTCTGCTGAGCAAGCTGGCTTCTCGCGAGATAAAGGGACGTTATCTGGGATATTTTGGCTCATTTACATGGGCTAGCGCTGCTGTGAAGAAAATTGCAGAGTTTAATGATAAGTTGAAATTTGAGCCTGTCGGAAATCCTGTAGAAATGAAACATAGCATGAAGGCCGAAACTAACACTCAGGCAAAGGAGTTGGCTAAGGCTATGGCTGATCGTTTGAAAGCGGATAGAAAATAAATCTTGTGATAGCATACAAATGACGCAAATGACACATGATTGATAAGATCAAGCTTGTGACAATTGCGTCATTCGTGTTCTAAAGATTTCTGACGTTAGGCTTGATGTACAGTAAGCTGTGGGAATGGGAAGTTAATTCCTTCTTTATTAAAAATAGTATAGACAGTCTGATTCATACTGAAAAATACGTTCCAGTAATCCGAACTATTCACCCATACGCGGATTTTTATATTTACACTGCTGGCGGCAAGTTCTCCTAATTCAATAAAAGGGGCAGGACTGGTGAGAATACGTTTATCATTGGTAATGATTTCGCGCAATACTTTTTCTACTTTATTATAGTCTTCTCCGTAGTCCACGCCAAAATTCCATTCTATACGGCGGGTGTCCAGTTTGCTGTAATTTGTAATGACCCCACTACTCATGGCTCCATTAGGTACATATATCATCTTGTTGTCTGCAGTGATAAGAATAGTATGAAAAATCTGTATTTCTTTTACTGTTCCCGAGGCACCGGTAGAAGCTTCGATAAAGTCCCCCACTTTATAAGGCCTGAACAATAAGATAATCAGTCCACCGGCAAAATTTTGTAAGTTACCAGACAGTGCCATACCGATGGCAACACCGGCAGAAGCGAGAAGTGCGGCGAATCCTGTCAGCTCGATACCTAATTTCCCTATCACAGCAAGAATCAGCATGATGAGCAGTAAGATATTCACCATACTCTTTAGGAATGACTGGATACTCGGGTCCACTTTTCTTTTTTTCCAAAATACGTGCAAAAAGTCTATTCAGCCAATTTACGAGGAACTTTCCGATTATAAAAATAATAAGTGCTCCTAATACTCTTTCTCCTAATTGAATGCCGGAGTCGATAAGTTTCTCTAATGCATTGGTTAATTGAATACTTGTTTCAGATGCTAATAACATGATAAATTTACTTTAATTTGACATTTCTAATATATAAAACAATTCAGATTAAAATCGTTCAGAATACCTTTACCTTGACGTACAATTTCTGCTTCTCCGTTTGTACAGTTCACAATGGTAGAAGGTTCTATGCTTCCGATACCTCCATCAATAATTAGTTCTACCTCTTTGCCGAATTTTTCTTCTATCAGTTCTGGAGTGGTAATATATTCTATGTCTTCGCCGTCTTTCAGAGGCAACGTGGTGGTCATGATTGGTGCTTTTAGTATATGGCATATTTCCCTGATGATGTTGTTGTCTGGTACGCGTATACCTACTTCTTTACGGTTCTTGAATATTTTGGGCAGACGGTTTCCCGTATTCAGGATAAAAGTGAACGGTCCGGGAAGATTGCGTTTCATTAGCTTGAATGTGCTGTTGTCTACTTTGGCATATTCGCTGATATTGCTTAAGTCGTAACAGATAATGGATAAATTGTTTTTACGTGGATCAATGTTTTTCAGTTTGCAGATACGTTCTATTGCACGTTCTTTCAGACCATGACATCCTATGGCATACATCGTATCGGTAGGGTAAATAATTAACCCTCCCTCTTCCAATATCCGGATTACTTCTTCCAGATCTTTGGGATTATTATTCTTATTATAAAGTCTTAAAAGCATGTTATTTTAATTTTTAGATTTTTTTTCACGCAAGCGTTCCGCAATAGCCCATTGTAGGGCGGCTTCCTCTTCTTTTCCGATTCTCATCAATGCGTCTCCGAAATATTCATGGGCCTTCGGATGTTCCGGCTTTAAAGAAACAGCCCGGTCAAAATCTCCCAAAGCTCCTTCTATATTATCTAATGCCAGTCTGTTTTTTCCTCGATTGTAAATAGCTTTGAATAAAGCGGGACTAAGGCGTACCGCTTCATTCAGACAAACTTCGGCTTCGTAGTATTCCTTGTCATTATGTAATGTGATACCTTTACGTATCCAAGCGTCCGTATAAGAAGGATTCAATTCAATCGCTTTGTCATAATTGGCAATAGCAGCACGTGAATCATGTGCCTGGATGATACATTCATTTCCCATTAAATAATATTCGCGGGCATATTTTCAAGATTTTTGCGTTGTACATGGAATTGGTCTTTTAGCCGTTTGTTTTCGACTTTCAAATTGTTGATGATTCCCAGCTTCTTACGTATAAATCTTTTGATCAAAGGCTTTTCGATATCATAACGTGAATGGATGGCAAGAAAGAATTGTTTCATATGAAATCTTTCAAAATCACCTTTGTCGAAGTGTTGTACCGCTTCTACATATTGTACATCAGCTTGTGCCTGCTTCAATGCTTTTCAATGGACTGGCGGTTATTGAATCGTTGCGAGAACCTTTATCTATTTCCGGGCGGACAAAGATATCTCACGTGTAATTGCTTTTTAGTTGGATGCCGTCTAGTGTAAGTACAGCGGCTCAATGCTACGTAGGCTTGTCCACCGGCAAACACCCCTCCTGTAAAATCAATAACGACCCTGCTGAAAGTCAATCCTTGGCTTTTGTGTATCGTGATGGCCCATGCCAAACGGATAGGATATTGTATAAATACTCCTAATTCTTCTTCTTCTATTTTTTTTTCTAGTTCATTATATTTATATCGTATATTGCGCCAACTGTCTTTTTTAACGTCAAATTCCTGTCCGTCTTCTGTGATAACATATAATGTATCCCCTTCGTCTATACCTGAAATGGTGCCAATCGTACCGTTCACCCAACGGTGGTCGTAATCGTTTTTTATAAAAATAATTTGTGCTCCTGGTTTTACTTCCAGTTCCATTTGGGTGGGAAGGCTGCTTTCTGGAAATTCTCCGTGTATCTCACCGGTCAGAATCGTTGATTCTCCAGGTAGTTCAGATAATTTCTTTTCATTGATAAAGTCTACGGTGTCTCTCCGGGTAGCAAGTGTGATATACATATCACTTTCATTTTCTTCTATGTGAGTGTTGTAACGGGTGTTCAGTAGTTGCAAGTCGGCTGCTCCGGCAGTATTGGTCCGGATATGATCCAATACGTTAACAAAAATTTTGTCCGACTGGCGGTATACTTTTGTCAGTTCTATGGATACCAGCTCCATTTCCTGAAAGACCCGTGCCGAAAAGAAATAAGGGGTGGGATAGAAGCGGTTGATTATCTCACGTTCGTCATTTTTAATGACTGGTTCAAGTTGAAAAACATCTCCTACCAGCAATATTTGCTTGCCTCCGAATGGTTCACGCATATTTTGTGAATATACCCGCAATATTTTGTCTATAAAGTCAATAATGTCTGCCCGAACCATGGAAATTTCATCGATGATCACTAATTCTACTTCTTTTATCAGTTTTCGATGAGCGGAAGTATATTTTAGAAAGCTATGTAACTTTCCATCTTTCAAACTGAATTTAGGATCATCCGGTAAAAGTGGATAGAATGGTAATTTGAAAAAACTATGCAGTGTGCTTCCGCCGGCATTGATAGCTGCAATACCTGTGGGAGCCAGTACTATATGTTTCTTTTTGGTTACTTCGCAAACATATTTTAGAAAAGTAGATTTACCTGTACCCGCCTTTCCAGTGAGGAATACTGACTGACGTGTATATTGGATAAGGTTCAAGGCATCTTGAAACTCTTTATTATGGGTGTCTACTTGCATTTTGTCCATACGTTTGAAAATGAATGGACAAAGATAGTGGAAATCCCGTAAAAGGGCATAAAAAAGACGGTTAAATAACCGTCCTTTTTTATAGTCCTACAGGGGGTTGCCCTGTATTGGTTCTAATTTACTTTGTTTCGTTCAACATAACGTAACCCCAAATCATAGGATCAGCGTTAGCAATTTTGTGAAAAATGTTTTTTACCTTTTTCATAATGTTATCCTTTCTTTTTTTTAATTAATACCTAAAAACACTCATAAATAGCAGGCGCACCTCCCGGTTGGCCTTCTTTAAACAATCTTTCTTTTTACCTTAGTAGCTACTAAAAAAATATCTTTTTATGTTTTACAACACAAAGATAAGGAGTTTGTTCGTTATAATATATGTTTTACAGCATATTTTTAATCGATATCTCAATTTTATTGATTTAGGTCTAAAAAAAAGTAGGAGTTTCTTATTGCATTTTGGTGAATATTTTGTTTGCTTCTGTCGTATAACATATAAATCAGTTTGTTTATCTCAAGAAGTATTGTTTGATTTGTGATATCATAATAATATCAAAAATAAATCATTATGGAAACAAAAGAAATGTCTTACAATGAGCTGGTAATTAATGGGTTTATGGCTTTGTTTTTTAACTTGGTTATGTTGCCTGCACTAGTATTCCTGAACTTTTTGATTTTTGGGCAACTACCTTGGTTATCTATTCCTGTTTTGTTTATGCTGGTATTGTTGTTTGTGCTGATGCTTCCGGGATATTTTTCTCAAGAACCTAATGAGGCACGTGTGATGGTGTTTTTCGGTGAATATAAAGGCACTTTTAAAAACACAGGCTTCTTTTGGGTAAACCCTTTCATGAACAAGAAGAAGTTGTCTCTTCGCGCCCGTAATCTGGATGTGGAGCCGATAAAGGTGAATGATAAGATTGGCAATCCTATTCTGATAGGGCTGGTTTTGGTCTGGAAATTGAAAGATACTTATAAGGCGATGTTTGAGATTGACGCGCAGACGATGGCGGACAGTAAAGGGACAGGGACGGCAAGTGTCAGCGTGGCAGGGCGTATGAATGCCTTTGAGGATTTTGTACGTGTGCAGAGTGATGCGGCCCTCCGCCAGGTGGCCGGACAGTATGCTTACGATGACAATGAGCATGATACGAATGAGCTGACCTTGCGTGGCGGAGGTGAGGAGATTAATGACCAGCTGGAACGTCAGCTTAATGAGCGTCTGGCTATGGCAGGTATGGAAATAGTAGAGGCCAGAATCAATTATTTGGCTTATGCTCCGGAGATTGCAGCGGTGATGCTTCGTCGTCAGCAGGCAAGTGCTATTATTACCGCGCGCGAAAAAATAGTGGAGGGGGCTGTTTCTATGGTTAAAATGGCTTTGGATAAATTAGCCGAGGATGGAATTGTAGAACTGGATGAAGAAAAAAAGCCGCTATGGTCAGTAATTTGTTGGTGGTACTTTGTGCGGACGAGCCGGCACAGCCGGTAATTAATTCCGGAACGTTGAATCATTAGTGTAGGAGATGGCAAAGAAAGAAACGATAAAAAGCTTTGTGCTCAGAGTGGACGCGGAAATCATGGAAGCTATCGAGAAATGGGCGGCGGATGAATTCCGTTCCACGAATGGACAGCTTCAATGGATTATAGCGGAAGCTTTGCGCAAGAGTGGCAGAATGAAGAAAAAGAAGACAATAATCAAAAAGGAAGAAACAGAATGATACAGTTTATCTAATGGAAACAAAGTGTTTCCTACTGTTTGTAAAAGTAGAAAAATGATTAATAATCAAATAGTTATGGACTTTTATCTTGGCTGGCGGTAGGTAAATCGAGTATTATGGAGCATATTTTTCTGCGAATTCCGTTACTTACCCGTTGTTTTGCAAATGCGGATAGTCAGAAAATGGTAAATGATTTTTCTTTCAATGTATTGCGTTACTTTTCATAACTTCAAAAGGCTCGATGTTCATTAATTTTGTAGCTAAAAGAAGCGAGTAATAACAATAGAAGTTGTCAACAAAATCTCGGTAGACATCTGTGAAATTATTCTCTTCCAAAAGATAAGGACACTTTTAAAAAAGATCAAGAGCTTTTCAAAAAAGAACAAGAGCTTTTTGAAAAGATAACGGGCTTTTTTAAAAGTGTCTTGGCCTTTTTACCACTACCGGGGATACTATTATATTTCGTGGAGATATGCACACTGTTTGCGAGCAAAAAAACGAGAACACCCTATTTTACATCAAGTTGGAATAGTCTAAAAAAGAAGTTTATATAACTGAAAGTAAGCATGTTATACAGAAATCAGCTTCAAAACGTAGTGAGGGCATAGGGTATAAGTGAGGGCAATAATTTTTACTATAACTACATAAGTTGCTTATAATGAGTTTGTTGTGTACGAAGTGAGGTCATGAGGGCATAAATGCTCCCAACTTTTTTTGAATGATGCGTCAAGAAGACTTTCGGAAATTGTTCGAAGAAGAAAATGATACTTTAAGAGCGCCCCCCTTCCTATGATTTTGCAGGTGAGCCGATGTTTACCCAATATTCATTTTAGTCTGTCGCGCGCGATAATATAATATGGTGTATACTTTTTGATATTGTAAAATGGATTATCGAAATAAACATTACGTATAATCTGTAAATCAGATGTTTATAAATATAATCACAAAAAAAATAGAAAAAACAGTAGATATATTTGGATAAAGAAATGAAATCAACTACTTTTGCATCCGCTTAGCAAGAGAGGTAAGTTTAAAACTGACAAGATGATTTGAAGAACATAGATGAAACAAAAAAAGTTTTAAAAAAGTTCGATGTTTTTTTGGTAGTTTGAAATAAACGCTTTATCTTTGCAAAACATTTCCGAGAAAAAACGGAAATAGACGTGAATGAGTTCTTTGAAAGATTTAAGATAAACAAACAAGTAGTACAAGCCGGTGCACTATATGTAATATATATATGGTGTACGGAAAAAACAAGAACCGTCAATATTGATATTGATAGATTTGGAATCCTTG
>ENA-OQDT01001169-OQDT01001169.1-human-gut-metagenome-genome-assembly--contig:-NODE-1169-length-15821-cov-15.600229_pt1 | contig 15821 bp, 12 predicted proteins | sample MGYA00242786_ERZ504617 | MGnify/ENA primary metagenome ERZ504617 (study PRJEB26092, sample SAMD00036337) | human gut metagenome | host: Homo sapiens | study: EMG produced TPA metagenomics assembly of...
AAAGCTGAATATCCGCAGGCATCAGGTCAACGCCTTCTGCATGATGCAGAATACCTTCTCCGGGGCGTATAGGCTGATCCATCAGAATTTTGCCCATTGCATCCGACAGTGTAAATGGCAGCTTGTCCGGTTGCGGATTTCCCAAGCTGATTGTCAGACTTCCTTGTGGGTCCCCGTCGATCAGAAGCACTTTCTTTCCGGCCTGTGCCAGACCTATTCCCAAGTTCGCACAGGTTGTTGTTTTGCCAACGCCGCCTTTCTGGTTGGCGATGGCGATGATTTGCGTGTTCAAATAAACCTCCTCCTTCTACAAAAAATATCCCTATTCCGAAAAATAGGGATGAAAAAAGCCGCTTACTCAAATAAATGAATAAACGGCTATGTAAGAAATATTCGATTGTAAGTAAAGTTTTATATCACTGCAAAATAACGAAGTGCATCTTTGATTGCTTCTACCTTTTCTGGTGTCGGATGTTTCCTCGGCTGTTTCAATTCTTCTACCGCATTAGGAGCATCATACATCGGCAATCCCAAATTTCGCTTTACCTCTGCGATATATGCGGTATGTACCTTGAAGCCGTATTTCGCTTCTATGTACTCCTTAATCATTTTGTAGGTCACTTTTTCTTTGGGCTTATACGCTTCGGCTCTTTTAGCAATACTATCTACCGGAATCTTGCCCTCGCCCTCTCCAAACTCCACATCAATGTGGATATAACTGTCGGCTTTTTTGTGGGATAAAAGAACTACCGTCTCCACATGGCACGTCATCGGGAATTGGTCAACCCCTCGGACTTTCTTTACTTCATACCCCAGCTCCCCAAGCACCTTCACATCTCGTGCCAGCGTTGCGGAATCGCAGGATACATACACGATGCGGTCCGGCTGCATGCTGGCCATGGTGTGGAGGAGGTTTTCTTCGCAGCCTTTTCTCGGCGGATCGACGACGATTACGTCCGCGTTGGCGTGTTCGCCCGGGTGGTCTTTGGCGTACTGTTCGTAGTAGGCCGGAAGAATCTCTTCCGATTTTCCAACGAAAAATTCAGCGTTTTCGATCTCGTTGATTTTCGCATTGTTCTTCGCATCCGCGATTGCCTCCGGGACGATTTCGACGCCGTAGACTTTTTTGGCTTTCTGCGCGAGGAACAGGGAAATCGTTCCGATGCCGCAGTAGAGATCCCAGACCGTCTCATTTCCGGTGAGGCCTGCGTATTCCAAGGCAAGGCCGTACAGCTTTTCCGTCTGCGCCGGGTTGACCTGGTAGAAGGACAGCGGGGAGATCCGATATTTTACGTTTCCAATATAGTCGGTGATATACCCCTGTCCCCACAGGCAGCGGATTTCTTTTCCCATGATCACATTGGTCCGCTCACGGTTTGCGCTTAGGGTAATGCTTGTCATGCCTTCGAGTTCTGTCAGCGATTTGATGAGTTTCTCCTCGGCCGGCAGTTTCTTTCCGTTCACAACGAGACAGACCATAATCTCTTTCGTCATAAATCCAAACCGGATCAGCACATGGCGCACCAGGCCTTTGCCGGTCTCCTCGTTGTATGCCGGAACGCCGTTCTCCTCCATCCAGGCAAGAATGCGGTTCAGAATCTCCTCGTTCTGCTCCACGCCGAGATAACAGTTCCGGTTTTCCATGATCTGATGCGTTCTTCCCGCATAAAATCCCGTAATCAGCTTTCCATTTCTATCCTGCCCGATCGGAAACTGGGCTTTGTTTCGATAGCGGAACGGATTTTCCATCCCCACGATCGGCTCCATCGGGATCTCCGCCATGCCGCCGATGCGCTGGAGATTTCCGACGATTTTCTTCTCCTTAAAGCGAAGCTGCTCCGCATAGTCGAGCATCTGCAACTGGCATCCGCCGCACGGACGTGCAACCGGGCAGACCGGCTCGACGCGGTGCGCGGACGGCTCGATCAGACGCATCAGGCGCGCGTAGCCGTAATTTTTCTTTGCTTTGATCACTTTTACCTCGGCAAGATCGCCGATGACGGTGTCCTTGACAAAGAGGGTATAGCCCTCGCATTTGCCTATACCCTCTCCGTCGTGTCCCATATCTTCAATTTTCACCGTCAGTACATCATTTTTCTGATAGCTCATGAAAAGTCTCCTGTTCTGCGGATGTTGGACTCAAAGAACCGGTTGTAGCCAAGCCACTCATTGCCGGCCGGCGCTGCGTCAAACAGCTCGGTCAGGGTTTCCATTTTGGCATCGGCATTGTCCGCCAGGTTCAGCGCTACCGCCTCTACCATTGCCGGTTTTTTCGGGGAACCGTATTCCAGCTCGCCGTGGTGCGCCAGAATGCAGTGCTTTAACTGATTCTCGAGTTCCTGTGGGAAACCGTCGATCTTCTGCGCCGCATCGTGTACCATCTCCGCACCTATCATGATGTGGCCGAGCAGCTGTCCGTCATTGGTGTAATCGTTCTGCGGGAATAAGGAGAGTTCTTTCGTCTTTCCGATATCGTGCAGAATTGCTGCCGTAATCAGCAGATCGCGGTTCAGAATCGGATACGATTTTACCATAAAATCGCAGAAACGGGTGACACTTAACGTATGCTCTAAAAGGCCGCCGACGAATCCGTGATGCACGCTTTTTGCTGCAGAGCTCATGCGGAACCGTTTTGCGGTCTCCTGATCCTGGATAAAATAATACGTCAGCAGTTCGGAGAGATACTGATTTTTCACCGTTCCGATCCAGGAGAGCAGCTCCTGATACATCGTATTGATGTCGTAACGGCTCGTCGGCAGATAGTCCGCCGGATTATATTCGCCCTCTTCCGCTTTTCTTGCATTTTTAATGGAAACCTGAAGTGCTCCATTGAAACTGGAAACATCTCCCATAATATCTACATAATCCAGTGCTTCAAATTCACGGATTCCCATAGAATTCGGATCCCAGATTTTCGCATCGATCGTACCGGTTTTATCCTGTAAGATCACGTTTTCGTACTGTTTTCCGTTTTTGGTAACAGCCGACTGTTTATGTTTGCAGAGATAAATTCCGGAAATGCGGTTTCCTTCCCGGAGTTCGTTGATATACTTCATAAAAATAAATCCTCTTTTTCTAAAATAAATGCGGACACAGTGTTCCGTTTTTGTTTCTATGATGCCGTTTTTATGATGCAAAGCCTGTGCTCCTGCATGCCTTACCAATTCTACCAGATTTTCCTGCAGAATGCACGTATTTTTTCATCCGCCAGTGGAAAACCATTCGAAAAGAAAAGCTTCCGGAAGCCCCACCGGCTAAAACCGGCTTTTTCTGCTCCCGAAAGCCTCTGTTTTTTATACTTCCCCCATCGTCACATCAAACGTCATCTCCGCATACCCTTCAGCGCCTTTCCGCATCGCCGTCACGGTAACCACGTCTCCTGTGCTGTATTTGCCAAGCTGTTCATGGTACTGTTTGATCGTCTCAACCTTGTGCTCCCCGACCTTTACAATCACATCGTACTCTTTCATGCCCGCCATCATCGCCGGAGAATCGTCTGCGACGCGGCTGATGAGAACGCCTTTTGGAATGCCGGTTTTATCGGAAAGTTCTTCTGTGACATCCTGTCCGCGGATGCCGATATACGCGCGGCTCACGTTGTTGGAAAGATTTTCGATCAGCTTTTTGATCTGGGAAATCGCAATGCCCGTCACCACGTTGTTTCCCTTGGCACTGTAACTCTGCGCAATAATGCCGACGATTTCGCCGTCAAGATTTACCAGAATGCCGCTGCCGTCCGTGCTGCCGAGGATGTCGGTGGTCAGCAGATTGTACTCATTGTCCAGCGCGGAAATCTTGTTCGTAACCGAAGTCACCACACCATACGCAATCGAATTGCTGTAGCCGACCGGGCTTCCGACAGCCACGACCGGGTCACCCTGGCTGACGAGATACGAACTGCCGAGCGGCGCAACCGCAAGACCGTCCCGTGTTTCCTCATCCAGCTTCGATTCATCCACCTTCACAATCGTAAGGCCGGTGCTCGGATCGTGGCGCTGGTATGTGGCATCCACCATCGTCTCGTCCCAGAAGGTGACCTGAATCCGCTCCACATTTTCCACGATGCGGTATTCCGTCAGAATAAAGAGATCCTGCCCGTTGTCCGCAACAATCAGACCGGAAATCTGCTGCTGGTTTTCATAGTTCTGGTTAAAATAGTCCATCTGATTGGTAATGCCGATGACGGTAACCAGCGCTCGTTTTGGTTTTTCCGTTACTTCCAGCATATCCTGGTAGAGCGCTTCATAATTTTTCAGGCTGCTGTCCTTTTCCTCCGCATCCGTTTCCCCATCGACACTGGAAACCTCGCTGCCCTCCTCCGGCTCTTCGGAAGTGCTGCTTTCCGTTCCCTCTGCCGCTCCATTCTCCTCTGTGCTTTCGGAAACCGTACTTTCGGATACACTGCTTTCTGAAGTACTGCTATCCACTGTAGAACTGCTGATTTCCGAACCGGAGCCGCTGCTGTCTACCGACGCACTCGCCGAAGATGCGGTAATTGTCTCATCCGGCTCCTGTCCGCTGTTTGGATCCTCATCTCCCGGGATATCCACTTTCGCCGGCGGCTCTTCCCTGGTAACTGCTTCTGCAATCTTTGGCTCTGTCACCGCAAATACCGCAGCCGCAACCAGACCGCCAAGCGCCGCAAGTGCCAGCCATCCGGCAATCAGAAGAACAATCTTTTTCCAGTCGGGCGGCTGCTTTTTGATGCTCTCTTTCATGAATTTGTAAGGTTTTGGGTCATTTTCCATACATTTCTTTCTCCATACATCTGTATTCCATACCGAACTGCTACTGCGCATATGCGCTTTCCGCAATCTTACTCATATATAAAAAACTTTACCAGATGATATGAACATTTTATGAAGACTGTTACAATTTTTTTCTCATTTGCGCAACATCCTGCATTTTCTCGTTCTTGGGGTTTCTTTCTTTTCATTTTTTAAGGTATAATTGGGGGGAGTGGAAAAACCTGTGACCCACATTCCACTTCCGGTCTGTACTTCCCGTGCAGATATATGATCAGATCGCTACTGTTCACTCAGCAGTGAAACACTTGCTGTTTCGCTGCGTAAGAAAGTGATTCAGGTGTGAGCAGCCCTCCTTTTGCGAAGCAAAACTTTAAATGAGGGCTGCGAATGTTACAGTTCGCAGGGTACCTGTGAACTGTAACATCAGATCCGTGCGGTATTGCATCAAAAATACCGCGTTATCTGTAGACAATGACTGAATTATGAATTACGAAAAGGTAAGTATTATGAATCAGAAAGCATTAAAAACGCTCGAATACGACAAAATTATCGAACAACTGGCTTCGTATGCCAGTTCTCCGCTGGGCCGGAAGAAATGTCTAGAACTCGTTCCTTCTTCTTCCCTCTCCCAGATTACGCGGATGCAGCACGAGACACACGACGCGCTCACCCGGCTCTTTAAAAAAGGCCACATTTCCTTTGGTGATGCCAAAGATATCCGCGGCGCATTAAAGCGTCTCGAAATCGGCAGCTCCATGAACATCACGGAGCTTCTGCAGACCGCCGCACTTCTGGAAAACACGGCACGCGTCAAAGCGTACGGCCGCCGCGAAAATGCGGACCAGACGCCGGACAGCCTCGAAGATCTCTTCGAAACACTGGAGCCTCTGACGCTGCTTTCCACGGAAATCCGCCGCTGTATTCTCTCCGAGGATGAAATCAGCGATGATGCAAGCCCGAATCTACGCCGCATCCGTCGTTCCATCAAATCGTGTGAGGAAAAAATCCACAGCCAGTTAATCTCGCTCGTCAACGGTTCCTACCGCACGTATCTGCAGGATGCCGTCATCACGATGCGCGACGGCCGCTACTGTATCCCGATCAAATCCGAGTACAAAGGCCAGGTTCCTGGCATGGTACATGACCAGTCCTCGACCGGTTCCACCTTCTTTGTCGAGCCGATGGCCGTTGTCAAACTGAACAACGATATCCGTGAGCTGGAAATTGAAGAAGCAAAAGAAATCGAGGTCATCCTCTCTACGTTGAGTGCCCAGGCAGACCTGCACCGCGATGAGATCCGTTACGACCTCGAAAACATGGTAGAGCTTGACTTCATCTTCGCGCGCGCCGCTCTTGCAATGGAGCAGAACGCCAATGAGCCGATCTTCAACACCGAAGGTAAAATCCACCTGCGCAAGGCACGCCACCCGCTGATCAATGCGAAAAAAGTCGTTCCTATTGATCTGTCGCTCGGCGAAGATTTCGACCTTCTGATCGTCACAGGACCGAATACCGGCGGTAAAACGGTTTCCTTAAAGACGGTCGGACTCTTAACACTGATGGGCCAGTCCGGACTTCACATTCCGGCACTCGACCGCTCCTCCCTTTCCGTTTTCGACGAGGTTTACGCCGATATCGGTGATGAGCAGAGCATCGAGCAGTCGTTGAGTACCTTCTCCTCCCACATGACGAATGTGGTTTCCTTCCTCGACAAGGCAGACCGCAATTCCCTCGTCCTGTTCGATGAGCTCGGCGCCGGTACCGACCCGACAGAGGGCGCGGCGCTTGCCATCGCGATCCTCTCTACGCTCCACGAGCGCGGCATCCGCACCATGGCAACGACACACTACAGTGAACTGAAAATCTATGCCTTATCCACACCGGGCGTGGAGAATGCCTGCTGTGAATTCGATGTCGAGACTTTAAGCCCGACATACCGCCTGCTCGTCGGCGTTCCTGGAAAGAGTAATGCGTTTGCGATTTCCAGCAAACTCGGCCTGCCGGACTACATCATCAACAAGGCAAAAGACGAAATCAGCGAGCAGGATGAATCGTTTGAGGACGTTCTGACCACTCTCGAGCAGAACCGGATCACGCTGGAACGCGAAAAAGAAGAGCTTGCCCGCACCCGCGCGGAAGTCGAATCCCTGAAGCAGAGCCTTGCCAAGAATCAGGAACAGATCGACGCAAGAAAAGAAAAGATGATCTCCAATGCAACCGAGGAGGCACAGAGAATTCTCCGCGAGGCGAAGGAATACGCCGACCAGACGATGCGCGATTTCCAGAAATTTGGAAAAGAGAATGTTTCCGTCCGCGAAATGGAGCAGAAACGTACCGCTCTGCGTGAAAAGATGAACAAGCTCGATAAGAAAAAGGCGAAGGAAGTACCGAAGCGCACCGGAAATCTCCGCCCGCAGGATCTTCATCTCGGCGATGCCGTCAAAGTCTTAAGCATGAATCTCAAAGGTACTGTCAGCACCCGCCCGGATTCGAAGGGAAATCTCTTCGTCCAGATGGGTATCATGCGGACCAAAGTGCATATCTCCGACCTTGTGCTGATCGACGAGGCTGTCATCACCGGCCCGTCCATCTCCCGCACAAGCAGCGGAAAATCGAAGCTTTCCAAGGCTGCCACGATTTCTACCGAGATCAATCTGCTCGGAAAAACGGTGGATGAAGCGGTTGCCGAACTCGACAAATATCTCGATGACGCTTATCTCTCCCATCTGCCGAGTGTCCGCGTTGTCCACGGAAAAGGAACGGGCGCACTGCGGAAAGGCATTCACAATTATCTGCGCCGCCAGAAACACGTAGCGGACTTCCATTTAGCGGAATTCGGCGAGGGCGATGCCGGCGTTACGATTGTTACGTTTAAGAAATAAAAACTCAGGAAAATATGGGACGGAACGCATACTGTATGCGGTTCCGTCCTGTCCCCAGTGAAGGAGAATCTTTTATGGCTTCCAAACAGAAAATTCTGATTGTCGATGACGATAACAATATCGCAGAACTGATTTCTCTCTATCTGACCAAGGAATGCTATGACACAAAAATTGTAAACGATGGAGAAGAGGCTGTCCGGGAGTTTCACTCCTTCCAGCCGAACCTGATTCTGCTCGACCTGATGCTGCCCGGCATGGACGGCTACCAGGTCTGCCGCGAAATCCGGCACGATTCCGATGTTCCGATCATCATGCTCTCGGCAAAGGGCGAGGTGTTCGACAAAGTCCTCGGCCTGGAACTCGGCGCGGATGACTACATCATCAAACCATTTGATTCCAAGGAGCTCGTTGCCCGTGTGAAAGCAGTGCTGCGGAGATTTCAGCCATCACGCACGATCCCGGTGTCCGCGACCGCAGGAAAATGTGTCGAGTACCCGGATCTTATCATCAACCAGACGAACTATTCCGTCATTTACCAGGGCCGCACCGTCGATATGCCGCCGAAGGAACTGGAGCTTCTCTACTTCCTTGCTTCCTCACCAAACCAGGTCTTTACGCGGGAACAGCTCCTCGACCATATCTGGGGCTATGAGTACATCGGCGATACCCGCACGGTAGACGTTCATATCAAACGTCTCCGCGAAAAAATCAAGGACCATGCCTCCTGGGCCATCACGACGGTCTGGGGCATCGGTTACAAGTTTGAGGTTAAAAAATAATGCGACGCACGCTTTACCGGAAATTAATTCTCATTTATGTCATTCTCGCCATTGCCGGCTTTACGCTGATCTCAACGGTCGGCTCCCGCATGGTGGAGGACAGTCTGGTCTCCAGCGCGAGCACCAGTCTGTACCGGGAGGCCACGCAGATCGCTTCCAAACAGGGCGACCTTTATTACCACAGTGAGCGTTCCCTGACGGATCTTTACAATTCGCTCAGTGCACTGGCTTCCTATCACAATTCCCAGATCTGGCTCATCAGCGCAGACGGGGAAATTCTGCTGAACACGGCAGCTGCACTCGATGAGGAAAACCCGGAGATCATCGACGGTTTTGATCCAGTTGCGCTCGGCAGCGAGTATTACAGCACGGGAACGTTTTTCGGCTATTTCGAAGACAAGATGCTGAGCGTCATGGTTCCCGTCACCTCCGATTTCCGGATCAATGGCTATGTCGCCATCCACCTTCCGCTGCAGGACGTCTATCAGCAGAGGGAAAGTCTGCTGGCACGGATTGATTTTCTGTTCCTGCTCGTGTTCGGACTCTCGTTTGTGATTCTGATCTTTTTCTCCCTCGTCGTGTACCGGCCGCTGAAAAAGATCATCAACGGTGCAAAGGAGTATGCCTCCGGCAACCTGACCCACAAAATTGATGTTAAATCTCACGATGAGATGGGGTATCTCGCTTCCACGCTGAACTACATGTCCGGCGAGCTGAACAAGACCGGCGAATACCAGCGGAAATTTGTGGCGAACGTCTCTCACGACTTCCGCTCACCGCTGACCTCGATCAAAGGCTACGTGGAGGCAATCCTAGACGGAACGATTCCGCCGGAAATGCAGGAAAAATATCTGAAAATCGTTCTGTTTGAGACAGAACGGCTGCACAAGCTGACGCAGAGCCTGCTGACGCTGAACGACATCGACGATAAAGGGAATATGCTCGATCTGACCTCGTTTGACATCAACGCCGTCATCAAGGATACCGCCGCTTCGTTTGAGGGAACCTGCACAAAAAAGCGGATTTCCATTTCACTGATCCTCGCATCGCGCACCTTATACGTCTGCGCCGATATGGGAAAAATCCAGCAGGTGCTGTACAATCTCATTGATAATGCAATCAAATTCAGCAACAACGATTCCACCATCACAGTTGAGACAACGGAGAAGCACGGTAAAGTCTTCGTCTCCGTCAAGGACACCGGCTGCGGCATTCCAAAGGCAAGCATCACGAAAATCTGGGAGCGCTTCTACAAGCTCGACGCCTCCCGCGGCAAGGACCGCAAAGGAACGGGACTTGGGCTTTCGATCGTCAAAGAGATCATCACTGCGCATAACCAGAATATCAATGTCATCAGTACAGAGGGCGTTGGTACCGAATTTATCTTTACACTCGCCAAAGGCGAAGCACCAAAATAAGCCCCTCCGCCGAGGGGCTTTTTTGCCAGACATATCAAACTAACTCTGGAGGTAATTTTCACTATGAACCCAAACACCATTGATTCCATCATCAAACAGCTCATTGCATCCCACACCACCATTTCCACCATGGAAAGCTGCACTTCCGGTCTGATCGCCTCCCTGATCACCGACACCGAAGGCGCCTCCGCCATTTTCCCCGGCGGCTACGTCACGTATCTGAACGAAACCAAAGTCCTCGTCGGCGTCGACCCTTCCGTCATCGAAATCCACGGCGTCTACTCCCCCGAATGCGCCGAAGCCATGGCCCGCACAGTACAAGAAAACCTGCACACCGCCATCGCCATCGGAATCACCGGCACAACCGGAAATCTCGACCCCAACAACGCTGACAGCGTACAGGGCGTCGTCTACTTCTGTATTTTATACAAAGCCCAAGCCCACACCTTCACCTTCCAGACCAACGTCTCCGGCATGACCCGCCACGAAATCAAACAGCTTTACGCCGAGCAGGTCTTCGCCGAATTGGAAATGATCTTAACTTCTTCCTTATAAAAAGAATGCAGCTCCGTCTACGATCACCAGAGTCCCGTCCGTCTACCTCCACTCATGCGTCCGCAAATGCCCCGCGAGCTGCATATGGTCAAAGTTATTCTGCCGCAGTGCCTCGTACAGTACGATCGCCACGGAATTTGAAAGGTTCAGCGACCGAATATCATTAATCATCGGAATCCGCACCGCCGTCTCCTGATTATCGTACAGAATATCCTCCGGAATCCCCGCGCTTTCCTTTCCGAACATGATAAAGCAGTCCTCTTCATACTGCACATCCACATACGTCTGCGGCCCCTTCGTCGTCGCATAGTAAATCTTCGCCCCCGGATTTTTCTCCAGAAAATCCTCGTAACTCTCATACACTGTCACATCCAGCTTCGGCCAGTAATCCAGCCCCGCGCGCCTGACCGCCTTGTCCGAAATATCAAACCCCAGCGGCTTAATCAGATGCAGCCTCGTCCCCGTCGCCACACACGTCCGTCCGATATTACCTGTATTTGCTGGAATCTCCGGCTCATGAAGAACAATATTCAAATGTGCCATTTTACCAATCACTCCTGTCGTATATTTAAGCCTTATCTGCCAACCCGGTACATCTCATCCATCTGCGGCTTATCCAGATACCGGACCTCTTCCCCGTTCCGGAGAATCCTCTCCTTCCCAGATGTCGTCCGCCCAATCACCGCCGATGGAATCCCTTCGAGTGCCATTTTCTGCACCAGCCCCTCGCCGTCCGCCGCCGCAATCAGCAGCGCCCCCGTCGAAAGCATCTGATACGGATTCACCCCGAAAAATTCACAGATCTCCACCGTCTCCTGCTGGATCGGAATCCTCTTCAGCGCCACATCAAGCCCGATACCCGCGCCGTCCGCCATCTCCCAGAGCGCCCCGAAAATCCCGCCCTCCGAGAGATCCTGCATCGCAGCCGCACCGTGCTCGATCGCAATCTCCGCCTCACGGCAGACAGAGTAATCCTCCGAAAAATCCGCCGCCCCATGGATAAATCCCGGAGAAAATCTCGTCAGAAGCTCATCCCTTCTTGTCTTTGCCAGATAAGACACCGCGCCAAGCGCAATCCCCTTCGTCACGACAAGATCCAAATCCGCTGTCACACACGACGGATCAAACAGCCCCGCACGCGTTGTCCCGCCTGCCGCCGTCACGGTAAGCACCGGATACAAAACCCCGTCCGTCACCTCCGTATGCCCGCCGATCACCGCAGTTCCATACCGCACACACGCACCGTCAACCGCCCGCATCAGCTCCTTTAAATCCTTTTCTTCCATCGCCTCCGGCAGCATCAGCGACACCAGCACTCCTTTTGCCGATGCCCCCGCCGCGGCCACACTGTTGCACACCCGGCAGACCGCGAGCACCGCGTCCTCCGGATCCTTCACCAGCACCGGCGCACACGAAAACACCTGCGTCTCCTTTTCTCCTGCAAATGCCGATACCCCACGTCCAACCGCCGGCCCTGCTGCGTCCTCTCTTTTCTGCCCCAGCATCTTAAACACCGAGCGCACCAGCACGCTCTGCTGTAATTTACCCTTTCGCATCCCTTGTCCTCCTCGAACTTCCTGTTTCAAACGAAAAAGCAGACGGAATCCGTACTCCTTTTCCCTCTGCTTTCCCATTTTTCACGGAAAATGTTACAGTTCACTGGTTCCCAGCGAACTGTAACCAGAAAACGCCTAGTCCTCATCGTCCTCCGTTTTCTCTGTATCGCTGCTGTCGTCCGTCTTTTCCGTACCATCCGAATCCGAATCATCGCTGCTGTCTTCCTTCTTCTCCGAAGAACTCGATGACGAACTGCTCTGGCTGTATTTCGCTGCAACTTCCTTTGCTTTTGCAAGATCATTTGCCGCAATCGCCGCCTGCATTTCCGCACGCGCCGCTGCATTGTCCGTCTTTGTTCCCACGGTATAGACATCCGATGTCATGCGGTAAGTGCTGGAATTCACCTGCTCCTTCGTCTCATTTCCATTGTCATTCACAATCTTCCACAGCCGCGCCGTCGAACCCTGATAGCCGTACGATGTCTGTTCAATTGTTCCAAACGATGCATTCGCATCTTCCGTCAGGCTCGGCGTCGGATCCTCCGTGTTTGTCGTCTCACTCTCATAGCGGACCGTGCGGTTCGGATCTCTCGTCTCATGGCCGTAGATGGCAAAATGCAGGGTGCTTCCGTCCGCGCTCGCCTCAATATAAATCGGCGCATCCGTATTGTTGATGAATTTCAGGTCTTTCAATCCCTCTGCAATCGCCGCATCCATCGACGGATCCACATAGTGGACAATCATGGAATGGCTGTACCGCTCCGTCACCTCAAGCTCTGCTTTTAAGACAGCAACATAGAGCGTTGTGGAAACCTGGCAGATACCGCCGCCGTACGAATCGACGACCTTGCCCATCTCATACGATGCTGCCAGTGCATAACCATTTTCCGCATCAAACGGCACAACGACCGCCTCTACGGAAAATTCCTCGCCCGGCTGTACCAGCGTTCCGTTAATCTTCTCTGCGCCGACTGCGACATTCTGTTTTCTGCCGCTCGTACCGTTGCCATACTCCGTCGTACCCTCGCCGAGCAGATCTTTGACAAGTGCAAGCTGCTCCGGATTACCGCCTGCCGGTGTTTCTTCTGTTACCAGTTCTACGCCGCCGATGCCGCCCCGCCAGCTTGTCGTCAGGTAATTGACAACCTTCGCCGTGGACTCATCCACGTTGACGCTGCATCCGGTCTGGCCCGGATTGACGATAAATTCGCCGTTTTCGCGGGTCAGCGTTGCATCTGTTGCCTCGCGGTTCAGCACGGCCGTGTTGTTTTCTACCGCCTGGCGCGCTGCCTCGCCATCGACTGTATATTTCAGGGAAAACGTCACCGTCTCTCCATTTTTGAGCCGGTTCTGTGTCAGGAACCGCTTCAGTACATTGCCTTCCTGCCCGATTGTGACGGCTTCTCTTGCCACCTCCGGGTTGGCACAGGAAAGTCCGAGATCCCCTGCTGTCACCTGTGCATTCTGCTCTCCGGCAGACAGGTTGATAACCGAGGGTTTTAACTGTTCAATTTTGTCGTTTACTGCCTGTGTGATCTGCTCTTCGGTCATACCGCCGACGGAAATGTCTTCTACATAGATTCCGTCCAGCGCTGTCCGGTCATCCGCTTTGACTGGTTCTGCCAAAAAGCAGAATGCGAATGCGATAAGCATCACCAGCAGGCCTCTCATTTTTCTGCTGTTTTTCATACTGTGCCTCTTCTTGATCCGTTTCCCATTTCACTCTGTCTTTTACAGAATCTCTTTACACCAGCCATAAAAGTGCTGGAAGAACCATACCAAGCACCATAACCACTGCAAGAATCAATGCCAGTATCTTTGCTGCATTTCTCTTCTTTGCCAGCGGATCTTTCTTCTTTTTCTGTGCCTCTGTCGGGGCTTTTCGATTGACTTTATTACTCATCGTTCCATCCTTTCTTTTTCTCTTCTATTTTTTCTCAGTTCTCTGTCGTTTTTCCACTCTTCCATGTGCCAGAATAATCTGATCGATCATGCGGGATGCACGGCTTTTTGTAAGTGCTCCCCACTCCGGTTCGAGATCCAGCTCATGGTACCGGATCAGATCCGCCAGATATTTTTTCTGTGCCTCCGTCGCCGGAACCTCACGTTTCATTTTGGCCTTCAGAGGCGCTGCGGCAAACCATTCCGGGTGATCTTCCGAAAATCCTTCTTCCAGTTTTCGGAACAGTGCCAGCGTTTCCAGCACATCGTCCATCGCACGGTGTGCGTGTTCCCGCGGGATCTGATAGTAGCCGCAGAGTGCTTCAAGGCTTCTGCTCTCCAGATCCGGGAGGGCTTTCCGTGCAATTTTCAACGTATCCCACGCTTCTTTTTCAAAGTCCAGACGGGCATTTATCGCTGCCTGCTTGATGAAGCTGTAATCGAACAGAATATTGTGCCCCAGAAGCGGCAGGCCGCCGCAGAAATCCAGAAAGCCGCGGACAGCAGTCTCCACATCGGGCGCATTCGCAATCATCTCATCCCGGATTCCGGTGAGTTCCGTGATCCGCTCCGGCACTTTTCTGCCCGGATTGACGAAAGTCTCATACGATGCCGTGACCAATACTTCTGCCTGTGTTTTACGGGGCATTTTTACACCAACCACTTGTTCTCCCGTATGTAAATAAACCGGGATACCCAATTCTGCATTCCGGTAAGGGGCAAAATACTGTAACAGTTTAAAATAATAATAGGCACGGTGTGTAACCAGTTCTCCCATAAATCCGGTTCCACTCCTGCTGGTCGTCATAAGTGACCGCATTCATCTGATCGACCAAAGCATTCAACAATCCGATCACTTCATAATATTTCATCCAGACAGACTTCGGGGTATCGAAATTGTTCCACAAGAACTGGTTAGCATACTCTTTTTTCCTGCATATGTTGGTTCATGTCAACCAAATAGCAGTCGACCATAGCTTTGTTCACATCGATATTATCGGAATAGGCTTCGAACATCTTTACCATTTCGGAGTAAACAAAGGAGACAAACCGACGGTCGAAGTTTGACGGGGTTAGCCTGCCCATACAAATAACAATAATACAGCAATTGCACTGTGGGAATACGCTGTGCCATTATTGGCAAAAAATCATGTTCGGGGTCTGGCTCGGAAGCGGCTTCGGCGGCTTTTTCCGGATCCAGCGCATCCCAAAAGGCGTCGTCGGCCCAGATGTCCGGGCGCAGCGCCTTGATGCGGCCCGTCTTGTAGTCGAGGATGACCGCCCCTTCGTCGATCGCGCCTTCTGGGTCTTCCTGTTCGCGCCAGTCCACACGGTCGAGATTGCCGGTAAGCCGTCTGATGCGGCCCCCCACCGGGATTTCGGCATCGTATTCCTCTTCCAGGGAAAGCACTTCCGTCTGTTCCGGCTGGGCGCGCAGGAACATGCCCAGGCGCTCCGGCCCGGTGACGGAAAGCATGGCCGCGCTCTCCGGCGGCAGGGCGGCCTCCAGCCCCCGAGGCGTCGAGGGCCGTGCGGAACAGGGCGCGCAAGGCTTTTTTCGTCGAGGAACGGCAACTCGGGATCGCCCGATTGCGCGTCGCGGCGTACGGTCTTGCCCACGGCGGGAGCGTAGAAATCGCGGAGCACGTTATGCAGAAGCACGCCCACGGCCGCCGGATCGTCGTCTTCGTTCACCTCGTCGATGGGTGCGATGGCGCACAGCCGCTCATAATAATACCGCAGCGGGCAGGTCAGGTAGGCGTCCAGCCGGGTAGCGGACAGAGGATGCTTGAGCGATGCGGCTATTTGCTCCCGGATAGCCGGGGTCTTGGGGACGACCTTGCGTACCCTGACCGGCGGGCGGACATCAAGGGCCGCCGTGCGGAGCGGTTTCGCGCCCCGGCTTCAGACGTTGCCCGCGGGCTTGCTCCTCCTGCCAGAT
>ENA-OQDT01001170-OQDT01001170.1-human-gut-metagenome-genome-assembly--contig:-NODE-1170-length-15790-cov-2.315201_pt1 | contig 15790 bp, 21 predicted proteins | sample MGYA00242786_ERZ504617 | MGnify/ENA primary metagenome ERZ504617 (study PRJEB26092, sample SAMD00036337) | human gut metagenome | host: Homo sapiens | study: EMG produced TPA metagenomics assembly of...
GTGGGAGATACCGATAAGGCAGAAGCTCTTCGCAATGCGGTGATCTGATGGCTTGGGTTACCGAAGAAGAATATCGGGCAGCCAAGCAGGTGAGAGCCTATGAGTATCTGCAGACATATCAGCCGGGGAGACTGAAAAAAACACGGACAAGAAATGAATGGCAGCTTCAGGATCATGACAGTTTCAAAATCAACGAGATTACCAGCAAATGGCATTGGAAGTCCAGGAATATTGGCGGAATGTCTGCTCTGCGGTTTTTGATGCAGGTAGATGGCATGGAATATACGGAAGCAGTAAAAATCTTGTGTGAGCAGACGCCTGTGTATGTTCCCAGAGCAGAACCAGCCCCTAAGAAGAACTTTTCCCTGCCTTTACCCAACGACAGTTTTTACCGGGTGCGGAGATATTTGAACCAAAGGGGAATCCGGGATGAGGTACTGGATTACTGTGTACAGCTGGGAATCCTTTATGAGAGCGCCCCACACCATAACGCTGTTTTTGTTGGAATGGATGAGCAGGGGCAGGCAAAGTATGCGTTTTTACGGGGAATCTATGACAACCGGGGAAAGAACTTCCGGATGGAACAGGAAGGCAGTGAAAAACAATACAGCTTTTGTGTTCCACCTCTTGGGAATAGCTGTCGGGTGGCAGTATATGAAGCCTGTATTGACGCCCTTGCCCATATGACGCTGGAAGATGGACCGACAGATAAGTACCGTCTGTCTCTAGGGGGCATTGCAGCACCAAAAGAAGGAGAGGAACGGGCAACGAAGAAGATGAAACGTCCAGATGCATTGGAACATTTCCTAAAAGAGCATCCGGAGGTGACAGAAATTGAGATCTGCACCGATAACGATTTTGCCGGACGATGGGCGTGTGCGCAGTTAAAAGAGCAGATGGAGAAAAATATACCGTAGTTTGTAACTTACCGCAGATGGAAGGTGCAGACTAATGGAGACCTGGCAAACAGGCAGGGGAAAAACAGAAGAAACAGCAAAAGGAAAGAGGGAGGTGAGGCAAATGGAAGATACGATCAAAATAGAATTATTGACACCGCTGACAGGAACCTTTATTCCAAATGAGATGGAACAAGATTGGGAAGAAGAGGATTACAATGACTTTGAAGAAGAACAGGTATTTTTTGAAGGAGATGATTTAACGGAGTATGCTTCTGTGATTCAGGAAAAGATTGCAGAATACAACCGTGTCGGACATGACGATGATAAGACCGATAATCTGATGGATTATTTTGACGGAAGTGTTGCTATTAAAGAAAAGGTGGTGTCTGCAGTTCCATCGGTGAAAGAATCGGATGGTGTGTTATATGGCTGTACAACTTTAGAATTGAAGGAGTATCTGGAAACGGAAGAATTATCGGAACTGTGTGAATATCTCACCGGACAGTATAGTGATGGATGGGGAGAAGGGTTTGAACAGCAGGAAATTCAGGTTGATGGTGGAGAACTTCATGTCCATTTCTGGCAGCCGAGGGACTATCTTTTTGAACAGGTCAAGCCGGAGATACAGAATAAGCAAGAACCGGAAAAGAAAAAGCCGAAGATGGAGGTCTTAGGAAGAGATGGAAATGTGTTTATTATTTTAGGAGCTGTGGCAGGTTTGTTGATTAAAGAAGGGATGGATCAGCAGGCGAATGAAATGTATAAACGGGTGATGCAGTCAGGTAATTATTATCAGGCTTTGCATATCATCAGTGAGTATGTGGAAACTGAATTGAGTGTATCAGATGAAAAATCGCAGGCAAGAAAATCGCAGCTTTTGGAATGTATTCAGAGCAATAAAAAGAAAAGTAAAAAACAGCCGGAGCGCTGATAAGAAAGGATGATGCCTATGGAAAATACCCTGCAGTTAGGGAACTTATTGAAAGAAGGAACGTACCCGGAAGAATATACCGGAGGGGAGAAGTGGACAATTTTACATGGAGATACGCTGAAGCTGGTGAAAGCATTCCAGCCGGGAATCTTTGATGCAGTGATTACCGATCCGCCTTATGCGTCCGGGGGAACAAAGCAGAATGAAAGAAACCGTACCACCAATCAGAAATATAGCAGTATGAAGGCAGAGAATGCACTGCCGGATTTTGATGGGGATAACAAGGACCAGCGTTCCTGGACCCACTGGATGACAGAGTGGCTCTACGATGTGCGGAAAGCCTGTAAAGTCGGTGCACCAATCTGCCTGTTTATTGACTGGAGACAATATCCCTCTATTACCGATGCACTCCAGTGGGCAGGCTGGATCTGGAGAGGAACTGCGGTGTGGGATAAGGGAAACTCCCGTCCGCAGAAAGGACGTTTTCGCCAGCAGGCTGAATATATTGTGTGGGGCAGTAACGGACCCATGCCCATCAGCCGTCCGGTGTCTTGTCTTCCCGGTGTGTTCCGTTATGGGAATACCCAGAACCGTATCCATGTGACAGAGAAACCGTTACAGCTGATGAAAGATGTGATCCAGATCTGTGAGCCGGGCGGCAGGATCTTAGATCCCTTTGCCGGAGCCGGAACGACGGTCCTCGCAGCTGTAGAGGAAGGCTATGAGGCAGTAGGTATCGAGGTAACAGATGCCTATTATAAGCTGGGCAGTGATCGGGTGAAGTTTGCACTGGAAGCAAAGGAAAAAGAAGAGAGCGAAAAATAGCAAGGGCATCCACATGGATGTCCAACTTTGTTTCAGAAGAAGAAAGGTGCATCCACATGGATGCAGGAAAGGGGGCTTATGGACAGAGTCTATGATGTAACCATCCGAGAAGTGCGTGAAAAGACCGTTGCGGTGAAAGCATCCAGCAAAGAAGAAGCAGAAAAAGGATGCCGTATGTATGGCCCTGGTACCAGCGAATATGACATTCAGTCTGTTCAATATGAAGCCGTGGAACGGAAACAGGAACAGACATTTGAGATTGAAATCCGAAAAAGTTGTACCATCCGCAAATCTATCTCTGCACATTCCAGGGAAGAAGCGGTAGAACGGGCAGAGATACTGTATGAGGACGGTGGCTTTGATGCTGAATTTGATGAAAGCACGATGGATGTGAGTTTTGAGGTAAAAACAGAAAGAGCAAAGAAAAAGGAACAGGTACGATAGGAGATGAGGCGATGGAACAGGCGATGGCCTATGTGTGTTGTCCGGCAGAAGAAAGCAGGGTGAAGGTGCAGCGATATTGCCGGAAGATTTAGAGTTGGGATATGTTCCCATTTGTCCAAGGTTTGGATTTCTGCCATTTTTGGAGGAAGGGGAAGCTGAGGATCAGCAGGCATATAATCGGATGTCCCATTTGATCTTAAAGCGGTGCCGGATGGTGGTGGTCTGTGGAAAAGAGGTGACTGGAACCATGAATACCGATATCAGTACCGCAGACCGATTGCATATCATCTGCACCACATTAGATGGATTGATCAAGATTAAAGAAAAGGAATCATAATCGATTCTGCGTGGGGGAGTCGATGGAAATCGGTGGAACTGGTTTTGCAAGCATAGCGTTTGGATATCCAAACGCACTTTGGGGAGAACCCCAATCCCCCGGCAGTCGAGAAAGGAGAGAAGTGAAATGTTTTTTGCAGGAATGGCTCTTGGGGCAATGGCAGGTGCAGCCTTTGGCATTGGACTGATGTGCTGTGTGGTTGCCGGAAAGAGAGAAGATCAGCAGATGGAGCAGATGCGGATACGCAGACAGAAACAGGGAGAACCAAAACAGATCCAGTTCCGAGATATGGAAGGGACAAAGCGGTTCATCCTTTTGGATGGGGAAAGTCTTTGCATGATGGCAGAGGACGGAACGAAAGAGATTGGGCTTTGCCGCTTTGTGGATGAAAAGCAGGTAGATGTGAATGGGCAGGTCTGGGAGATCGGGGAATTCCTCTGGCAGATGGAACGCAGGGGAATTCAGGTGTATCCCTTAGAGACAGCAGAAAAGAAGAAAAGGTAGGCGGTTGAATGAGAAAAGCGAAACCATGTAGTTCCTGTCCGTCTGAATGCGAAAGAACTTCGCCATCTGGATGGGCAGGTAGCAAAGAGTGGACTAAGCAGGGAGGAATTTTTACGTTCTCTGATCTTAGGTGCACAACTGCAGACAAAGCCCTGTGAGCATCACGCAGAACTTCTTCGAAAAATCGCGGGGCTTTGCAACAATGCGAACCAGCTGGCTCATGTCGCCAATGGAACAGGGAGGGCAGGGGAAGCCAGCATACAGGAAATGCTTCGGATTTCCAAAGAGACCTGGCGTCTGGTGAAAGAGGAATGGTAGATGGCATATACCAGCGTTCTCCCCGTCCACCGCCTGGACCGTTCCATTGAATATGTGAAAGACCGGGCAAAGACAACCAAGAGTGCCGGATCCCTGGAAGAAGCCATTGATTATGCATTAAACCGGGAAAAGACGGAACAGACCATTTTTGAAGATGCCATTGGGTGTACCTGTGAGAATGCCTATGTGGACATGGTAAAGACAAAAGAGCGTTTCCATAAAAAAGAAGGGGTACAGGGATACCATTTGGTACAGAGTTTTGCGGAAGGGGAAGTATCTCCGGAACTGGCCCATCTTATTGGACAGGAACTGGCAGAGCAGCTTTTGAAAGGGCAGTATGAGGTCGTGATCACTACTCACTTGAATACGAAGCATTACCATAATCATCTGGTGTGGAATTCAGTGAGTATGGTAGATGGGAGAAAATACCACAGCAATGCCAAAAGTTATTTTACCGAAGTGCGTCAGATTTCCGATCAATTATGCAGAAAATATGGTCTTTCGGTGATCCAGACGAATCAGGGAAAAGCCATGCATTATGCCCAGTGGAAAGCAGAAGCAGAAGGGAAGCCCACTTGGAGGACTGCCATCCGCATGGATATCCGGGATGCCATTGGCGTGAGCTTTTCCTGGAGTCAGTTTGTAAAAGAAATGGAGAAGCGGGGTTATACCTGGAAGCTGAACCGGAAGTATCCGGCATTAAAGACACCGGATATGGAGAGGTATGTCCGTCTGCGTTCCTTGGGAAAAGGCTATGGGGAGGCAGAGATCCGGGAGAAGATCCTGCGTCCAAAGATCCAACAGGTGTATGGAAAAACACAGGTGCAGTTTCCAAAGAGGAAACTTACCGGACTTCAAAAGCTGTATTTTTCTTATCTGTATCGGATGGGAGTGCTTCAGCAGAAGCCGAAACGGATTTCTTATGCGGTCCGTTCCGATATCCGAAAACTGGATCTCCGCATCCGGCAGATGGAGTTTTTGCAAAAAGAGGGGATCAACACCAGGGAAGAGCTGGCAGCATACCGGAAACCTTTGGAGGAACAGGTGCTTTCCTTAATGAAGGAGCGAAGAACGCTATACCGAAAAGAACCGGGCGGTATGCGGATTCAGGAGATCAACGGGGAATTAAAAGAACTTCGGAAGAAGATCCGTTTAAGCCAGCAGATTGAGATCCAGTCGAAAGAGATGGAAGAGAGGTTAAAACAGGCAAAGGAACAGGAGCAGATACAGGAATCGTCCAGGGAAACAACGAAGGGAAGAAGAACGGAAGCGGTAAGGAGGTGAGAGCGTATGAACTATGGCGGTGATGCGGCAGATCAGATTGTTCGGTATTCCATGGAAGGCATGGAACATACCTTACGGATCAGCGGGAGCATTGCAAAGAATCTGGCGGTGCTGATCGTTGCGGTGATGAAGGACCAGAAAAAGACCAGGGGAAAGACCAATCTGCTTCGGATGTTAAAGGAACAGCGGGCAATGAAATTTTTCACCATTCCCCATGACAGGCTGCGGGAGTTTGCCGGGGAAGCCAAATCCAGGGGACTTTTGTATGTGGTCATCCGGGATAAGAAGAACCCCCAGTTTCCCGAGATCATGGTGTTTGCTGATGATGCGGCAAAGGTGAACCGGGTGCTGGATAAGATGAATCTGGACTTTGTAAAATCCGAAGCCGGGGAAGCGGTTGTGGAACAAGCGCCAGTCCCGGGAAGGAGAGCGTGTGATCGATGCAGAGTTTACCGAGAAAACCGAAGCCAAAAGAAGAACCTTCCAGGGCGAAAATGACCGCAAAAAGGTAGGTGCTGCCGGAAGGGACCATTGAGTTCGAACTGGATGAAGAAGAGCATCTGTTTGATGTAGGGGGAAGTCTCTCCTTCGGAGGGAAATTTTACCCAGGCGGAGAAGGCAGGGAATCTGTCCGGACCTTCCTCGCACAGCAGCGGTTCTTTTCCGGGCAGGAAACTAGCTGGAAAGGGGAGAAACCATCTGTCCGGCAGGAATTAAAAAAGATTGAAACGGAACAGAAACAGCGGCAGAAGCAACAGCAGAGCCGGAGAAAACCGAGAAATCAACAAAGAAGGGAACAGAAGAAAGTGAAAGGCAGGTAAGGCTATGGATTTAACGAACATGATCCCTGGTGGGGCAGGGGAAGAAAAAACTCCACAACAGCAGTTATCAAAAGAAGAATATGCAGCCATGAAAAAACAGCAGAGGGAAGAAGTGTGGGCAGAGGTTGACGCCCAGGCACAGGCGGTGTTCCAAAACGGGGATTCTTTAAAGGGATTTTTAGATTTTATGGCACAGTGCAATACGCAGAAAACACCCAACCTTCTGTTGATCTACGGACAGAATCCAGAAGCAACGGTGGTAAAATCCTATGATTACTGGAAAAAAGAACACCGTTCTCCGAATCCGGGTGCATGGCTACACCTATATGGTCAGTACGGAATATGAAAAAGACGGGGAGATGCGGACAGGCTATGCCATCGGTAAAGGATTTGACATCAGCCAGATGTCTGGGAAACCGCTGGAGGAACGTCCACAGCGTTCCATGGAAGAACTGATCCATGCAGTCTTAAAGGATCAGCCAGTGCGGATGCAGATTGCAGACAATCTGCCGGAGGGCATCCAGGCACAGTATATCCCGAAACAGCGTACCGTCTATGTGCGCAACGGAATGGATGAGAATACAACATTCCATGCAGTGAACCGGGAACTGGCGTGTGCAGCATTAGATCAGCATGATGGGAATTATGTCAGGAAGAAAGTCAATGCCCAGGCATACTGTGCCACCTATGTAATCGGCAAGCGGTATGGGGCAGAGGTGTCCGGTTTCCAGTTTGGAAAAGTAGCAGAGATGCAGGCGGATGGGCAGAAAGATCCCCAGGAACTGCGTGGCTTTTTAAATGATGTGCGTCAGGCAGCCTATACCATCCGCAACCATATGGAACGGAACTTCGGGGAACAGGAGCAGACTTTTACGAAGGATGATTTTTCCTTTGCAGAACCGTCAAAGCAGGCACCGAAGAAGGAGAAAAAAGAGAAACAGCCGGAGCGGTAAGTTCTGAAAGAAGTTCCGCCTTTGGGATAGCTATTGTGGGGGTCTTGTGGTATGTTGGGTGTAACAAAGGAGGTGCCGAAGATGGCAGATTACTATTTGAAAACAGACAACATCATGAAAAACATGTTTACGGTGGCACTCAAAGATGAGTTAGCAGCCCAGAGTCAGATGGGAAAGGTTCGCCCTGCGACAGAAGCAATGCTGCAGAAAGTCTGTTCCTATGAACTTTCCGAGAAAAGGCTTCCCATCACCACAGAGGAACAACGGGAACTTCGCAATGCCCTCAATCGGCTGCGAGACAAGTATTTGGCCATGGGCAGATACAGCGATGGCATTGACAGTGTGATCTTAAAGGTCATGAAACCAAACACCAGCAGGCGCTTCTTCTGGTAGCAGAAGGGAGGGATGTCTATGAAGATATATGATCAAAAACAAGTGGACAATTACGAAAGCGGTATCCGAAAGGAACAAGGCTCTGCCTGGACTTTATGGATGAGGCAGGGATGCCGCCGGGATTGCAGGGAACGGTAGCATTTATCGATGATGCCGGACAGATTCACATGCATTGAGAGAATGGGCGGAGTCTTGCCATCGTTCCCGGTGTGGATTCTTTTCATAGGGTAGACGGACCAGCAAAGGAAGTGCCAAAAGACGAAAAAGCGAAGAAGGAGCGAAGCCTGCAGAGGTAGCATGCAAACGTTCTGACTTTTGGGTATGGCTGTTGTTCCTGCCTGTTGTCTGGTGGGCAGGCGCCATCACTGCCTGTGCCATCGAGCCGGATACCAATCTGTTACAAATCTTACAAGTGCTGACCGAAAAACTGGATCAGCCATTTTCTATCACCTATACACCGTACACACTGCGGTGTGTGTTCACATTCACTATCGCCTATGTGTTAGGCATCGGTATTTATTATTCCCAGAAGAGAAATTATCGAAGAGGGGTGGAGCATGGCTCTGCCAAGTGGGGCGATACAGCTTCCATCTGCAAGCGTTATCGGGACAAGCGGTACACCCAAAATCTCATTTTAACCCAGAACTTCCGTATTGGGGGCTGGACTGTTATAAACACAAACGCAATTTAAATGTATTGGTCGTGGGTGGCTCCGGCGCGGGAAAAAGCCGGGCTACGCCGTAGTCAACATTATGCAGTGCAACTGTTCCATGGTGATCACCGATCCCAAAGGGGAACTTCTGCGGAAAACCGGAGGGCTGCTGGAACGGGAAGGGTATGAAGTGCGGGTGTTTGATCTGATTAACCCGGAGACATCCTTTTGTTATAATCCCTTTGCTTATGTGCGGGATGACAAGGATGTGCTAAAACTCATCAATAACCTGATCCGAAATACCACCCCGAAGGGGGCGCAGAGTTCGGATCCGTTTTGGGAGAAAAGCGAAACCGCGCTGTTGCAGGCACTGATGCTGTATCTGTTACATGAAGCGCCGCCGGAGGAACAAAACTTCTCCATGATTATGGAAATGTTAGGTTCTGCCCAGGTGAAAGAGGACGATGAGGAATACCAGTCGCCTTTGGATATCCTGTTTGAACGACTGGAGATGCGCAATCCGGAAAGTATTGCAGTCAAGCAGTATGCCATTTACAAGCAGGCAGCTGGAAAAACTGCAAAGTCGATTCTGATTTCCGTGGGTGTCCGTCTGGCAGCCTTTAACTTAAAGCAGATCGCCAATTTAACCTGCACCGATGAACTGGATCTTTACAGCATCGGGGAGAAAAAGGTGGCGTTGTTTTGTTGTATCCCGGATGCAGATACCAGCCTCAACTATCTGGTGGGCATGATTTATAGTAACCTCTTCCAGACCCTTTATTATGTGGCAGACCGGAAATACCATGGGAAACTGCCCATTCCGGTACACTGCATCATGGATGAGTGGCCCAACGTGGCATTGCCGGATGATTTTGACAAACTTCTGGCAACCATGCGGTCGCGCGCAATTTCCTGCAGTATCATCATTCAGAATATTGCCCAGATGAAAGCTTTGTTTAAGGACAGCTGGGAAAGTCTCATAGGAAATTGCGATGAATTTTTATACCTGGGTGGTAATGAAAAAGAGGGGCATAAATATGTCTCAGAACTACTGGGAAAAGAAACGTTGGATACCAATACCTACGGGCAGACCAAGGGAAGAAGCGGAAGTTATTCTGTGAATTTCCAACAGTCTGGAAGGGAACTTCTTACCCCGGATGAAGTGCGACTTTTGGATAACCGGAAAGCGGTGCTGCTGGTGCGTGGGGAACGTCCCATTTTGGATGAGAAATATGATCTGCATAAACATGTGAATGTGAAATATACCGAGGATGGCGGTGCGCCTCCCTATGATTATGCGAAAGCACCGCTGTCCCATGAAGATGTAACCATTGATACCAGGAGACTGGATGATTATGAACTGCTCTCAGCTGAGGAAATCCTCGGAGGGGAGCAGTCTTTTTGATTGGAGGAATGCCATTGAAGAAAACAAATGAAATGCCAAAGAATCAAACAGGAAGCCATGCCTTTGTACCGAAACGGATGGGAAAAGGGCCCAAATATCCCTTTGCCTTTTATGTGGCGCTGGTGCTGTCTATGACGGTAGGGGCAATGCCGGTGCTTGCTGCCGGAGATCCGCTGGCGGTCATTAATAACCTGTCCACCTTTATCTTTTCCCTGATCCGGGTCATTGGTCTGATCTTATTGGGATTTGGTGTGGTACAGGTAGGCTTGAGCCTAAAGAGCCACGATCCCAGCCAGAGAGCCAACGGGTTTCTGACGCTGGCAGGCGGCGTCATCATCACCTTCGCAAAAGAGATCCTGGACCTGATTGTTGGGTAGCAGGAAGAAATGGAAAGGGGCGGGGAGAGATTCTTCCTGCCCCGGCAAAGGAGGTGAAGCTGTTTGAGTGATAACTGGATCGTGCAGAACCTAAACTCTGCACTGAACACCTGGAATGAGAAACTGGCAGAAATCTGGACACTGCTTACCCCAAAGCCCGGAATCCTTTAATGGGGGGAGATATTTGGAGTGTCATCACTGGAATCAACGGAGCGCTGACTGCCATTGGATATGGACTGTTAGTCTTGTTTTTTGCTGCCGGGATTGTAAAGACCTGTGGCAGCTTTACGGATATGAAGAAGCCGGAGCATGCCCTCAAAGCCTTTATCCGGTTTGCTCTGGCACAAGGCGCCATCATGTATGGCATGGAACTGATGACAGCCTTGTTCTCCATTGTGCAGGGGATTGTGTCCACCATTATGGCACAGTCGGGCATGGCAAATGGGGGTGTTACAGAACTTCCGGCAGAGATTGTGGAGAAGATTGAAGCGGTGGGAATGCTGGAATCCATTCCCTTGTGGATTGTGACCTTGCTTGGAAGCCTTTTGATTACGGTGCTGTCCTTCATTATGATCCTTACCGTATATGGAAGGATGTTCAAGCTGTATATGTACACTGCCATTGCACCCATCCCCATTTCCACTTTTGCGGGCGAACCCTCTCAGTCGGTGGGAAAGAATTTTATCAAGTCTTATGCCGGAGTGTGCTTGGAAGGGGCGATCATTGCACTGGCTTGTATCATCTTTTCCGTGTATTCTGCCAGTCCCCCGGCCATTGGGGATACGTCCTTAAGTGCGGTGACCATTGTGTGGAATTATATCGGAGAGTTGGTGTTTAACTTATTGGTACTGGTTGGGGCGGTAAAAGCATCCGACCGGATTGTAAAAGAAATGATGGGATTATAGGAGGAAGTAAAACCATGAATGAGAAGAACAACGAAAATAGAAACGGAAGAAAGATTTTGCCATTCTCTTGGGAATACGGGCAGGAAGAAATTACTTTGAAGGTATCCAGCTATGCTTATGGAAACGGGCTTGCAATTTTAATGTACCGCCAGGAAGAAGGGGAGTTGGAATTGTTTGATGATCTGACGGTGAATCTTCCGGGCGGGTATGGTCTGAAACCGCAAGAGGCATTTATAAGCGGTGATTTACGAAGGACAAGCTGGCATTCATCGAAAAGAACAGGCTGGGAAACATACTGCCGGGACAGGCCCGGTCAGGCTTTGCTACCTACACCCCAGTGGCGTTTGACCTTGCAAGGCTTGCCCAGTATGACCCGGGAAGGGGTGGAAGAATTTTGCAGACAATGGGGACTGGATGTGCCAAAAGAGCCGGGAAAAAATCCAAGGGAAACCTGCAGGCAACAAGAAAAGAGAAAGAGGGAGATAAAAATATATGGAAGTAAAAATGAATAAAGAAATCCGTAACTATCAAGAGTCCATGTTTATGGGGCTGAATTTGCGCCAGTGTATCTTTTCCCTACTTGCCATCGCTGTGGCAGTAGGGATTTATTTTGGTCTGGGAGACTATGTGGGGCAGGAAATGACCGGGTGGCTGTGTATCTTAGGGGCTGCTCCTTTCGCAGCCTGCGGGTTCTTCCAGTATCATGGCATGAATGCGGAGCAGTTTGCCTGGGCATATATCAAGTCCGAATTTTTATACCCCAAGCGATTGCTGTTTCAAAGCGAGGATCTTTACCATGCCTGCATGGAAGAGACTATGATCTTTGGAGAAAAGACCAGGGGAGATGGTGCTGCCCTTTTGAAAAAGCGGGAACAGCGGGCAAGGAAAAAACAGATGAAGCAGAAAAAGAAGGCAGGAAGGAGTGGTGCGTTTGATTAAAACCTTACAGCAGGCATTAAAAATGGACCGGGAGAAGTTTAAAGTACCAAGGTCTGTCCAGCAGGCAATTCCCGTTCAGCGGATCTGGCCGGATGGGGTGTTCCAGTCCGGGACGAAATTTTCCAAATCCTTTCGGTTTTCGGATATCAACTATGCCATTGCAAGCAAAGAAGATAAAACGGAAATGTTCTTAGATTACAGTGAGTTGTTAAATGCTCTGGATTCCGGCGCATCTGCCAAGATTACCCTGAACAACAGAAGAATCAATAAGGAAGAGTTTGAAGCCTCCCTGCTGTGCCGATGAAAGAGGACGGGCTGGATGAATACCGCAGGGAATACAACGAAATGCTGTTATCCAAGGTCAGCGGCACCAACAACAGCATCTATCAGGAACGGTATCTGACGGTCAGTGTCCATAAAAAGAACATCGATGAGGCAAGGACTTATTTTGCACGTGTGGGAACGGATATCATCACCCATCTGAGCAAGCTGTCTTCCATTGGGGAAGAACTGGATGCGGAACAGAGGTTACAGATCTTCCGGGATTTCTTCCGGGCAGATGAACCCCAGTGCTTTCCTTTCGATATGAAGGCATTTGCCAAAAAGGGGAGCAGCTTCAAGGATTGGATCTGTCCCCAGTCCATGGAGTTTTCCAAAGACTGCTTCAAGATCAATGAACGGTTCGGGCGAGTGCTGTATATGCAGGATTATGCCAGTTATGTCAAGGATGACATGATCTCGGAGCTGTGCGATCTAAGCCGGGACTTGATGCTGTCCATCGATATCCTCCCGGTACCCACAGACGAAGCGGTGCGTGAGATCCAGAACCGTCTGCTTGGCGTGGAGACCAATGTGACCAACTGGCAGAGACGCCAGAATGCCAACAATAACTTTTCTGCCATTGTGCCTTATGATATGGAACTGCAAAGAAAGGAAACCAAAGAGATGCTGGATGACCTGACCACCAGGGACCAGCGGATGATGTTCGGCATCCTCACCATGGTGCATATGGCAGACAGCAAGAAACAGTTGGATTCGGATACGGAGAGTATCCTGTCAGTGGCAAGAAAGCATTTATGTCAGATGGCAACCTTGAAATGGCAGCAAGTGGATGGACTCAATACGGTACTGCCTTATGGCATCCGCAAGATCAATGCCCTTCGTACCCTGACCACAGAGTCTACCGCAGTGCTGATCCCCTTCCATACTCAGGAGATCATGCAGCCGGGCGGTATTTATTATGGGCAGAATGCGGTGAGCAAAAATATGCTGGTGGCAGACCGGAGGAAGTTATTGAATGGAAACTCCTTCCGATTGGGTGTCAGCGGTTCAGGAAAGAGTTTCTCAGCAAAAGAAGAGATCGTGGACCTTGCCCTGTCTACGGAAGATGACATCCTCATTTTAGATCCGGAGTCGGAATTCGGTTCTTTGGTGGAAGCGCTGAACGGGGAAGTGATCTCCATTTCTGCAACGTCCCATACCCATCTGAACGCACTGGATATGGATTCTGCCTATGGAAACGATAAGAATCCACTGATCGAGAAGTCGGAATTTATCCTGTCCCTGTTTGAACAGTTGGTGGGTGCTGGAAATCTGTCCGCCAAGGAGAAATCCATCCTGGACCGCTGTACCGCAGATGTGTACCGGGAATATATCCGAAGCGGTTACCAAAGTGAAGTGCCGACCTTGAAGGATCTGTACCGACAGCTCATGCTCCAGCCGGAAGAGGAAGCCAGGGGGCTTGCCTTGTCTTCGGAGTTGTTCATTAACGGAAGCCTGAACACCTTCGCTCAGAAAACCAATGTAAATACGAAGAATCGCATTATTGCCTATGATATCCGGGAACTGGGAGAGCAGCTCATGCCCCTGGGGATGCTGGTCACCTTGGACAGCATCTTCAACCGGGTGATCCAGAACTGGAAGAAGGGAAAGACCACCTGGATCTTTGCCGATGAGTTTTATCTATTGTTCCGGTATCAGTACAGCGCAGACTTTTTCTACCGGCTCTACAAGAGAATCCGTAAATACCAGGGATTTGTCACAGGTTTAACGCAGAACGTAGAAGAACTGTTAAAATCCGATACCGCAAGGTTGATGCTGGCAAACAGTGAGTTTTTGATCCTTTTGAATCAGGCAACCACAGACCGAGATGAACTGGCTTCCCTTTTGAATATTTCCGAGAACCAGTTATCCTACATCACGAATGTAGGCGCAGGAAAGGGACTGATTCGGTGTTCCGGGAATCTGGTGCCATTTGAGAATAGCTTCCCGAAGAATACGAAGCTGTACCGCTTGATGACAACGAAACCGGGAGAGTGTTAGTCGAAAAGATATTTTTAGGGTGCTGTTGGAATTTCTTCGGCAGCATCCTTTTGGGAAGGAGGGAATGTAAATGGAAGAAGGACAAACAGTGGAAATCCAGGAAACGAGAGAACCGCTTCGGGAGCAGGGCAGTATCCGGGCATTGCTGGAACTTTTGGAACAACAGGGCATGGAGCAGGAAAAAGGGGATGTGCTCCGTATGGCAGACTATATTGATTCTATGGAAATGCAGCTGGGAACTGTCCTAAAGGAATTGGGAGAGGTGAAGAAGCAATTGGGTGTGATGCAGGAAAGCAAGGTCAAACTCTTTGCGGTGAACACAATCCAGAGGGCGGAACATCAGGTGCAAACACTTCGTTCTCAGGTGGGAGAATTTAAGACAAAGTTTGTGGGACGAGCAGAACAGGCAGTTATGGACTTTAAAGAAAAGGGGAAAGATGCCCTTGCCTGTGCGGTAAAGGGAATGCACCTTACTCAAGGCTTGCAAAAAATCCAATCGTCTCTGCATACGGTGATGCTGTCGATGGATCAAAAGATTGACCGTCTGGGAAGTATGGCGGAGGAACTGCATGTTGCCAAAGGGCATTTGAACAACGCATTTTGGGAAATGAATGGGAAAAAATACAGCAAAGATCACAGAGCGAAATCCAGAACAGGGGATCATCTTTCAAACCCAGAAGGTGTTATTCCAATCCATGCGGAGTATCCATAAGCTGGAACAGAAAACAGAGCGCTGGAAACAGCAGGCTGAGAAACTGGAAGCAAGAGAAGGAAAACAATTGTCTGTGAGGAATACCTTGCAGGAACTTCGACAAGAACAACACCCTCTGAAGCTAGGCAAAGAAGAAAACGGAAGGTGGCAGTTCGATAAAAAACTTTTCAGAGAGAGGTGAGAGCCATGAAAGAAGAAACAACCATTACCTTTCTTGCTTCGGAGTGCGGGGAGTTCCATGGGATGGGGGAATGTATCGAATGTACATCTTTAAAAGAAGCATTCCGGCATTACCAGAGATTTTGCAAACGTTCCCCTCAGATGCTCCCATCTTTGGAATTTTCCCTGCACCATGCAGACGATCCTTTGTATAACGAGGGAGAATATCCATTGGCTACCGGGGAGAAGGGAAAAGAGTTATTGTCCTATGTTCCTTATTATGCCAATCATCCGCTGGTGCAGGAAGCAGTAAGGGAACTGGAACAGCTGGAGAGCCAGCAGAAGAAAACAAAAAAACGGGGGAGAGAACGCTAGAAAGTACAGAAGATGGGAGGTGTGTGATTGAAAGATATCAAAGAAAAAGTGCGGAATGACAGTCCAAAGATCCGCAATCCTGCCTCCCGGCTTCCAAAGGAACTGGTACGTTCTGCCATGCTAGGAGCGAAAGAGAAGTCCAGCATCATGGCAGATAAAATCGGAAGAGAAACGGGAGAGGAATCCACGGTGGAATATGCCGGAAACCGCAATCCAGCGTGTGGAACAGCGGGCT
>ENA-OQDT01001171-OQDT01001171.1-human-gut-metagenome-genome-assembly--contig:-NODE-1171-length-15779-cov-3.911705_pt1 | contig 15779 bp, 20 predicted proteins | sample MGYA00242786_ERZ504617 | MGnify/ENA primary metagenome ERZ504617 (study PRJEB26092, sample SAMD00036337) | human gut metagenome | host: Homo sapiens | study: EMG produced TPA metagenomics assembly of...
AAAAAAAACTGGAGCCGGGTGATTTTCTTACCATGGATTTCGGGTGCCGTTATCAGGGATACTGCTCCGATATGACAAGAACGGTCGTGCTTGGAAAAGCATCGGATAAGCAGAAGGAGATTTACGCTATTGTACTGGAAGCACAGATGGCAGCGCTGGAACAGATCCGTGCCGGAAAAACCGGGGCAGAAATAGATAAGATCGCCAGAGATATCATCCAGAAAGCAGGATATGGTGCATATTTTGGCCATGGTCTTGGTCACAGCGTCGGACTTTATATTCATGAAGAACCGCGCCTGTCACCAAAATGTCATACCGTTCTTCAGGAAAATGTCACGATGACGGTGGAACCGGGGATTTATGTGCCGGAATTTGGCGGTGTGCGCATCGAGGATCTGGTGGTGATTACAGAAAATGGATGCCGGAATCTGGCACATTCTCCAAAAGAACTGATAGAACTGTAAAAAACAGTTGAAAAAAAAGCACATTTTATTATAAAATAAATTGAGATTATGCGGACAGGCGATGACAGAAATGCTGCGAGCGGAATGCGAATGTCCGTTTCAAAAATAAGGAGGAAGATCAAATGGTATCAGCAGGAGATTTTAAAAACGGTATTACGCTGGAGATTGACGGAACAGTGTACCAGATTCTTGAGTTTCAGCATGTTAAGCCGGGTAAAGGTGCAGCTTTTGTCCGCACAAAGCTGAAAAATATTGTAAACGGCGGTGTAGTGGAAAAAACATTCCGTCCTACAGAAAAATTCCCACAGGCACGTATTGACAGAGTAGATATGCAGTATCTTTACAATGATGGAGATCTGTTTTATTTCATGAATGTGGAGACTTATGACCAGGTTGCACTGAATGAAGAAACGATCGGCGATGCTCTGAAATTTGTAAAAGACAATGAGATGGTAAAAGTATGTTCCATCAACGGTGATGTATTTGCAGTAGAGCCTCCACTGTTCGTAGAACTGGAGATCACAGAGACAGAACCTGGATTCAAAGGTGATACCGCTCAGGGAGCAACCAAACCGGCAACGGTTGAGACAGGAGCAAACGTAAACGTACCACTGTTCGTAGAACGTGGTGACAAGATCAAGATCGACACAAGAACAGGAGAATACCTCTCCAGAGTATAACTAACATAGGATCTGATGCGGTGACGCAGAGGATACTTTCTATCCAAACACAGAGCTGTTGCAGTAAAAGAAAGACTGCAGCAGCTTTTTTATTTTAGTCGGAGAAGACTTCCGCTTCTGTTTTGTGCCGACCGGAACGAAGTGTAGAATGCACAGCGACCCTGTCAGGTAAATGTCGGCAAAGCTGACCAGGATCGCGTACCAGGTCTCACGTGCGTTCGACTTGATTTCTGAAAATTTTATAAGAAATGATTGAAATATATGATAAAACATGGTAAAATCTAAAGCATATCCGGGCTGAAGTGTACCGTTCGGAATGTCACTTTTAGAAAAGAGATCTATGTAAAAAATGGAATGAAAGGGGAATGAACCAAATGACAGAAAACAAAAACAAATGGAACGGATGGAGCTGCAGACTTCTGATGCTGGCAGTTGCTTTTGTGATGATCTTCTGTGTGAAGAATACGGCGAATGCAGCAGGAACACAGGTCGTTGATCTGCAAAAGTCAGGCAGCGTATATGCCTACAGCGGAAAATTGGGAAGATTCTGATACGGCTGTTTATCACAGGATCGTAGTTAAAAAATTCAGGTGTACTGGCAGTAGCCGGAACGAGCATTTCAGAATATACTGGCAGCAGATATGGACTTTCCATTGCCCTGTGTGATAAAAACAAACGCGTTCTGGAGCGTTATCAGAGCAGCTATGTGAGCACGGAGGATGTTGCTTCTTATTGGGTGAAACCTGGTACGTATTATATTCTGGTAAAAAATCAGAAATATTATGTTGTATCTGCAAGCATGAAAAGTATGGCTGACAGGGGCGGCGCAAGCAAGAAAAAAGCGACAACGATCAAATACAACAAAAAAAGTTACCGGTGTTATGCCAGTAGGAAGAAAAAGGAAGCAAGGCAGACTGGTTCAAATTTAAAAGTAACCAAAGGATAAAAAACTGCGGCTGGAACGTACAGGCAGAAGGCAGCACTACGGTTTATATGTATATTTACGGACCAAGTTATAAAAAAGGAACGTCCATTTCTCTGTATAATCAGGCAAAAAAATGCTACAGTGTCAACGGCTTCAGCGGTAAAAAGATTAAAATTAAAAAGGGTACTTACTATATCAAGGTGGTTCGTGCAACGAAAAACAAAGCTTATTCCGCAGGCTACAGCATTAAGTGGAAATTACAGTAACGTGCGAAAAGAATGCCCCGGGGTTATGACTTCGGGGTACTTTTATGCCTGTAAAAAATACTTGCAATAAGAGTTATGATATGTTAATATGTAACAGTAAAACCTGATTTTCAGGTTTCTTTCCATTTTCCATTGTTTCAGACTTTTGCAGGAAAGGACAAAGATTGCGATATAGAGAATTTGTAGAAGCACTGCAGGGAGAACTGGAGAGTCGCCTGGGGGAGGCGGCTGTTACATTTCAGAAAGTCACGAAAAACAATGAGGTAACAAAAGACTGTTTTCTGATCTCGGAATCAGGCTATGACATTTCGCCGGCAGTATATATTGAAGAATACTATCGAGAGTTCCGGGATGGCATGAGCCTGAAGGAGGCAGCAGACAAGATTGCAGAAGTATATAAAGAATGCAGAAGCGGACTGTCACTGGACGCGGGCAGTTTCTGTGAATTTGAAAAAAGTCAGAAGTTCGGTATTCTGCCGTCTGATCAACAGAGGTAAAAACCGAAAACTTTTGCAGAATGTTCCATATGTACCGTATCTGGATCTGGCCGTTGTCTTTTATTATGCACTGGAGAATAAGACAATAGGGAGCGGTACGGTACTGATCCATTCAGAGCATATGCAGTTCTGGAATATAACCGAACAGACTCTGTGGAATCAGGCAAGGGAAAATACAAGAAGATGCACTCCGGCAAAACTTTATACGATGAAAGATCTGCTTCTGGAAATGGTACCGGAAGGAGAGAATATGGATCTGAGGAATGAAGATGTGCCGATGCATGTGCTGACCAATGAAAAACGTTACCAGGGAGCATGCGGTATTTTGTACGATCCGGTTTTGCAGGAGGCGGCACAGAAGCTTGGCAGTTTCTATGTTCTGCCAAGCAGTGTACATGAGTGTATTCTGGTACCGGAGAATGCTTCGCCACAGCCGGAAGAACTGATGGCAATGGTACATGAAATCAATCTTACGCAAGTACCGCCGGAGGAAGTTTTATCTGATCATATCTACCACTATGATGCGAAAAAGCATCATCTGACGATCTACTGCCCCCACTGATTGAGTTTAATATCCCCATTTTGCTTTACTTTTTGAAAAGAATGTGTTATGATAATGAAGAATTTTTCCGGGAAGGAAGATTTGACATGAGTATGTGCGGACAGATTCATGTATGAAATATGCACCTGTAGCTCAGGGGATAGAGCAATGGTTTCCGGTACCATGTGGCGGGGGTTCGAATCCCTCCAGGTGCGTTTTTTATATTTGAGGTCCGCAACAGCAAATGGAGGTAGAAATTTGGGTGGTTTAAAAGAATGGGTGTCAGATAATCTCAGATATGTTCTGATCGGACTGGCAATCGTACTGGCGCTGGTGATTGCAGTGTTTGCAGTAAAACTGGCAAAAGGTACCGGAAGTGGGAAACAGGCTTCTGAGACGAAAGGTCAGATTGTTGAAACCGGAGCGGAGAGTGAGGCACAGACTGAGACGGAAGAACCATTGACAGAAAATGATGCCGCACTTCTTGAAGTTGTACAGAAGTATTATGCAGCCATGGGAAACAAGGATCTGGAGACACTTGGCAGTATGACAGAGTCCCTCAGTGATTCAGATAAGCAGAAGATTGAAAGCTCGATTATACAGAGTTACAACAATATTGCCGTATATTCCAAAAAAGGTCCGGTTGACAACTCTTATGTAGTATTTGCTTATTATGAAGCGAAGGTCGGAGATGTGGACGAGCTGGTTCCAAGTGTGGTATGTCTCTATCTTAAGCCGGATACCAATGGTAATCTGTATGTCGCTGACTGGAAAACAGATAAAGATACCAATGAATATATTGAAAAAATAATTCAGAATTCAGATGTACAGGCATTGATCAAACGCGTGAATGATCAATATCAGGCGATTATTGCAGGCAATGACGATCTGAAAAAGATTGTTCAGGAAATGGATCAGCCGGCGACGGAAGTTACGATTCCTGATGCAGCAGATGCAGGGATTGAAGTTAACAAAGTCATGCAGGCGACAGATGTACTGAATGTACGTGCAGATTCTACGGAGGATGCAGAGATCATCGGTATGCTGGATAAAGGTGACAAAGTAACCAGAGTGAAAGTCCTGGATAATGGTTGGGCAGAGATTAAATACGGCGAAGCAACAGGCTATGTTTTAAATGAATATCTGAAAGACGCATCATAAAAATAAGCAGAGCATTCTCCTGTAAGGGAGGATGCTTTTTGCATAGAAAGAGTATTTTTACATATCCTAAAGAGACCTGGATTCAAAAGCAGGACAGAAGAATGAACAGAAAAGGAGATGGAAATGTGATTTCTTATGCAGAGCAGAAAATACTGGAAGATATTGTAAAAAATACGAGCCGTTCTCTTCAGGATATTTATATGGTACTGGGGAAAGTCTATGATGATGATCTGGCTTTGGATCTGAACCGGCAGGCAGCAGGGTATTCCGGTATGAAAGAGAGGGCGGCAAAGTGTCTGTTTGATACCGGACTGGTACCGCCACCGCTGGGAGTACTGGAGCGTGCCAGACGCTGGGGAACACTGCAGGCCAGGACAGCTTTCAATATCAATACCGGTTATGTGGCAGAGCTGCTGGCAAAGGAAGAAAAAGAACGGAAAGAAAGTATGGAAAAGACCGTCCGGCAGGCAGAAATCTGTGGAAAAACATCGGAAAAGCTGGTAAAAGAGTTCCTGGTCCTGGAAGAAAAAAATTACAGATTTTGCAGGCATACCGGGAAGTACAGGAAGAAAAATAAAAGAAAACAAGACCGGCGCAGAGAGTTTGACGGCATCTTTACAACGTGCTATACTGTACTATACTTTGGGTGCCGGGAGAGATGAAAAGATGTCGTCAAAAAGAGAAAATCAGATAAAAAGATCGTTTGAAGAAAAAGAAGCAGGGCAGAAAGTACGCCTGAATAAATATTTAAGTGAGGCAGGAGTATGCTCCAGAAGAGAGGCAGACCGGCTGATTGAGGAAGGTAAGGTACTGGTAGATGGAGTACGGGCAATCAGCGGAATGAAAGTAACGGATGAGATGGAGATATCTGTCAATGGGAAAAAATGCAGGCGGGGGCAGAAGCTGGTACTGCTGGCATTTCATAAACCGCAAGGGGTTGTGTGTACGACCGACCACCGATGGGATGATGTGACGGTGGAGGATGTTCTGCAGTATCCGACGCGGGTTTTTTCTGTTGGAAGACTGGATAAAGACTCAGAAGGACTGCTTCTTATGACGAATAATGGAGACATTGTTAATCAGATCATGCGGGCAGGAAATTACCATGAAAAAGAATATCTGGTCACAATCGACCGGCCTGTGACAGAAGAATTTCTCAAGACCATGCGAAAAGGCGGGATTCCCATTCTGGATGCCAGAACAAGACCATGCAAGGTGGAAAAAACAGGAAAATATCGTTTCCGGATTATTCTGACCCAGGGACTGAACCGGCAGATACGCAGAATGTGCGAATATTGCGGATGCAAGGTACAAAAGCTGGTACGTGTAAGGATTATGAACATAGAACTTGGCAATCTGCCAAAAGGTCAGTACCGGGATGTGACAGAAGAGGAGATGCAGGAACTGTACCGGGAATTGCAGGCGAAACCTGAAAAAAGCAGGACGTCTGAAAACGAAAAAAGCAGGAGGGGAACATGGACGAAAAGAAAGTAAGGCAAAAGGAGCTGACCGAGCTTCTGATGAAAGCCGGAAAAGCCTATTATCAGGAAAACAGGGAAATCATGAGCAATTTTGAATACGACAGATTGTATGATGAACTGGAACAACTGGAAAAAGAGACCGGAATCGTGCTTGCCGGAAGCCCTACCAGAAGAGTAGGATATGAAGTGTTGGAAGAGCTTCCAAAGGAACGTCATGAACAGCCGATGCTGTCTCTGGATAAAACAAAAGAAGTAGAAGTGCTGAAAAATTTTGTCGGTTCTCATAAGACACTTCTTTCCTGGAAAATGGATGGGCTGACGGTGGTGCTTACGTATCGCGATGGAAGTCTGTTTAAGGCAGTTACGCGCGGAAATGGGGAGATCGGAGAGGTTATCACAAACAATGCAAGAGTATTTGAGAATCTTCCGGTTGAGATTCCTTATAAGGGTGAACTGGTTTTGCGCGGCGAAGCGGTGATTTCTTATAAAGATTTTGAAAAGATCAATGATGAGATTGAAGACGTGGATGCGAAATATAAAAATCCGCGCAATCTCTGCAGTGGTTCCGTGCGTCAGCTAAACAATGAGATTACAGCCAGAAGGCATGTGCAGTTTTTTGCATTTGCTCTTGTGAGTGCAAAAGGAGTGGAGTTTGAAAATTCCAGAGAAAAGCAGTTTGCCTGGCTTGCAGATCAGGGTTTTGAGGTTGTACTGCATAAGGCAGTGACAGCAGAGAATCTGGAGGATACGGTTCAGTGGTTTGCAAAAGCGATTGCAGAAAATCCGATTCCATCAGACGGACTTGTCGCACTTTACGATGACATTGCCTACGGCAATTCGCTTGGAAGAACAGCCAAATTCCCGCGTGATGCCTTTGCTTTTAAATGGGCAGACGAGATCAGGGAGACGCATCTGCTTTCGATCGAGTGGAGTCCGTCAAGGACCGGTCTGATTAATCCGGTAGCCATATTTGAACCGGTAGAACTGGAAGGAACAACCGTCAGCCGTGCCAGTGTACATAATCTGAGTATTATGAAAGCACTGAAACTGGGAATCGGCGATTTGATCTGTGTATACAAAGCCAATATGATCATACCACAGATTGCAGAAAATCGAACAGGCAGCGATAATGTGGAGATTCCAAAGAACTGTCCGGTCTGTGGCGGATCAACCAGAATACAGAAAACTGCAGATGTGGAGACACTCTGCTGCACCAATCCGGAATGTCAGGCGAAGAAAATCAAATCTTTTGCACTGTTTGTCAGCAGGGATGCCATGAATATGGACGGAATGTCAGAAGCAACACTGGAGAAATTTATCGGTCGCGGTTTTATTCATGAATTTGCAGATATATTTCAGCTTGCGAAGCATCGGGATGAGATCGTTGAGATGGAAGGATTTGGAAAAAAGTCTTACGAAAAACTGATCACGGGAATTGAAAAGGCACGTGATACAACACTGCCGCGCCTGATTTACAGCCTCGGTATTCCAAATATCGGGGTTGCCAATGCAAAAATGCTCTGCAAGGCATTTGGTTATGAACTGGATAAAATACGCAGTGCAGATGCGCAGACCATGGCGGAAGTAGATGGAATCGGCAGTGTGACAGGTGCTGCGATTGCTGATTATTTTCAGGATGAAAAGAAGGCAGCGCAGCTGGAGGATCTTCTGAAGGAGATTCGGATAGAGGCCTATGTTCCAAATACGCAGGAACAGATTTTTGAAGGAAAGAATTTTGTGATCACCGGATCTTTGCAGCATTTTGCCAATCGAAATGAGCTGAAGGCATTGATCGAAGAAAAAGGTGGAAAAGTAACAGGTTCTGTGACATCAAAGACCAGTTATCTTATTAACAATGATACAGAATCTGCTACTTCGAAAAACAAGAAGGCAAAAGAAAAAATATACCGATCCTGTCAGAGGAAGATTTTCTGAATATGCTGGAACAGAGGTGAAAAAGCATGGAGGAAAAGAAAAAAAAGCAGTCAGTACAGACGATTCAGACAAAGACCAGAGTTGAAAAAGGAAAAAGTGGTATTGCAAGTGTGATTTTCGGACGAACAGGGATCATTTTGCTGCTGGTTTTACTGCAGGCATTTTTTCTGATCGCAGGCTATACGTATCTGCAGGGAAAAATGTATTTTATCGATTCCATCGTCCGTATGGGTGCGGTACTCCTTGTGATCTATCTGACAAACAACAGAAGCAATCCGGCATTTAAAATGGTCTGGATGACGATCATGCTGGTAGCACCGGTGTTTGGTGTACTGCTCTATATTTTTGTGGAAATGCAGGTTGGCGTGCGGTGGCTGAATGCAAGGCTGCAGCATATGCATGAGATGACAAGACATCACTGGACACAGGATGAAAAGGTGCGTGAAGCACTGAAAAAAGAAGATTCAGAAGTGGCATCACTGGCACATTATGTATATGAATATGGTGGTTTTCCGGCTTATGAAAACACAGGCATCCAATATTTCCACTGTGGGGAGGATAAGATCGAAGAACTGATCCGCCAACTGGAAAAGGCGCAGAAATTTATCTTCATGGAATATTTTATTGTGGCAAAAGGATACGTGTGGGACCGTGTGCTGGAAGTGCTGAAGCGAAAGGCAGCCGAAGGTGTGGAGGTTCGTTTTATGTATGACGGAACCTGTACCGTGTCACTGCTTCCGCCGAACTATCCGAAAAAACTGGAACAGATGGGGATTGCATGCCGTGTGTTTTCACCGATCCGGCCGGCACTTTCCACACATCAGAACAACCGGGACCACAGAAAAGTGGTTGTGATCGATGGCAAGGTAGCATTTACCGGAGGCATCAATCTGGCTGATGAATATGTAAACCGTAAGATTCGTTTCGGACACTGGAAAGATACTGCGATCATGCTGGAAGGGGATGCGGTCCGCAGCTTTACCCTGATGTTTCTGGAAATGTGGAACGTTGCCAAAAGTGAAAAAGTGGAAGAATTTGATCCGTATCTGGATGTTGTTTATGAAAGGGAAAAGCAGCCGGGCGATGGTTTTGTGATCCCTTACGGGGACAGTCCCATTGATGGGGAGCATACAGGAAAAATGGTGTATATGGACATTTTGAATACATCGAAACGCTATGTACATATTATGACACCATATCTTATACTGGATAACGAAATGATGACGGCACTGAAATTTGCAGCAAAAAGAGGGGTGGAAGTGGTCATCATCATGCCGCATGTACCGGATAAATGGTATGCGTTTGTGCTGGCAAAAACTTATTATAACGAACTTCTGGATGCAGGGGTCCAGATTTATGAATATACACCGGGATTTGTACATGCAAAGGTATTTACAAGCGATGACCGAAAAGCGGTAGTGGGAACCATCAACATGGACTACCGGAGTCTGTATCTCCATTTTGAATGCGCAGCATTTCTGTATGAGAATCAGGAGATAGCATCTGTGGAAAAAGATTTTCAGGCAACCTGGAAAAAATGCCAGAAGATCACACAGGAAGACTATAAGAAACAAAAAGGATTTGACAAAGCCGCAGGCCATATCCTGCGTGTATTCGCACCGCTTATGTAAAGGCGGTAATACTCAAGGAGGAGAATTATCATGCCGATCAAGGTTCAGGGCGATCTGCCCGCAAAGGAAATACTGGAAAGAGAAAATATATTTGTAATGGATGAAAATCGGGCAATACATCAGGATATCCGGCCGATCCAGATTCTGATCGTCAATCTGATGCCGCTCAAAGAAGAGACAGAACTTCAGCTTTTGCGTTCTCTTTCTAATACACCGCTTCAGATTGATGTGACCTTTTTAACGATGACCAGCCATGAATCCAAAAATACATCAACCAGTCACCTGAATAAATTTTATCTGCATTTCAAAGATGTAAAAGAAAACAAGTATGATGGAATGATCGTAACCGGTGCACCGGTGGAAAATATGGAATTTGAAGAAGTGGATTACTGGAATGAGATCACAGAAATCATGGACTGGAGTGAAACACATGTGACATCTACGATTTTTCTGTGCTGGGCGGCACAGGCTTCTCTTTATCATTTCTATGGACTGAAGAAAAAACAGCTCCCACAGAAAATGTTCGGATTGTTCTGGCATCGTGTGATGAACCGCAAGATACCGCTGGTGCGCGGATTTGATGATGTTTTTCTGGCACCGCATTCCAGACATACAGAAGTTTCTGTTGAAGATATCCGTACAGTGAAAGAAATCACGATTCTGGCAGAATCAGACGAAGCAGGATTTTTCCTTGGCATGGCAGACGGAGGAAGAAAGATTTTCATTATGGGACATCCGGAATATGACCGGGTAACGCTTGACGGTGAGTACAAACGTGACCTTGGAAAAGGAATGGATATACAGATGCCGAAAAATTATTACGAAAATAATGACTGTAACAACAAACCGCTGCTCTTGTGGAGAGCACATGCAAACAACCTCTATACCAACTGGCTGAATTATTATGTTTACCAGAGTACACCATTTGATCTTATGGGAACACCGGATTTCAGCAGTATTTCTGTGAAATGAACAACAAAAAATACACGCCATTTTGTCGGATGCTCCGGTAAATAAGACGTGTATTTTTTGGCTGCCAGTTTTTCAGTCTTTTGCAGTCTGGTCAGAAAGTCCCTGTGCATAGGCAACAAGCCGTGCTTTGCCGACTGTATCCAGATCATGAAAGCAGTCAAGCAGGGCAATGTCTTCATTTGGAAGAGCTTCATCCTGCGATACATTTCGGATATCCGACCTTCCGATAAGATAATCAGTACTTACGTGAAAGAGATCAGCCATTTTAATGAGAGATTTCAGACTGGGCAGGTGTTTGCCATTTTCATAAGCACTGACGGTTTCCTGAGATACTTCCAGTTCCATGCTGAGACGAAGTTGTGTGATATTCTTTTCGGCACGTAATTCACGAATGCGATTTTTCATTTGTAACCTCTCTTTCTCCAATATCATACAATTTATACTTGTATCGTTCAGAGGTAACTGTTATAATAAATACAGGTATAACTTGTATTTGAAAAGAGAAAAACAGGTCACAATGCTACTTTGTGATCAGGCGGTCTTCCGGTATAATGTCAGCAGACAGAAGATAAGCGGGAGGAACATCCAGGACATCAGCGATGGTAAAGAGTTTTTCGAGAGAGATGGAAGTGACTTTTCCCGGAGCCTCCAGATTGCTCAGATGCGTGCGGCTCATACCGATCAGGACAGAAAGTTCTTCCTGTGTCATACCTCGCATTTTGCGGTAATGGGCGATATTTAGTCCAAGTTGCAGCAGTTTTCTGGGATAATTTGTATTTGACATGATTATAATACCTCCATTCTGACTGTATTGTAGAACAGAAGGTCAAAAAAGGCTCTGGCTGTTCAAAATGCAAAGCCACATATTGCAAAAGAATGGAAAAGATAATATAATGCAGAAAGGGCATTTCTAAGATTTAAGGCAGGATTGCCGTTTGTTTTTTGAAATGTGCATAAGAAAACAGTTCTTTTTTATCCGGGATCTGCAGATCCCGGTAAAGACTGACAAGAGCGAGTTCTTCAGAAGTGAAAAACGGATATTTTGCCCGATATTCTATGCTGCCGGCGAGATAGTCCAGTGAAGTATCATAAAATTCTGCCAGCAGTTTCAGAATATCCAGAGATGGGGTGCGAAGACCGTTTTCATAATTACTGTAAGAAGAACGGCTCAGATGGATTTTTAAACAGACATCATTTTGGGTATAATTTTTATCTGTCCGCAGAAGTTTCAGGCGTTCTGCGAGAATGGTATTGTTCATATCAGGTCTCCTGTATCATGTTTTATAGTGAAGCTTGATGCAAGGGGAGTATAGCATAGAAAAAAGTGGTTTGGGGAATTTTAGAGCAGGGCAATGAAGCAGTGTAATAACAGGAGTGAGTGGGAATGAAATGGAAACGTTTAGATTATATAATGAAAAACCGAAACAGCAGGAATCTGCCAAAAAGAGCGATCGCAAAGATTTATAACTTTTTTCTGCAGCATGCGTGCCGCAGAGAAGAACTGCGGCTGGAAAAGAGATATCCGCATCTTACATCGCCAAAATACAGCGCAAAAGATATCATGCAGATTGCTGCAAAAAGGATCAACGGCTGAGAAAGCTGTTGTGGTAACGTCCGTCAAACGTAACATCTTTCCCAAACCACGCAGGCGGACAAAAAGAATTGGCGCTTGCTTCGTCCGGAAATTCGACTTCGGCGAGAAGCAGACCTTTGCAGGGTTCGTAAAAAACATCAAGTTCGATGGTAAGCTGACTGTCCAGCGGGATCAGATAACGACGCTTGGAGATCAGTTTACCATCGATTTTTTTCTTTTAAATGTGCATAACCGTCCGCACCGAGCGGAAGATTGTACTCTTCACGCGCCATCAGGCCGCCTGATTTGTAAGTGAGAATATAGTCATTATTTTTGGCGGCGGATGCGCACGACCGGTTTGCGGCACAGATACCCCTGTTCGATGAGGAGACTTGGAAAAGATTCCAGATCAGCCGGCAGATTTTTTTCTTCTATTAAATATTTACGTTCAATTTCCATTGTAGATACCTCCTGGCAACAGGATATCGCAGAATTTGAAAAAGTGCAAGCAGAAGTGAATTGGTACTGGAAAGAAAGAAAGATTTTTGCTAGAATAGCAGATAGATAGAAACAGCATTCAGAATGGAGGATAAAATGGACAGAAAAGCTGGAATTTTTCTTGCAGATGGATTTGAAGAAATTGAAGGACTGACGGTGGTTGATATTCTCAGAAGAGCACAGATTTCGATATCGATGATCAGTATCAATGGAAGAAAAGCGTGGAAGGTGCACATGGCATCGTGGTAGCAGCCGATCAGGATATAGCAGAATGTGAGCTGGACGAACTGGATATGCTGGTGCTTCCGGGCGGGATGCCGGGAACCTTAAATCTTGCAGGATGTCGGAAACTGACAGAAGCACTTCAAAAGGCGGATCAGGAAAAAAAGGGGATTGCCGCAATCTGTGCCGCACCAAGTATCCTTGGTGAGCTGGGACTTCTGAAAGGAAGAAAGGCAGTCTGCTATCCGGGATTTGAAAAAAAGCTGGAGGGTGCAGAAGTTCTGGAAGAGCCGGTTGTGACCGACGGGCATATTACGACCAGCCGTGGAATGGGAACAGCGATCGCGTTTGCGCTGGAACTGACAAAAAGAATGAAAGGTGCCGGGGATGCAGAGCAGATCGGTGCGTCGATTATCTGGAAAGCGTGAGATGATCTGGAATATACGTGAATTGAAAAAAAAGGCGAGAGTGCAGCTGAAAAACTGTTACTGGCTGGCAGTGGCGGTCTGTCTGCTGACAACGATGCTTACCGGATGGATCGGAAGCGCAGGAATCGGTCTTGGGATGATACAGTCGAAGTCTGAAAATGCAGGGGCAGAAATGTCGCAGCAGCGGATTGAAGAGTTAAAACATGATATAAAAGAACGGAATCCCATTGCGGAATATAAGATCAGCATCGTGCAGCAGCAACTGGATCTTCTGATATTTGTATTTGCCCTGGCAGCTTCTGCGATGATCGTGGTTCTGGGAACGCTGGTCATTATCTGCATTGGAAATCCGATCAAAGTCAGTTCCAAACGTTTTTTTATGTGCAACCGAAAACGAAAAACGAATGTAGGAATGATCCTGTATGTATTTCGCAATCATTATACGGCGCACGTCACGGCTGTGATGTTCCAAAAGGGACTGTATGTGCTGGGAAGTACCTTGCTGCTGATTGTACCTGGAATCATAAAACATTATGAATACTATATGGTTCCCTATATATTGGCGGAAAATCCGACCATGACGTGCCGGCGTGCTATGGAGTTAAGTTCTAAAATGACTGAGGGGCAGAAAATGGACATGCTGAAAATGGATCTGTCTTTCTGGTTCTGGGAGGCAGCCGGAATTTTCAGTTTTGGGATCGTATCCGTATTTTATACCATGCCGTACAAAGAATTTACAAAAGCAGAGCTTTATCATGTCATGCGTCAGAATATGCTGGCGGATCAGGTATGTGACCACAGAGAGCTGCCGGGATTTGAAACGGATCTGGGTGTATAAGAAAGGAAAACGGGTAAACTGCCGGATATTTTATGCTTTTTTTAGAAAAAGTTATGTTTTTGGTAAAAAAACAGTGGCTTTTTAAAAGCCGCTGTGTTATACTTTTAAAATGACTGCAAGTATGAAAAACGATCTGTGGCCGCAGGGCGGCGCAGGGTTATGGGCAAGATGACAACGGATTGCACATATCCGCTTGACTTATAGAATTAAGGAGGACATAGGAAATCATGAGTTTACAGGTGGAAAAGTTAGAGAAGAACATGGCGAAGCTGACAATCGAGGCTTCTGCAGAGGAATTTGAGGCTGCTGTTGAGAAAGCTTACCAGAAAGCAAAGAAAAGCATTTCTCTTCCAGGTTTCCGTAAAGGAAAAGCACCGCGCAGAATGATTGAAAAAATGTATGGAACAGGCGTTTTTTACGAAGATGCTGCAAATGATCTGATTCCGGATGCATACAGCAAAGCACTGGATGAGTGTGAAGAGCAGATTGTATCTCAGCCAAAGATCGACGTTGTTCAGATCGAGTCTGGCAAACCATTCATTTTCACTGCAGAAGTAGCTCTGAAACCTGAAGTAACTCTTGGCGAGTATAAAGGTGTAGAAGTAGAGACTGTACCAGTAGAAGTAACCGATGCTGAGATCGATGCAGAAGTTGACAAACAGAGAGAACAGAATGCAAGAACGATCGATATCGATGACAGAGCTGTTGAAAAAGGCGACATGGTTAAATTAGACTTTGACGGTTCCATCGATGGAGTTCCATTTGACGGCGGAAAATCAGAAAACTATGACCTGACGATCGGTTCCGGAAGCTTTATCCCGGGATTTGAAGATCAGCTGGTTGGTGCAAAGATCGGCGAAGAAGTTGATGTGAAGGTGACCTTCCCGGAAGATTACCATGCAAAAGAACTGGCTGGAAAAGAAGCGGTATTCAAATGCACCGTACATGAGATCCATGTAAAAGAAGTTCCGGAAGCAGATGATGATTTTGCACAGGATATTTCCGAATTTGATACACTGGCTGAGTATAAAGAAGACATCAGGAAAAAACTGATGGAAAGCAAAGAAAAAGAAGCAAAAGCTGCAAAAGAAGCTGCTGTTGTTGCAAAAGTTGCTGAAAATGCAGCTATGGAGATCCCGGATGCAATGGTAGACACACAGGTTCGCAATATGGCAGATGATTTTGCAAGAAGAATCCAGTCCCAGGGACTGACTGTTGAGCAGTACTTCCAGTTCACAGGTATGACAGCAGAGAAGCTGTTTGAGCAGATGAGACCGGATGCACTGAAGAGAATCCAGAACAGCCTGGTTCTTGAAGCGGTTGCGAAAGCAGAAAATATCGAAATTTCAGACGAAAGAGTAGAAGAAGAGCTGCAGAAGATGGCAGATGCTTACAAGATGGAGCTGGATAAAGTAAAATCCATGATGGATGATGCTGCAATTGCTCAGATGAAAGATGATCTTGCAATCCAGGCCGCTGTAGATCTGGTAAGAGATGCAGCAAAAGAAGTAGAACCAAAAGAAGAAGCCAAAAGCGAAGAAGCTTAATATCAATAAAGAGGACTCTCCTGCTTCCGCGCAACAGGGAAAGCAGGGAAGCATTGTCAGAAAGCAAGTGGAAAGGAGTGTTGACAATGAGTTTAGTACCATTATGTCCTTGAACAGACC
>ENA-OQDT01001172-OQDT01001172.1-human-gut-metagenome-genome-assembly--contig:-NODE-1172-length-15772-cov-6.443337_pt1 | contig 15772 bp, 26 predicted proteins | sample MGYA00242786_ERZ504617 | MGnify/ENA primary metagenome ERZ504617 (study PRJEB26092, sample SAMD00036337) | human gut metagenome | host: Homo sapiens | study: EMG produced TPA metagenomics assembly of...
AAATAATCTGACGTAGGTTTTCCAGGACGAATACCTGGAATAAATCCACCCTGCTTTTTGATATTGTCTGCAACTTCCAGCGGATTGAATGTGATGGAAGTGTAGAAATATGCAAAGAAAACGCAAAGTACGATGTAAAGAAGCAGACCCCATGTATACTGAAGCTGTTTCGGATTACACCAGTTATTAGAAGAAAGACCACGAAGAATCTCACTTCCGATTCCCGTACCATTACCTTTTCCTGTTAACTGTGCAATTACAGTCGGGAAAGACATAATGGAGGATGCAAAGATTACCGGGATAACACCTGCTGTGTTAACTTTCAGCGGAATGTTAGTGGACTGGCCACCCATCAGTTTTCTTCCGACCATTTTCTTGGAATACTGAACCGGAATTCTTCTCTCTGCTCCGTTAAGGATAAGTACCAGAACTACTACTACAAGGATAACAGCTGCAATAATGATTCCTGCAAGAGTACCTTTTGCAATTGTTTTTCCTTTGATAAAGTTCTCATACAGTAATGACAAGTCGCTTGGCATTCTGGAGATGATATTAATAGTAAGTACGATGGAAATACCATTTCCAACGCCTTTTTACTGTAATACGTTCACCGAGCCACATCAGCATAGCTGAACCAGCTGTAAGGCAGGCAACAACTACAGCACCTTTGAAGAAGTTCAGATCCGGAATCATACCCTGACGTCCGAATCCGATTGCCATTGCAATTGATTCAAATAAAGCAAGACCTACAGTTACATAACGAGTAATTGCAGTCATCTTCTTTCTTCCCTCTTCACCATCTCTCTGCATCTCTTCCAGTGCCGGAATTGCAATTGTGAGAAGCTGAATGATAATGGAAGATGTGATGTAAGGTGTGATGTTCAATGCGAAAATTGACATTCTTTCAAATGAACCACCGGTAAACGCATCAAAGAAATTGAATGCGTCTCCGGCGTTGCTGCTGAACCACTGTTTGAAAAAAGTCACTGTCAACACCCGGTACCGGGATCTGGCAGCCGATACGGATGATAAAAATCATCCATATCAGATACAACAGCTTGCGTCTCATTTCTTTCACTCTAAAAACATTTTTAAGAGTTTCAAACATTAGATCACCTCTACTGTACCACCAGCAGCTTCAATTTTTGATTTTGCAGTCTCGCTGACAGCATTTACTTTGACATTAAGTTTCTTTGTCAGCTCACCGTTTCCAAGAATTTTAACGCCATCAGCGATCTTGGAGATTGCACCGCTTGCAAGTAAGCTTTCTGCTGTAACTTCTGCACCATCTTCAAAACGGTTCAGTACGTCAACGTTGATTGCAATAATCTCTTTTGTATTTCTGTTTTTGAATCCTCTCTTAGGCAGACGTCTGTATAAAGGCATCTGACCACCTTCAAATCCCGGTTTCTTGTGACCGGAACGAGCTAACTGTCCTTTGTGTCCTTTACCGGCTGTTTTACCGTTTCCAGAACCATGTCCACGGCCTCTTCTGAAGTTATCGCTGTGCTTAGAACCTTCTGCTGGTCTTAAGTTTGATAATTCCATGTTGGCACCTCCTTATTATTATTTCAAATCTATAAGTTCAGATTGTATTGTGTCTGAATATGTTTCTGTATGCTCCTGCCATTCTCTGCGAATAACAGGTTCATATCAGATCCATATCAGAATTCTCTCTGGTTAAATCGCAATTAAGCTTCTTCAACCTTTACCAGGTGCTGTACCTGCTGAATCATTCCTCTTGTTGCTGCGTTATCCGGCATTTCAACTGTTTTGTGCATTTTTGTAAGACCCATAGCTGCAACAGTTTTTTTGTGTTTCGGAACTGCACCAATAGGAGATTTTACTAATGTAACTTTTAATGTGTTTGCCATTTTTGTATTTCCTCCTTAAGCCAGAATCTCATCAACAGATTTTCCGCGAAGTCTAGCAACTTCTTCCGGAGTTTTTAACTGTCTTAAGCCTTCGATTGTTGCAAGAACAACGTTCTGTTTGTTTCTGGATCCCATACATTTTGTACGGATGTTTTTGATACCAGCTAACTCGATTACCGCACGGGCAGGACCGCCGGCGATAACTCCAGTACCTTCCGGAGCTCTCTTCAGAAGCATTTCAGCGCTTCCGTATTTTCCAACGAAGTCATGTGTAATAGAGTTGTTTTCGTCTCTTGCTACTGTTACTAATTTCTTAATAGCATCCTCTTTTCCTTTGCGGATCGCTTCAGGAATTTCGGCTGCTTTACCTAAACCTGCACCAACGTGTCCGTTGCCGTCACCTACAACAACTAAAGCTGTGAAACGGAAGTTACGACCACCTTTAACAACCTTGGTAACACGCTTGATTGATACTACTTTATCTTCTAATTCTAACTGACTAGCATCAATAAGATTACGTTTCATGTGTTTCGCTCCTCCTTATTAGAATTTCAGCCCAGCTTCTCTTGCTGCGTCTGCCAGTGCTTTAACTTTACCGTGGTAGATATAGCCTCCTCTGTCGAAAACAACGCTTTCGATGCCAGCTTCAACAGCTTTCTTACCAATAACGGTTCCTAAATGTGCAGCTGCTGCTACATCATCAGTGTTCTCTAACTCAGCTCTTACTTCTTTCTGAAGAGTAGAAGCAGATACTAAAGTTTTTCCTACAGTGTCATCAATGATCTGAGCATAAATATGCTTGTTGGAACGAAATACTGCTAAACGTGGTGTTGTTGCAGTTCCGTTTAAATGATGACGTAATCTTCTATGCTTATTCTCACGAATTTTCACTCTAGATGCCTTATTTACCATTTTCTCACCCTCCTGAATTATTTCTTACCAGTCTTACCAACTTTACGTCTGATAACTTCATCAACATACTTAATACCTTTACCTTTGTATGGCTCAGGTCTTCTCTTGTCTCTGATCTCAGCTGCAAACTGGCCGACTTTTTCTTTGCTGATACCGGATACGATAATCTTGTTACCATCTACTTTGGTTTCGATTCCGTCTGGATCTTCCATTTCTACCGGATGAGAATATCCAAGGCTAAGTGTGAGCTTTTTGCCCTGTTTTGCTGCTTTATAACCTACACCGTTAACTTCAAGCTCTTTTGTATAGCCTTCGCTTACACCAACAACCATGTTGTGGATCAAGCTTCTTGTTAAACCGTGAAGAGATTTCATTTTCTTTAAGTCGTTTGGTCTGGATACTACTACATGACCATCTTCGACTTTGATTTCCATTTCTGTAGGAAGTGCTCTTTCGAGAGTTCCTTTTGGTCCTTTTACAGTTACTACGTTGCCTTCAGCGACAGTTACTTCTACGCCTGCAGGAATAGCAACCGGAAGTCTACCAATTCGTGACATATGTTTGTCCTCCTTACTTAGATTATCGGAGAGGATGTTTCATCCTCTCTGTTTTCAGTTTGTTCTCTATAAAAAATCTTGGTTCAAATTACCAAACGAATGCTAATACTTCGCCGCCAACCTGAAGTTTACGAGCTTCTTTATCAGTAATAACACCTTTGTTTGTAGAAAGAATTGCGATTCCAAGTCCACCAAGAACTTTTGGAAGCTGATCCTTACCTGCGTAGATACGAAGACCAGGTTTGGAAATTCTCTTTAAACCAGTGATGATTTTTTCGTTTTTGTCTTCACCGTATTTCAGTGTGATATGAAGAGTTTTAACAACTCCGTCTTCAACTAAATCATATTTTGCAATATATCCTTCATCAACAAGGATGTTAGCAATTGCAGTTTTCATTTTGGATGCCGGAACATCTACTGTGTCATGTTTTGCAGTGTTTGCGTTACGGATTCTTGTAAGCATATCTGCGATTGGATCGCTCATTGTCATGTTAGTTTCCTCCTGTTATTCAGACTTTACATGTGCATATATATTAATTGTTTACATTGTTACCTGTTTTATCATAAATCTCGTTTGGACATATGATCGGACTGATAAATCAGCCGATCGTTTATTTTATTTAAATCCGGTTCCTACCAGGAAGCCTTCTTAACACCCGGGATCTGTCCCTTGTAAGCTAATTCACGGAAGCAGATTCTGCAGATTCCGTACTTTCTTAAAACAGAATGTGGACGTCCACAAATATTGCAACGTGTATATTCTCTTGTGGAGAATTTCTGTTTACGCTGCTGTTTGATTTTCATTGCTGTTTTAGCCATGAATCGTTCCTCCTATTATTTTGCAAACGGCATATTGAATAATGTCAGTAATTCACGAGCTTCTTCATCAGTCTTAGCTGTAGTAACGAAGATGATGTCCATACCTCTTACTTTGTCAACTTTGTCATATTCAACTTCCGGGAAGATCAGCTGCTCTTTGATACCCAGAGCGTAGTTTCCACGACCATCGAATGCGTTCGGGTTAACACCACGGAAGTCACGTACACGAGGAAGTGCAAGGTTGATCAGACGATCAGCGAACTCGTACATTTTTTCTCCTCTTAATGTAACTTTACAACCGATCGGCATACCCTCTCTGATTTTAAAGTTAGCGACAGATTTTTTAGCTTTAGTAGCGATTGCTTTCTGTCCTGTGATAAGTTCCATATCTGCGATTGCAGCATCAAGAAGCTTAGCGTTTTCTTTGGCTTCACCAACACCCATATTGATTACGATCTTGTCGAGTTTTGGCACTTCCATAACATTTTTGTATCCAAATTTTTTGGTCATGGCATCCATGATCTCATTTTTGTACATTTCTTTTAATCTACTCACTTGTCATGCCTCCTCTCTTAATTAATCGATAACCTTACCGGTCTTTTTAGCAACGCGGACTTTTTTGTCGCCGTCCATCTGGAATCCTACTCTTGTAGCCTGTCCATCAACAACCAGCATAACGTTGGAGATGTGCAGTGGAGCTTCTTTTGTAATGATTCCGCCCTGCTGATTTGCAGCAGATGGTTTGCTGTGTTTTGTAACTTTGTTGATATTCTCAACAACAACGGTATTGTCTTTTGCGTTAACTGCAAGGACTTTACCCTCTTTGCCATTATCTTTACCAGCGATAACTTTTACAGTATCACCTTTTTTAATTTTCATAGCTGACATTAGGCACCCTCCTATAATACTTCCGGAGCTAAGGAAACGATCTTCATGAATTTCTTTTCACGAAGCTCTCTGGCAACTGGTCCAAAGATACGTGTTCCTCTCGGAGTTAAGTCGTCTTTAATGATTACGGCAGCATTTTCATCGAAACGGATGTAAGATCCGTCTTTACGACGAGCGCCTTTTTTAGTTCTAACTACAACAGCTTTTACAACGTCACCTTTTTTAACAACGCCGCCTGGTGTTGCATCTTTAACAGTAGCAACGATTGTATCGCCAATGCTTGCATATCTTCTTGTAGAGCCGCCCATAACACGAATACAAAGGATTTCTTTTGCACCAGTGTTGTCGGCAACTTTCAGTCTAGTTTCCTGCTGGATCATACTGGTTTCCTCCTTATTTAACTTTCTCTACGATTTCAACCAGTCTCCATCTTTTATCCTTGGATAACGGTCTGGTTTCCATAACTTTTACGGTATCACCGATATTGCACTCATTGTTTTCGTCATGAGCTTTTAATTTATATGTTCTCTTCACGATCTTTTTGTAAAGAGGATGTTTTACATGGTCTTCAATAGCAACTACAATGGTCTTGTCCATCTTATTGCTGACAACCTTACCCACGCGGGTTTTTCTCAGATTTCTTTCCACGATAGTTTCCTCCTATTATTTGGAAGCGTTAGCCTGCTCAGTAATTACTGTCTGGATTCTTGCAATGTTCTTGCGAACCTCTTTAATGCGGCTTGTATTCTCTAATTGATTAGTTGCATTCTGAAATCTCAGATTGAAAAGTTCTTTTTTAGCAGCTACTAATTCTTCATTTAATTCTGCAGCTGATTTTGCCTTTAAATCTTCTACGAATTTATTAATTTTCACTGTTATCACCGCCTTCTAAGTCTGCACGAGAAACGATTTTACATTTACATGGTAACTTGTGCATCGCAAGACGTAATGCTTCACGAGCGATTTCCTCGGAAACGCCTGCGATTTCGAACATTACACGTCCTGGCTTAACAACTGCTACCCAGTATTCGAGAGCACCTTTTCCGGAACCCATTCGTGTTTCTGCTGGTTTCGCTGTTACTGGTTTATCTGGGAAAATCTTGATCCAAACCTGACCACCACGTTTGATATAACGAGTCATAGCAACACGGGCTGCTTCGATCTGGTTGGAACGGATCCAACACGGTTCGGTTGCAACAAGTCCGAATTCACCATAATTGATCTTATTACCTCTAAGGGCTTTTCCTCTCATGGAGCCACGGAATTGTTTACGACGTTTTACTCTTTTTGGCATTAACATTATTTATCGCTCCCTTCCTTAGTTCCTTTTGTTGGAAGTACTTCGCCATTGTAGACCCAAGCTTTTACGCCAACTTTGCCGTATGTTGTGTCTGCTTCTGCGAATCCATAGTCAATATCTGCACGAAGTGTCTGAAGCGGGATAGTTCCTTCGCTGTAGAACTCTGTACGAGCCATATCAGCACCGCCAAGACGTCCGGATACGGATGTTTTGATACCTTTAGCTCCGGCCTTCATTGTTCTCTGCATTGTAGATTTCATAGCACGTCTGAAAGAGATACGGTTCTCAAGCTGAAGTGCGATATTCTCTGCTACTAACTGAGCGTCTTTGTCTGGTCTCTTTACTTCTTTGATATCTACGATAAGTTTCTTGTCTGTGAATTTCTTTAATTCAGCTTTAACTTTTTCGATCTCAGCTCCGCCTTTACCGATTACGATACCAGGTTTAGCTGTGTAGATGATGATCTTAACTCTGTCAGATGCTCTCTCGATCTCGATCTTGGAAACACCTGCGCTGTATAATTTCTTTTTAAGGAATGTTCTGATGTTGTAGTCTTCTACCAGGTAATCAGCGAAGTCTGCATCAGCATACCATCTTGAATCCCAATCCTTGATAACACCGACTCTAAGGCCATGTGGGTTAACTTTCTGTCCCATGCTTTTCCTCCTTATCTTTCATCCAGCACGATGGTGATATGGCTTGTTCTCTTCTCGATTCTGTAAGCTCTACCCTGTGCTCTTGGCTGAATTCTCTTCATTGTAGGTCCTTTATCTGCATAGCAGGCTGCAACGTAGAGGTTGTCTGCATTCATTCCATTATTGTTTTCAGCATTTGCAATTGCTGACTCAAGAAGTTTCTTGATAACGCTGGAAGCGTATCTTGGGTTGTATGTTAAGATACCAAGTGCTGTCTGCACATCTTTACCGCGGATTACATCTAACACGTAGCAGGCTTTCTGAACAGAAATTCTTGCATAAGATAATTTTGCAGACGGTCTTGTCTCTCTATTACTCTCATTTCTGGCTCTTTTTATCTGGCTTCTATGTCCCTTTGCCATTTTAAAGTGCCTCCTTTCCTCTTTCTCTCAATATCAGGTTAACCTGTCCGCTGTCTTGTGGGCAGCAGACAGAATATAAAGTCAAATACTAGCGAACACCGGATTTCTTTTCGTCTTTTCCGTGTCCTCTGTAAGTTCTTGTTGCAACGAACTCACCGAGTTTGTGTCCAACCATATCTTCTGTTACATATACCGGAACGTGTTTTCTTCCGTCATGGACAGCGATTGTGTGTCCTACGAAGGACGGGAAGATTGTAGAACGGCGTGACCAGGTTTTGATAACGGATTTGTCATTTGCAGCGTTTAATGCGTCTACTTTTTTAAGTAAGCTGGCATCTGCAAAAGGTCCTTTTTTCAGTGAACGAGACATGCTTAATCCTCCTTATTATTTCGATAATGCTTTTCCATCGCGTCTTCTTACGATGAGCTTGTTGGACGGTTTGTTTTTCTTTCTTGTCTTCAGACCAAGAGCAGGTTTTCCCCATGGAGTGCATGGACCTGGACGACCGATACCGGTCTTTCCTTCACCACCACCATGTGGATGGTCATTCGGGTTCATTACGGAACCACGAACAGTAGGTCTGATACCCATGTTACGTTTACGTCCGGCTTTACCGATGTTAATCAGGTTGTGATCTCCGTTTCCGACAACGCCCACAGATGCGCGGCATACGATCGGAACCATTCTCATTTCACCAGATGGCAGACGCAGTGTTGCGTATTTGCCTTCTTTAGCCATTAACTGAGCGCCGTTTCCAGCAGAACGAACCATCTGTCCGCCCTTTCCAGGATGAAGCTCAATGTTGTGTACCATAGTACCAACCGGGATAAGCTCTAATGGTAAGCAGTTACCAACACGAACTTCTGCTTCTGCTCCGTTCATGATTTTCTGGCCTACTTTTAAGCCTTCCGGTGCAAGGATATATGCTTTCTCGCCATCTACATAAGAGATTAAAGCGATGTTTGCTGTTCTGTTTGGATCATACTCGATGGATACTACTGTTGCAGGGATTCCATCTTTTCTTCTCTTGAAGTCGATGATTCTGTATTTTCTTCTGCTTCCGCCTCCGCGGTGTCTAACTGTAATCTTACCCTGGTTGTTACGTCCAGCGTTTTTCTTTAAAGACACGGTAAGAGATTTCTCTGGTGTAGATTTTGTGATCTCTGAGAAATCGGAACCAGTCATATGTCTTCTAGACGGTGTATATGGGTTATAACTTTTGATTCCCATTTTTGTTCTCCTTTCAAATTTGTCCTCACGCTTTTGAATGCGTATACTCGCGATAATCAGAGTGCCGAAGATTCATAAGAAGCAAAGCTTCCGAAGTGGCACTCGTACCGCATGGGCTATCAATTAAAGTCCTTCGAAGATTTCGATATCTTTGCTGTCTTCTGTCAGAGCTACGATAGCTTTTTTGGTTTTAGCAGTTGTTCCAACTGTCATACCACGGCGTTTTTTCTTTCCATCCATATTCATGGTGTTAACGCTCTTTACTTTTGTTCCTTCGAACATTTTCTCTACAGCTTCTTTAATCTGAGATTTATTTGCTTCCGGATGAACTAAGAAAGTGTATTTCTTTTCAGCCATTGCATTCATAGATTTTTCTGTAATCACTGGTTTCTTGATTACGTCATAGTACTTGATATCAGCCATTATGCATATACCTCCTCGATGGATGCTACAGCATCTTTGGTTACGATTACGGTGTTGTGGTTCATAACATCGTATACGTTGATAGTACTTGGAGTTGCAGTCTGAACATCAGTGATGTTTCTTGCGGAAAGGATTACGTTCTTGTCATCTGTTGCTGTGATAACCAGAGCTTTCTCAGCTTTCAGGTTTGTAAGAACTTTCTGCATTTCCTTTGTCTTAACATCTGCTAATGTAAGAGCATCAACAACTACTAATTTATTGTCCTGAACTTTGGAAGTCAGAGCAGATTTTAAAGCAGCTCTTCTTTCTTTCTTGTTCATTTTTACTTCATAATCTCTTGGTACCGGAGCGAATACAACACCGCCGCCAGTCCACTGTGGTGCACGGATGGAACCCTGTCTAGCATGACCTGTTCCTTTCTGTCTCCACGGTTTTCTTCCGCCGCCGCTTACTTCAGAACGAGTTTTCGCTTTCTGAGTACCCTGGCGATTATTTGCAAGCTGACGAACAACAGCAAGGTGAACAAGATGCTCATTGACTTCTACGCCAAACACTGCATCATTCAGTTCCATTGTTCCAACTTCGTTGCCTTCCATATTATAAACAGTTACGTTTGCCATTTGTGTGCTCCTCCTTTCTTATTATAAGGACTTTACTGTCTCTTTGATTGTTACCAAAGATTTCTTAGGTCCTGGAACAGCACCCTTAACTAACAGTAAGTTATTCTCTGTATCTACGCGTACGATCTCAAGGTTCTGTACAGTAACCTGAACATTTCCCATATGACCTGGCATGTGTTTTCCTTTGAATACCTTGCTCGGATCAGAACAAGCACCATTGGAACCTGCATGACGGTGGTATTTGGAACCGTGAGCCATAGGTCCTCTGGACTGGCCATGTCTCTTGATCGCACCCTGGAAACCTTTACCTTTGGAAACAGCTGTTGCATCAATGTGATCGCCGTCTGCAAAGATATCAGCTTTAATTTCCTGTCCTACTGTATATTCAGCAGCGTTATCAAATCTGAACTCTTTAACGAATCTCTTTACTGCAACGCCAGCTTTGTCAAAGTGTCCTTTTTCCGGTTTGTTAACAAGGCTTTCTCTGATGTCTCCGAATCCAACCTGAACTGCTTCGTATCCATCGTTCTCTTCTGTCTTAACCTGAGTTACGACACAAGGACCAGCCTGTAAAACTGTTACCGGAATCAACTGGCCGTCTTCATTGAAGATCTGAGTCATTCCGACTTTAGTAGCTAAAATAGCTTTCTTCATTCTTTCTTCCTCCTTATAGCGGATTACCGATTACCGGCAATCATATAGTAAATAGCTTAATGCTTAGAGCATTATCAAATTGGGGTTGATGACTAATTATTTAGTCTTCATCTTGATATCGATGTTAACACCTGCTGGCATTTCCAGTCTTGACAGAGCATCTACTGTCTTCTGTGTTGGTGTAAGGATATCGATCAGTCTCTTATGAGTTCTCTGTTCGAACTGTTCTCTGGAATCTTTGTATTTATGAACGGCTCTTAAGATTGTAACAACCTCTTTCTTAGTTGGAAGTGGAACCGGTCCGCTTACCATTGCTCCGTTCTTTTTAACAGTCTCGATGATTTTTGCTGCTGATGCATCTACTAACTGATGATCATAAGCCTTTAATGTGATTCTCATTACCTGATTTGCCATAAAAAAAGTCTCCTCCTATTCGTACTTTTCAAGCAGTACGACAAGCGGCGACTGTACACATCTCCGTGTGTGTCTTTCGATTTTTTACCACACACGCCATCCCTGGATGGTCTTCTGAACTTGTACAGTGACTTGTCGTCAGTTTTCAAACTTGACATTCGCTCCACGGAAAACCTGCCATCTCTGTGGCAGCAACCTCGCGCTTCATTGCTATCAATGTCACAACAATTGAGAGTATACACGACCTCTCAGAAAAATGCAAGTGTTTTTTCACTTTTTTTGATATTTTTTGTACTTGATTCCGTACAATTTTTTATTGAATTTGGGCTTGTATGTCGAAACAAAAAAGAATCAACTTGTCGGCATACTAATGGCTTTATTATATAGAAACATTACGGAATAGTGAACGACAAGGCCGATATCTGCAGGTCTGCTGACGCAGGACTTCACGATATGATGGAGATCGGATTGTCTGCAGTAAAAAGAACGTGTTCCTTCTATATTATATATAGGAAGAAACACGTTCTTTTCATCGTCATATTTTTTCAATCTCTTATTTTATTCTTCAGCAGTCTGTTTCTGCGGATAGACCGGCTTCTCATCCGCAATGATATCGGAATAATCAAATAATGTAACCTTTGTAACATCGTCTCTCACAATATCCGGCGCATCGCCCTGACTTCTGGCTGTCTCGGCAATCTGTGCTGCCGACCATGTCGGAATTACCATACGCCTGATTTCTTCCTGTGCGTTTCCTTCTGTTTCCTCTGCTTCTACCGGTTTTCTGTCCGAAGCATTCATCATCTGTTTCAGCTGCTCTTTTACCTGAGGCACGATCACTTCTGTCTTTCCGGAAACAGGCTCCATATGTATATCACCTGCATCCGGTTTCGTCTGTACAGATTCTTCCTGCTTTACCGGTACATCCGCCGTAGCTGCTGCAATCTCTTTTCTGAGAAGTTCATGGGCTTCGCTTGTCGCAGTCTGAATTGTTTCCGGCTGCGCAGGCTTCACAGGTTCCAACTCATCTTCATAGATTTCATCCACAAAACCGCCTGTTTTAATTTTCTTTCGTTCCGGAGCCTTTCCTTTCCTGCGTGCCCTTTCCTCTTTCTTAATCTGGCGTTCCTCTTCTTTATAACGCTTCTCTCTTGCCTTCTCTTCTCTCTTAAGTTCCTTCTTGCTCTTAACATATCCGGGTTCTGTATCTGTTTCATCATAATCATCCTGCGGTTCTTTTTTCAGAAGTTCCGCAACTATATACAGAATTACCAGGTAAAATGGACGGCAAGTCCGAGAATAATAAGTCCCTCTATGCTTTCTGTTGCAAAAAGGAGATATCCCGCATATCCTACTGTGATCACAACCTTCGGTATGTAATCCTTCACCTCAACTGGCAACAGGTTCTGCAATTTTTGTCACTGGAATCTATCACCTTAAAAATATGATTCTTTTTATCCATTTCCGTAATCATATAACGGTATGCTTTAGAATCAGTCTGATACAAAATAGAATCGCCAACCGCTGCCTCTTTGATCTTTACCGGAATTGCATAAGTAACCGATCCCATGGGCAGATTCGTTTCTTTACCAGAATCATCCATAATCTCTGTCGTAATTCCCAAAAACGGCGGAACTGCCAGCCCGACAACACAGACAATGGTGCATATCACTATAAAATGTACAATAAATTTCAGAAATTTTGACATTTGTTACGCTCCTCATTTCTACTCTTTTCGCTCATTATACCCTGTTTTATCTTTATGGTCAATCTAATGTTATTGTTATGGCAATGAAATTGATTGCTGTGTTACTGTTCACTTTGTTCACAGTAACATTGCTGTCGTATACACGACAAAACACATCCGAAAAGCGGTCTTCCCTTCCGGATGTGTTCTATCCTGAATACTATTTGATCACTGATTACTTAAGTACTGCTCAATACCTGCCATAGCAGCTTCCTCATCCTCACCATTTGCAGATAAAGTAATTTCTTCCCCTGCATCAAGCCCAAGCGTCATCATACCCATAATGCTCTTTGCATTCACGCGCTTCTTTCCAATCTCTACATAAATCTCACTGTTGAACTGACTAGCCACCTGTACCAGCTGTGCCACCGGACGCGCTTCCAGACCTGTGGATAAATTGATGGTGATTGGTTTTTTGATCATAATAATTCTCCTCCTTGTTTCTCCCGCAGTTCGTCAGCCATTGCACTCAGCTTTCTCAGTCTGTGATTGACTCCCGATTTGCCCACCTGCGGGCTTAACATCATTCCTAATTCTTTTAGTGTAGCTTCCGGATACTGCATCCGAAGTTCAGCAACCTGTGCAAGTCCTTCATTAAGCTGCTCAAATCCTATTTTCTGCCGGACCAGCTTAATATCCTCCATCTGCTTGACGGCTGCATTTACGGTTTTATTAATATTCGCAGTTTCACAGTTTACTTTTCTGTTTACTGAATTTCTCATTTCCTTCAGTATACGGATGTTCTCCAGGTCCATCAATGCCACATTAGCTTCCATAACAGCAAGCATGTCAACAATCTGCGCACCTTCTTTCACATAGACCACATGTGATTTCTTACGCTGTACGATTTTGGCATCTACCGAAAAACTGCGGATGATCGTCTGTAGCTGCTCTGCTCTTTTTGCATCAGAACATACAATCTCAAAATGATACCCCTTCTCAGGATCACTGAATTGAACCGGATGCTAAAAAAGCTCCCCTGATAAACGCCCGTTTGCAGCAATTCTGCTGTACACCAGCATATCCGACAATACAAGCGTACCCTGGTCGATACTGTTCGTGACAAGCCGCAGTGCCTGAAAAATTACCTGGATTTCTTCGGGATCAGTTATTTCTATTGTATATACCTTCACCCGTTTCAAGTGACTGTTCTCACGTACAAATATCTTTGTTTCTATATTAAATGTTTTTTGCAATAATGTAAAGCACTTTCTTGCAACTGCTTCATTTTCCGTCTGGATTTTCAGTTTACTGTCCCCTGAAAAACATTCCATTTTCCCACAGGAACATAAAATCGCAGCCAGTTCTGCCATTTTGCAATGTCTGGCCAATCCAATCTGTCTGGAAAGTTCTTCTTTCACCATCCCTGAAAAAGACATCTCTCCTTTATCATCCTTCCTGTTTTCTGACCAGTCGGTCTTTCTGTGCATCTCTGTGTTCCAGCCTGAATCCGTATTTTGTATTTCCAGACAATCTGGAATAAAGTTCTCTTGCCAGCGTGACGGAACGATGCTTGCCGCCTGTACATCCAATTGCGATCACCAGATTTGTCTTTCCCTCTTTCACATAATTCGGAATAAGGAAATTGATCATATCTTCCAGTTTATCCGCAAATGTCCTGGCTATATCACAATCCATTACATAATTAAAAACCCTGTCATCCAGCCCTGTCAGCGGTCTGAGTTCGTCCACATAGTATGGATTCGGCAGGAAACGCACGTCAAACACGAGATCCGCATCTGCCGGTATTCCATATTTAAATCCAAATGACAGTACAGAAATCATCATATTGCAGAAATCCTGATTATCTACAAATATCCTGTCGATCTCCTGTTTCAGTTCTCTTGTCAGAAGATTGCTGGTATCAATGATATAATCCGCACGCTCTTTCAGAAAACGCATCTTCTCTCTTTCCATCCGGATTCCATCATCCACTCTTCCCCCCATTGCAAGAGGATGACTTCTGCGGGTTTCTTTATAACGTTTGACCAGAACACTGTCCTGCGCATCCAGAAACAGGATTTCAAAATCATACCCTGCCTTTTTCATTCTGTCCAGTACAATCTCCAGCTCATCCAGAGAACGCCCGCTTCTTGCATCGATCCCCAGTGCAACATTCTGCACATCTTCTCCATGTATCTCAGGCATCAGTGATGCAAATTTCTCCAGTAAAGGGATCGGCAGATTGTCTACACAAAAATACTTCGCATCCTCCAGCATTTTCAATGCAGATGTTTTTCCTGCTCCCGATACTCCTGTAACTATTACAAAACGCATTTTCTATCTCCCGTCACTTCTTAATCTCATCTGTTGCTCATTGGTCTTTGGTCTTTGCACTCTGTTCACAGTACTTTTTCGATTCAGTCAGATCAAAATTTTCCAAGAAATTTCACTTCCGGTTCAAGAGTTACGCCAAACTGTTCTTTTACTTTATCCTGTACATCTCTGAGCAGTCTGCACACATCTGCTGCAGTTGCATTATCTTTATTGATCACAAACCCACAGTGCTTCTCGGAAACCTGCGCACCGCCTGTCTGGTATCCTCTCAGCCCTGCATCCATGATCAGCTTTCCGGCAAAATACCCTTCAGGACGTTTGAAAAAACTTCCCGCGCTTGGATAATTTACCGGCTGTTTTTCATTTCTTCTTGCGTTCAGTTCAGTCATCTGTTTCTTTATATCTTCTCTGTTTCCATGCTTTAATCTGAATTTTGCCCCAACTACAATATCACCAGTCTTCTGAATAAGACTGTGCCTGTATCCCAATTCCATATCAGCCCCATTCATATAGAAATCTCTCTTTCCATCTTTTGATACTAAAAGAACGCTTTCAAGCACTTGCGATATCTCTCCGCCGTATGCTCCTGCATTCATAAATACAGCGCCGCCTATGCTTCCCGGTATGCCTGATGCAAATTCAAGACCGCTTAGATTGTTTTGCGCCGCATTTTTTGCAACTGCTGCCATAAGGCTTCCTGCCCCGCATTTAATAACGGCTTCATCCTCCTCATCGGTCCTAAAGTAATCAAAGGCAGCGCCAATTTTTATTACAACGCCTCTGTATCCGCTGTCTTTGACCAGTATATTTGAACCATTTCCCAATATTATATGAGGACAGTTTTCACTGTCCAATATCCTTAAAACGGTTTTAAGCTCTTCTGTATCTGAAGGCTCAATCATAACATCCGCACATCCTCCTGCTCTAAAAGATGTATAACGATCCATTGCAGCATTCTCCCTTACAGAATCTCTTCCCAGTTCTGCAATCAACATGTTT
>ENA-OQDT01001173-OQDT01001173.1-human-gut-metagenome-genome-assembly--contig:-NODE-1173-length-15766-cov-2.881834_pt1 | contig 15766 bp, 20 predicted proteins | sample MGYA00242786_ERZ504617 | MGnify/ENA primary metagenome ERZ504617 (study PRJEB26092, sample SAMD00036337) | human gut metagenome | host: Homo sapiens | study: EMG produced TPA metagenomics assembly of...
GTACTTTTACTTATTATGTCAGCTTGGGCTCTGGATATGATGCTTATGACAGTGCGGCGGTCATCTCCCTGAATGCCGATATGCCCATGTCACAACCCTAAAGGACACCAGGGTATGGGAGTTCTCCCATGCCCTGGTTTTATATTTTTCAGAATAGGAAAAGACGAATCGGTGAATTTCCCCTTTAGAAGCAAAGGGATGAGCAGACAGCCTGGTCCAAAGAGCGGCGGATCAGGCTGTCTCTTTTGTTTCCCGGCGTTCTGCCTTGCCCGGGAGAGAAAAGTGTGCTATCATTTTACCGCAAAATGACGCGGGTGCAGAGAGGAGACGTAGGATGGAACGGCTGCTGATTTTGGAGGACGATCTGGCCTTGGGAGAGGGGGTCCGGCTGGCGCTGCAGGGGGATGACCGGCCGGTGACCTTGTGCCGGACTTTGGCCCAGGCCCGGCAGGCGCTGGAGGAGGCCGGGCCCTTTGCCCTGCTGATCTTGGATGTGAACCTCCCCGACGGCAGCGGCCTGTCCCTGCTGGAAGAGGTCAAGGGGCGGGTGCCGGTGATCCTCCTCACCGCCAATGATCTGGAGACCGACATTGTGGCCGGGCTGGAGCTGGGGGCGGAGGACTACATTACAAAGGCCCTTTTTCCCTGGCGGTCCTCCGGGCCCGGGTGAATGCCCAGCTGCGCCGGGGAAAAGGCGCCGGGAATGAGGTGGTGGAGACCGGGGAATTTGTCTTTGACTTTGGCCGGATGGAGTATCGAAAGAAGGGGAAGCTGGTGGAGCTGAGCAAGACGGAGCAAAGGCTGTTGAGGCTCCTGGTCCAGAACCGGGGGACCACCCTCAGCCGGGGGGACCTGGTGGACCGGGTGTGGACCGATGGTGCAGAATATGTGGAGGAGAATGCCCTGTCTGTCACGGTGAAGCGGCTGCGGGACAAGCTGGAGGAGGTCCCATCCAAGCCCCGGTATCTCAAAACCGTCTATGGGATCGGGTATACCTGGGCGGTGAAGTGAGATGGGAGTGACCGTTGTTCTGTGCGCGGTTTCCGCCGTCCTGGGGGCCTTGGCCGGCGGGCTGTGGTTTCGCCGGCGGGAAAAGCGCACCCTGCAAAGCCTGGATGGGATGCTGGACCAGGCCATCTGTGGGGAATTCTCCCCGACCAAGTTTGACGAGAGCCTCTTTTCCGCGGTGGAGAGCCGGCTGGCCGATTACCTGGAGGCCTCCGCGGTGTCGGCGCGGAACCTTCAGGCGGAAAAGGACGCCATCAAAACCCTCATTGGGGACATCTCCCACCAGACCAAGACCCCGGTGGCCAATCTCCAGCTCTACGCCCAGCTGCTCTCAGAGCAGCCGCTCACGCCCCAGGGGAAGGACTGTGCCGCCGCCATCTCCGCCCAGGCGGAAAAGCTCCAGACCCTCATCGAGGCCCTGGTCAAGACCTCCCGGCTGGAGACGGGAATCCTGGCCCTCCACCCCCAGCCCTGTGAGATTTCCCCGGTGGCAGAGCGTGCTGCTGCCCAGTATGCTCCCAAGGCGGCGGAAAAGGGCATTGCCCTGACCGCCCGGCAAACAGAAGGCTCTGCCGTCTTTGACCCCAAGTGGACGGAGGAGGCGGTGTGCAACCTGCTGGACAACGCCGTGAAGTATCGCCGCCTCGAAGTGCCGCTGACGCTGATGTGCCGCACCTGGAACGAGAACGGCAAGTTGTTGATATCGATCGAGGACAACGGCATCGGGATCAAGAAAGAATACCTCAAGAAAGTATTCGACCGCTTTTTTCCGCGTGCCGACAGGAAATGTACATGACGTGAAAGGGTTCGGACTCGGACTTGCTTACGTTCGTAAAATAGTAGAGGACCATAAAGGTACGATACGTGCCGAAAGTGGTTCCGGAAATGTAGGAACAAAATTTATTATTACTTTACCTCTTATAAAAAGTTAGTTATGGAAGAAAAACTAAAAATCTTCTTTTGCGAAGACGACGAAAACCTGGGTATGCTATTAAGAGAATACTTGCAGGCAAAAGGTTATGTGACTGACCTCTTCTCCGATGGGGAAGCCGGTTACAAAGGTTTCACCAAAGGCAAATATGACCTTTGCGTACTTGACGTGATGATGCCGAAAAAAGACGGCTTCACGCTGGCTCAGGAAATCCGTTCTATCAACCCTGATATCCCTGTTATCTTCCTTACGGCCAAGACTATGAAGGAAGATATCCTGGAAGGTTTCAAAATCGGTGCGGATGATTATCTGACGAAACCTTTCAGTATGGAAGAGCTCTTGCTCCGTATCGAAGCGATCCTTCGCCGCGTGAAAGGCAAGAAAATGAAAGATATTCCTTTTCTACAAGTTAGGAAACTTCTTGTTCGATACCCAGAAACAGACACTGGCTATCGGCGACAAGGTTACGAAGCTGACAACTAAGGAATGCGAACTTCTGAGTCTCCTTTGCGCACATGCAAATGAAATATTGGAACGTAATTATGCACTGAAGACAATCTGGGTAGACGATAACTACTTCAATGCCCGTAGCATGGACGTATATATCACGAAACTTCGCAAGCTGTTGAAGGATGATCCGGGAATCGAAATCATCAACATTCACGGTAAGGGCTACAAGCTGATCACTCCTTCCGGAGAAGAAGCAGCCCGTGAAGAAGGCATTCAGGTTCTTTAATTAGAGCTTAACAGGACGCAAATTACACGGACAAGCGCAGAGTAACGCAGATGTCATTATCTATAAAGGATAAGTCTGCGTTACTTTGCGCTTTTTCACTATATTTGTGTGCAATTAAATAACGATATGATGAACGATAGACCGCTTATTCTGATTACAAACGATGACGGCGTTGAAGCCAAGGGGATAAAAGAGCTCACCGAGTGCCTTCGGGACCTTGGGGACATTGTGGTTTTCGCTCCCGACGGGCCCCGTTCGGGAATGGCAAGCGCGATCACTTCGCTCGTGCCGATCAAGTATACATTGGTGAGGAAAGAAAAAGGACTGACGGTTTATAGCTGTACCGGGACTCCGGTCGATTGTGTGAAACTGGCCATCAACGAGGTGTTGGAGCGCAAGCCTGACCTGTTGGCCTCCGGGATCAATCATGGTGGCAATCATGCCATCTGCATCCAGTATTCCGGTACGATGGGGGCAGCTGCCGAAGGATGCGTGTTCGGTATTCCTTCGATGGGCGTGTCGCTCTTGGATCATCGTGCGGATGCCGACTTTGCCGAGAGCTGCCGTTTAGGGCGCATGCTTGCACGGCGGATCATAAAAGAAGGATTGCCGCATGGCACTTATCTGAACCTGAACGTTCCCAATGTCCCGAACGTAAAAGGAATGAAGGTATGCCGGCAGGCGGACGGGCGCTGGACCAATGAATTCAAACGGTCGGAAAACGCAGCGGGCGAACCTGTCTTCTGGCTTGCCGGTGCATTCGAGAATGCCAAGCCGATCCATGCCGACAACGACACGTTGGCGCTCGACAGCGGCTACGCCTCGCTTGTTCCTTGCAAGATAGATGTGACGGACTATGATTTTTTAGCACAGCTAAAAAATCAGTTGAAAGTTGAGAGTTGAAAGTTGAAAGTTGGAAATAGATAACGTGAAATTATTCCGGTTCCAGCTTACTTTATTCTCTTGATCTTTGCAACTCTCAACTTTCAACTTTCAACTTTCAACTGAAAAATATGAAATATTTTTTAATAGCGGGCGAAGCTTCCGGTGATCTGCATGCCTCCAACCTGATGGCAGCACTGAAGAAGCAGGATGCCGAAGCGGATTTTCGTTTCCTGGGCGGCGATCTTATGCAGGCAGTCGGAGGGACGCTGGTGAAGCATTACAGGGATATGGCTTTTATGGGCTTTATCCCCGTACTGCTCAATCTCCGTACGATCCTGAACAACATGAAAGCCTGCCAGGAGGAAATCCGGCAGTACAGGCCCGATGTGGTGATCCTGATCGATTATCCGGGGTTCAATTTGAAGATAGCCAAATATGTAAAGACGCAGTTGGGACTGCCTGTCTACTATTATATTTCACCTAAGATATGGGCTTGGAAACAGTATCGTATCAAGGATTTCCGTCGCTACGTGGACCGGATGTTCTGCATCCTGCCTTTCGAAGTGGAGTTTTTCCGCAATCTCGACTATCCGGTGGACTATGTGGGCAATCCTTCGGTCGATTCGGTTGCCTGCTATAGGGAGAAACAGGCGGCCGGACCTGATACATTCCGTGAGGACGAACAGTTGGACGAACGCCCCGTATTGGCGCTGTTGGCAGGCAGCCGCCGTCAGGAGATCAAAGACAACCTTCCGACCATGCTGAAGGTGGCAGCCGCCTATCCGGGCCACCAGCCTGTGATTGCCGGTGCTCCCGGCTTGGAACCGGAATATTACAGGCAATATATCGGCGACGCGGATGTGAAGATCGTGTTCGGCAAAACCTATCCTCTCCTCAGCCATAGTGATGCGGCGCTGGTCACATCGGGGACGGCTACGCTTGAGACATCGCTTTTCCGTGTGCCGCAAGTCGTCTGCTATTATGTTGTAGCCGGTCGGCTGGCAAGTTTTATTTTCCGCCATTTCTTCCATACGAAATACATTTCGCTGGTCAATCTGATAGCCGGACGCGAAGTGGTGCAGGAGCTGTTCGGTGTCCGATTTTCGTATGACCAGATACATGATGAGTTAGGACGTGTCTTGAATGATCATGCCTACCGTAGACGCATGCTCGACGGCTATGACGAGATGATCCGCCTGCTTGGAAAACCGGGTGCTTCCCGGCGTACAGCGGAGCTTATCTATCAATCACTGAAGCATTAACATCTTTTATAAACAGTCTTTGCAGCATTTGCAGAGTGTTTATCATCTTCCTTTTTAGAAAGAAAAATAAACAAATTAGATACATGTTATGAAGACGTTGAAAAGTTTTATGCTATTGGTTGGAATCTTGTTAGGTTCTACAGCTTTTTATTCATGTTTGGATGATGACGACGCTTACAGCGAATTTTGGAGAGATAGTGTCCAGGCTATTGTAACGGTAAAACCATTGAGTGATAATTCTTACTATATGCAGCTCGACGACAGTACGACGCTGTTCCCGACAAACTCATATGTGCCTGAGAATTTGAAAGAGATCCGTGCGTTCGTTATATATAAGAACGACGAGAAGAAGACTGAAGGCTATGATCAGTCTGTTCAATTGTTAAGAATGGATACCCTTCTGACCAAACCGATCGCTCCTGACCTGGGATCGGAAAATGATTCCTATTACGGAACGGACATGCTGGCCTTGAATGGCGGTAGCATTTGGTCTAAGAACGGAGTGTGGATCGAGGACGGATATATCACGTTCGATTTCTATATTCAAAGAGGTTACAACGACAATGTCAAGCATTTCCTGAACCTGGTACAGACAAACAGTGCCGATCCGTATGAATTGGAGTTCCGTCATAACGCTTATGGCAATATCGACTCGTCCCTCAGACCTTCGGCCGGCTTGGTGTCCTTCAAGCTGGATAAGTTGCCGAGTACGGAAGGCAAGACGGTGAAGTTGAAGATCAAATATAAATCTTTCGCCTCGAACGACTATAATACCGTCGAGTTGGATTACAAATCAAAAGATACGGGAGATACAGAAGAATAATAACCTTCCCACATAACTTTTATTTTTATCATTTAGTTCAGGGAGAGAGGCATCGGGATGATGCCTTTCTTTTTGTGTACCCTATAGCTTTTGATGTAAAAGGTTATAGGCTTTTTCTTGGAAAGCTATAGATTTTTTTCAGGGATGTGCTATCTTTTTTGCTTTTTCTTGCCGGAAAGATGCAACGTTTCTCCGGATGCCTTCGTTTATATATATGAAAATGGAAGAAACAAATGTACATCTGATCGAGGAGTGCCGGCGTGGTAACCGGACTGCACAGCTCGCCCTTTACAAGCAATTTGCACAGCGGCTGTATGTCGCCTGTCTGCGTATTGTCGGTAACGTGCCGGAGGCGGAGGAGGCGATGCAGGATTCTTTCCTGAAAATATTCACTCGCCTGGACCAGTATCGGGATGGACAATGTTTCGAAGCATGGATGCACCGTATAGCTGTTCATACAGCCATTGATTACGTGCGCCGACAGACGCCTGACTGGGAAGAGCTTTCGGATGACTACACCGAACCCGATGACGACGGACCGGATGAGGAAGAAATCCGTTATTCGGTTGCCCAAGTGAAGGAAGCCTGCAAGAAACTGCCGGCCGGCTATCGCGTGATCCTCTCGCTCTACCTCTTTGAGGGATATGATATGGAAGAGATTGCCTCCATCCTGAAGATCCGGCCGTCGAGCGTACGCAGCCAGTATCTCCGGGCAAAGCGCAAATTATTGGACATAATAGCAGCAAATAAAGAAAATGGATAAACTGAAGAATTTCATAGACACGAACCGGGAAGCATTTGAAGACGACCTGTTACCTGAAGGCCACTTCGAACGCTTCGAGCAGAAGCTGGCTGTTCCGCGCAAAAGTCGGGCTACGTTATATAGCCTTTGCGCTTTTGCCGCGGCAGCTTGCATCGCCCTGCTGTTCCTCTTCAAACTGCCGGGTGGCACGCCTTTGCCTACTCAGCCAAGGCAGGTGGTCACAGGCCAGCATGCCTGCGAGGTGAAAGAGGAGATAGAGGAACTTCGTCTCTACTACAATATGCAGATGAGTGATATCATCTCACAGATGCAGGCGATGTACAAACTGCAACAGACTCCCGGAGCGGAGGAACTCTTGAAAGAGACAAAACGTGTCCTGACAGACAATTATATGTTCGAAGAAACGGTCCTTCCGACTCTGCCTTGCTCCAATGCCGGCCTTTATGCCATGAACCTGCATTACAGCACCAGCTTGGAAAGTCTCAACATCATGTTGAAACAGATGGAGAATATGAAAACAACAAACAACAAATAAATAATAAACAGACAAGCAAATGAAAGCGACTCATCAACATTCGGCGACCGGCAAGCTGTCTTTATTAAGACCTTGCCTGCTTATGCTCCTGGTTTTGTTTTGCAGCGTACCCGGTTGGGGCAGCAAACAGGAAAGCATCAAGAAAAAGGAAATCAACAAAAGCTTCAATGTCGGTAAAAACGACATTTTGCAAGTTGACAACCGTTACGGAAACATTACGGTTGCGCATTGGAGCAAGAGCGAAGTCTCCATCCGTGTCGTGATCGAGGCGAAAGCCCGTAATGACGAAAAGGCGCAGGCTATCATCGACCGTGTCAACATACGGATGGAAAAGATGGGCAATACGGTTTCGGCCGTTACAAGCCTGAGGTCGCAAAACGGGAATGGAGGCTCTAACGAATCCTTCACCATCAACTACTATGTCAATATGCCGTCTGAACTGACGTGCGACCTGACACAGAAGTACGGCAATATCATCATGCCGGAAAACAATAAGGGAAAATGCGATCTGCATGTCAAATACGGCAATCTCAATGGCGGTAATTTCACGGGACCTCTCAACATCGACGTGCAATATGGCAATATGGATATCTCCGATGTCGACAATGCCACTTTGGACCTGGCCTATTGCGGCAAATCCTCTATCCGCAACGGCTCGCAACTGAATATCGACAGCAAGTACTCCAACCTCAGTCTCGGAAATGTCCGGAAGATGAACACTGAAGCCAAATACGGCGACATCCATATCGACAGGCTGGACAACGGCTATATGGAACTGAAGTACGGAAATTGCAAGATCGACGAGCTGAAACAGGGCATCACCGTCGACGAACTGAGCTACAGCACGCTTACCATCAAGGATCTTGCCAGCAACTTCGATAAGGTCAATGTGGATGCCCGCTACGGTAATCTGAACATTTATATCGATGTGAACGCCTCCTTCCGTGTCGTTGCCAACAATATGAAATACGGCAATTGCAAGGTTCAAGGCGGATTCAATATCCAACGTCGTAATCAGGACGAAAACTCGGTCGGTTTCGATAGCCGCGATGACCAAAGGAACAAAAACAACTACACCCTCGATGTCAACAACGGTAAAAACGGCCGTATCAATTTCGAAGGAAACAGTTATAGCAACATAAAGGTGATGGCAAAATAATCCCTGCCGCCCTGTATCGGACAAATAAAAGAAGCCCCGGTATCCAAACGATACCGGGGCTTTCTTATTTTGATAAAAGGAACAACTGCTTAGTCAAGTTCTTTAATAGTGATGTTACGATACCAAACGTCGTCTCCGTGGTCCTGGAAACCGATGAAGCCTTCTTTGTTTTCACCACCGCAGTTCAGCAACAGTTCGTAAGCCAACGGCCATTTGTCTTTGCTGAATTTGCTGTTATCCAACATTTCTTTCCACTGCTGTGTCCACAAATGATATTCAACAACCGGTTCGTCATTCTGATAGTGAACTACCGTACCTTTGTAGCACATGATCTTACCCTTGTTCCATTCACCGAACGGTTTAGAGTTCTGAGGCTTAGCCGGAATCATGTCATACAAGGAAGCAGACTGGCGGTTGCCGTCTTTACCCAACTTGGCATCCGGATGGTTTGCATTGTCGAGTACCTGATATTCAGGAGCAGAGATATAAGAGGGGCTGTCCTTCGACTTCCTGGATCATATACAGTACGCCGGAGTTTGAACCTTTACCTACTTTCCATTCGAATTCAAATTCATAGTTTTTGAATTTGTGAGCGAAAAACCAAGTCGCCACCATCTTTAGCACCAGCTTCACCTGCTCCGGATCCTTTGATATGGATCGTACCGTCTACCACTTCCCAGGCAGCAGGCACATCCGTACGATCGTAGCCTCTCCATCCATTGAAAGATTTACCGTCGAACAAAGTGACTTTGCCATCGGCATCTTTCGGGAAAGTAGACAGGTCGACAGTAGGCAGATCGTTCATGAGTTTGTATTCAGGAACGGCAGCTTCTGTCTTTGCCTCTTCTGCAGGAGCAGCAGCTTCTTCTGGTTTTTTTACCACCGCTACAAGATGTGAAATAGCACATCATAATTGCGGCACTTGCTAATAATACTGACTTTTTCATTCTATTTATTTGTTTAAAACTAATTATCTCGGCATATCAGGCAAGTTCCAACCCTGACGATAGTTATGCTTGATCAATTCGGCAGCGAATTCTTTAGCATTGACAGGATCTGTCCAGTCTTTGTTGAACGAAGGATGTCCGTCTTTGATCGTGAAACCGTCTTTGATACAGATCTTGATCTCTTCGTTGTCTTTAATGTTGGTGAACTGCATGTTTTGACCGTCCCCATTCCAGGGTCTTGTTCAGAGCCTGCAAACGGACTGCCAATACGCCCATTACAACCATTTCGTTGAACGGACCGGCTTCCAAGAAGTTTGACTTTGTCTGGACACGGCTGGATGCGCTTTCTTTACATGCACGGATCCAGTCTTGTTCGTGACCGCCACCCATGGCGTTTGCTACACGACGACAGACCTTCGGAGCGTTAGGCACACGACCGGACAGCAAGAACGGTTCCTGACCATAGCAACCACAGATTAATGTATCTTTTGTTCCGTGGAAGATTGTCAGACCACCACCAGGTCCCATCAGTTGCTTTCCTTCGGGGAAGCCTTTCGGACGGTCGGGCATCATGCCGCCATCATACCAATGAACTTCCACTTCCGGCATGGCAAGTTTCGGCATATTTTCGCGAGCCGGGAAAATAAACTTCACGTGCTGAGCATTAGGAGCGCAATCGCGGAGCAACAAGGTGGAAGATGCTTCAACTCTTGTCGGATAGCCCAACTTTAAGGCCTTGAACGGCTGGTGCATGATGTGGCAAGCCATATCGCCCAATGCTCCTGTTCCGTAAGCCCACCATCCGCGCCAGTTCCAGGGATGATAAATGTGGTTGTATGGTTTTACCTCTGCCGGGCCGGAGAACAGGTCCCAATTCAGCGTGGAAGGAATCTTGTCGGCCTTTTCCGGCGTGTTCAACCCCTGCGGCCAGATGGGACGGTTAGTAGCACATTCCACCTTATATACGTCACCGATCTCACCATTTCCAGATCCACTCGCAAACCAAGTCGGTACCTTCGGCTGAAGAACCTTGGTTACCCATTTGAGTGGCAACACCTGTGGAGGCAGCCAATTTTGTCAGCAAACGAGATTCATAAACCGAGTGAGTCAACGGTTTCTGTGTATACACGTGTTTGCCCATTGTCATGGCATCAGCAGTGATGATTGCGTGAGTATGGTCGGCTGTAGCAACCAGTACGGCATCGATGGACTTGCCCATCTCGTCATACATCTTGCGGTAGTCCCAATATTTCTTTGCATTCGGGTGGCGTTCGAAAACTCCTTTGGCATATTTCCAGTCGATATCGCAAAGAGCTACGATATTTTCTGTTTTCTCCATATTCTTAAGATTGGCATTACCCATACCGCCGATACCGACAGCGGCAATGTTCAACTTATCAGTCGGAGCTACATATCCGTGAGATTTTCCCAGGATGGAACCCGGAACGATTGAGAAAGCTGCAGCAGCTGCGGCTCCTCTTTGAAGAAATGATCTTCTTGAAATGTTCGACATAGTAATAATTTTTTATAGATTAGCACTTAATTATAATATTCGATGTGATTTCTTGTCTTATAAAAACACAAACTGGCACAAATATAGCCAATGCAGAAGTAACGGCAAGTCTTCCTTTCGGCTTTCTTCTTTAAAATAGTTTTTTTTAACAGAGGTTATAGATAAAGTCTATTTTTCCATAAATAATATCTATGCTTTTAGGGGAAAACATTTGACGCTTTCCCTATATTTGTATAGAAAGAAAACTTATTCATCCAATCTCTTGTTATTAAAGTACGATACCGATATGAAAAGGGAGCCTGTATACATACGAATATATCATTTTTATCTGGAAGGATTTCGCGAAATGAAGCTGGGTAAGACGTTGTGGCTAATCATATTGGTCAAGCTCTTCATCATGTTTTTTATATTAAAACTGTTTTTCTTTCCTAATTATTTAGGAAAGTTGGATGGAGATTCGGCTAAGGAAGAACATCGGTTTCGGGATGAATTGATCAATAGAGACAATTACTCCTTAAATTATATAATTTATGATCGCAAGCATTGACACATCTTTGATTGACTGGTCAAGAGCGCAATTCGCTCTCACTGCCATGTATCATTGGCTGTTCGTGCCCCTGACACTGGGGCTCGGCGTTATACAGGCCATCATGGAGACCATCTATTACAAAACAGGTAACGAGTTCTGGAAAAAGACAGCGCAGTTCTGGATGAAACTGTTTGGTATTAACTTCGCTATCGGTGTTGCCACCGGGCTGATCCTCGAATTCGAATTCGGAACGAACTGGTCTAACTACAGTTGGTTTGTAGGAGACATCTTCGGAGCTCCCCTTGCTATCGAAGGAATTCTGGCGTTCTTTATGGAAGCGACTTTTATAGCCGTGATGTTTTTCGGCTGGGACAAGGTGAGCAAACGCTTCCACTTGGCTTCCACCTGGCTGACGATCATAGGAGCAACTCTTTCCGCCCTTTGGATCCTGATCGCCAATGCGTGGATGCAATATCCGGTAGGTATGCATTTTTAATCCGGACACTGTGCGCAACGAGATGTTCGATTTCTGGGCGGTGGCCTTATCTCCTGTCGCCATCAACAAATTCTTCCATACCGTACTTTCCGGATGGATCGTGGGGGCCGTCTTCGTGATGGGTGTCAGCAGTTGGTATCTGTTGAAAAAGCGGGAGACGGAGTTCTCGCTCGAAAGCATCAAGGTTGGTGCGGTTTTCGGACTGGTCGCTTCCATACTTATTGTATGGACGGGTGATGGTTCGGCTTACCAGGTCGCCCAGAAACAGCCGATGAAGTTGGCTGCGATGGAGGGCTTGTACGAAGGGGGCAACGGAACAGGTCTGGTTGCCATCGGCCTGCTGAATCCCGACAAGACGAGTTATAAAGATAATGTAAATCCTTTCATCTTCGATATCAAGATTCCGAAACTGCTCTCCTTCCTTGCCGAACGCGATGTAGATGCATACGTTCCCGGCATCGTCAACCTGATAGAAGGCGGTTATACGACCAATAAAGGAACGGTTGCTCTTTCTGCTGCCGAGAAGATCGAGAAGGGGAGGATTGCCATCCAAGCTCTTGCTGATTATCGCAAGGCGGTAAAGGACAAAGACCAGGTGGCTGCGGAGCAAGCCCGTAGCCTGTTGGACGAGAACTTCGCTTATTTCGGATACGGGTACATTAAAGATCCTGCCGACCTGGTTCCTCATGTCGGCCTCACTTTCTATTCATTCCGCGTCATGGTGCTCCTGGGCGGATATTTTATTCTGCTATTCATCGTTGCTTTGATCTGGAGCAAAAAGAACAAGTTTGCCGATGCCCGCTGGTTGCAATGGGCGAGCCTGTGGACGATTCCTCTGGCCTACATCGCCGGGCAGGCGGGGTGGATCGTGGCCGAAGTGGGACGTCAGCCGTGGGCTATCCAGGACATCCTGCCGACAGGCGCATCCGTGTCCAAGCTGGCCACTTCATCGGTACAGACGACCTTCTTCGTCTTCCTGTTTCTCTTTACCGTCCTGCTTATCGCGGAGATCGGTATTATGGTGAAGGCGATCAAGAAAGGGCCTTCGGTGAATTAAGAATTATGAATTAAGAATTAAGAAATGAGTGTTATGGATAGTACATATATATTGTTACAGCATTACTGGTGGTTCCTTGTTTCCCTCTTAGGAGCGCTATTGGTTTTCCTGCTTTTCGTACAAGGCGGACAGTCCTTGCTCTTCACGATCGGCAAAACTGAACTGCAACAAAAGATGTTGCTGAACTCGACCGGACGCAAATGGGAGTTCACGTTTACGACCCTGGTCACTTTCGGAGGTGCGTTCTTCGCCTCTTTCCCGTTATTCTATTCGACCAGTTTCGGCGGAGCCTACTGGGTGTGGATGCTGATACTGGCTTGCTTCGTTCTGCAGGCCGTATCGTATGAATATCAGTCGAAGAAGGGGAATCTCCTGGGCAAAAAGACGTATCAGGTATTCCTGCTGTTGAACGGCATCTTGGGTCCGATCCTGTTGGGTACGGCTGTCGGTACGTTTTTTAGCGGAGCCGAGTTTGTCGTCAACAAAGGACAGCTGACCGATGTCGCGATGCCGGTGATCTCCACCTGGGCGACCCCCTGGCACGGACTTGAGGCTGCTTTCGTGTTCTGGAACGTATGTCTCGGACTGGCGGTGTTCTTCCTGGCACGCATCCAGGCATTGCTTTATTTCATCAACAATATCGACGATGCCGAGATTGTGAAACGCAGCCGCAAGCATTTGGTGATCGAGACGGCGCTGTTCCTTGTTTTCTTCCTTGTCTTCCTGGTGCATCTGTTGCTTGCCGACGGGTTTGCCGTCGATCCGGAGACAAAAGAGGTGTATATGCAGCCCTATAAATACTTTATGAACCTGGTCGAGATGCCTGCCGTATCGGTCGTGCTGTTGGCGGGGGTGGCAGGTGTGTTGTATGGCATCGTCCGCACGATCTTGTCGGATACATGGAAAAAAGGCATCTGGTTCTGCGGGACAGGCACGGTACTCACGGTGCTGGCGCTGCTGCTTTGCGCCGGTTGGAACAATACGGCTTATTATCCTTCGGTAGCCGACCTGCAAAGTTCGCTGACGATCGCCAACAGTTGCTCCAGTCCGTTCACATTGGAAGTGATGAGTTATGTCTCCATCCTCGTGCCTTTCGTCTTAGGGTATATTTTCTATGCCTGGCGTGCGTTGGATCTGCGGAAGATCAGCGGGGAGGAAATGCAGGAGAAAGACACGCATGCCTATTGATGCGATGCTACAGGCTGGTCCCATAAAACAAAGGAAACGGCGAAGCTCACGCTTGGCCGTTTCTACATTTAACCGTTTTAAACAAAAAGAAAAAGTTAGTTAAGGCTTAGATGAAAATATCTTAAGTCTTTTCTACTGACTCTAAATAGCTTCCATAAGGACAGCAAACAAATATATGGAATACCTGTGACCCTCGGAACAATCTCCCCGCTTTTTTTGTTATTTTTCACAGTACGCCAATGCTTTTGTATTTATCTTTACACCCTGAATTATCGAGGACCTTATGGCAGAATTTAACATAAACATATTGGGATGCGGTTCGGCGTTACCTACCACGCGGCATCTGGCAACATCACAGATCGTAGATTTACGAGACAAATTGTATATGATTGATTGTGGGGAAGGTACCCAAGTGCAGATGCGGCGGATGCGCGTCCGTTTCGGCCGTCTCGCCCATATCTTCATCTCTCATTTGCATGGCGACCACTGCTTCGGTCTGCCGGGACTGATCTCCACACTCGGCATGCTGGGACGCACCGGCGAGCTGGTCGTGCACGGTCCGAAGGAGGTCGAGACTTACCTGCGTCCCGTGATGGATTTGTTCTGCCGGGGCATGGAGTTCGAAGTGCGTTTCAATCCTGTCGATACCCGCAGCCATTCGTTGGTGATGGAAGACCGTTCGCTGTCGGTCTACTCCATCCCGCTGAAGCACCGGATTCCCACCTGCGGCTATCTCTTTGCCGAGAAACCGAAGGAGGCGCATATCATCCGCGAGATGACGGATTTCTATCAGGTTCCCGTCCGTTGCATGAAAGATATCAAGCAGGGGCAGGACTATGTCACGCCCGAAGGCGAGGTCGTTCCCAATTCCCGCCTGACGCGTCCGGCTGCTCCTCCCAAGCGTTATGCGTTCTGTTCCGATACGGCCTATAACCGCTCGATCATCCCGATTATCGAAGGGGCGGACCTGCTCTATCATGAAGCGACTTTTGCCGAATGCGATCTCGCCCGTGCCAAAGAAACCTTCCATTCCACCGCACGCCAGGCAGCGGAGATCGCCCGTGATGCCCATGTGAAACGCCTCGTCATCGGCCACTATTCCGCCCGCTACGAAGACCTGTCCGAACTTCACCGGGAAGCCGAAGCGGTATTCCCCGGCACGATATTGGGAAATGAAGGAACGGTGATACCGGTTTAATCGAAAAAGAGGTGCCGTAGGAAGGTGTGTCGAAACATGGAATGGACATCGATCATTAATAATACAGAACTTTGTGTATTATCCCAAAAAATTATTCCTACATTTGTACGATCTTAGGGTTTGGTATATGAAGGTATTGATTACATTCGTTTTGTTGCTGGCTGCATGGGCCGGTTGTCCGCTTGAGGTGATGGCACAACAAGCGAATACGACCGTGTCCCGGACGACCGTCGCCAAAGACAAAGAACCGGATTCGGTTGAGATCAGCGCCTATGATAACAAGATCGTCGTCGAGAATGCTCCGGCCGGTAGCAAGCTCGAAGTCTACAGCGTGGTAGGCATCCGGGTGAAAGAGATACCGATGAAGCAACCCTCCGGCGAATATACGGTGGACCTTGCCAAGGGTTACTACATCGTCCGCATCGGCGACACGGTCCGTAAAGTGTCCATCCGCTAACACCCGTTCAGGCTCCCCATAAAGACATCCCCGTCGCGTATGCAATCAGCGCCCATCCCACGAAGGAGGAGGCTTGTCCCGTGCCGTTTGTCCGTACTCCGAGAGTGTCAAGAGGGCTCCTATACATCCCAGCACCACCTCCGAACGGTCCGCCCACAGGGCCATTATCCCGAGGGCGGCCAGATACAATGCCAATGCTGTCCGAAGGCGTCATCGTCCGGCACATCGTCCGGCAACTTGCCCGGTATCGGCGAGGCGGCTTTTCATTCTTCTCATCCG
>ENA-OQDT01001176-OQDT01001176.1-human-gut-metagenome-genome-assembly--contig:-NODE-1176-length-15746-cov-3.982649_pt1 | contig 15746 bp, 12 predicted proteins | sample MGYA00242786_ERZ504617 | MGnify/ENA primary metagenome ERZ504617 (study PRJEB26092, sample SAMD00036337) | human gut metagenome | host: Homo sapiens | study: EMG produced TPA metagenomics assembly of...
TGATTGCAAGAGCCTTCTGATTGTGGTAAAAATATAGGGTATGGCATTTGAAAAAAGCCGAAGAAAAAATAATGAAAATACTTTTGAACCGGATGTATGGAGCGTGCAGATTGCTGGAATGATTTTTCAAACACGCTACGGGAAAGGAGCAAGATTTTATGGCAGTATTTCGTGCATTTAAAGCACTTAGACCTACAGAGGGAAAGGCAGCAGCAGTAGCTGCCCCTTCCATATGATGTAGTGAATAGAGAAGAGCAGCAGCCATTGGGAAAGAGAATCCGGATTCTTTTCTCCATATAGACAGAGCAGAGATGGATCTGCCGGCAGAGACGGACCTTTATGATGTGAAGGTTTATCAGAAAGCGAAAGAGAACCTGCATAAGATGGAGGAGACTGGCGTTCTGGTTCAGGACCATAAGCCATGCTACTACATATATGAACTGGTACGTAAGGGGAAGGTTCAGACTGGAATTGCAGGCTGCGCTTCTATTGATGATTATCTGAATAATGTGGTGAAAAAGCATGAACTTACCCGATCAGATAAAGAGCTGGACCGAATCAATCATGTGGATGTATGTGATGCTAACACAGGCCCCATTTATCTTGCCTGCCGTTATACAGATGCACTGAGTGCTCTTCTTGAGCAGTGGAAAAAAGAGCACAAAGCAGCCTATGATTTTACAGAAGAGGACGAGATCACACACCGTGTGTGGGTGATCGATGGGGATGAGGCGATTAGCCAGATACAGGGGGAGATGGAGAAGATTCCTGCACTTTATATTGCAGACGGACATCACAGAGCTGCCTCTGCTGTGAAAGTAGGGCTGAAGCGACGCCAGGAGAATCCGGATTATACAGGGGAAGAAGCGTTAACTATTTCTTTCCGTTGTTTTTCATATGACCAGCTTACTATTCTGGCATATAATCGTGTGGTGAGGGACCTGAATGGGCAGAGCGTGGAAGATGTCCTTGAGAAAATTAAAGAGAACTTCGACATGACGATTGTTCCAGGTTTTCCTGCAAAGCCAGTGGAGAAGCATTGCTTTGGTATGTATCTGGATGGTTTCTGGTATCTTCTGAAAGCGAAACCGGAGCTTTATGAGGGAAAAGATGTGGTTGGTCAGCTGGATTCCCAGATTCTTCAGGACGTGGTTTTAGGTCCAGTTCTTGGCATTGGTGATCCAAGGACTGACAAGCGTATTAAGTTTGTAGGCGGAAGTCATAAGTTAAGAGAACTTCAGACTCTGGCAGATGAGACCAGAGGCGTTGCGTTTGCGCTTTATCCTACTTCTATGGAAGATCTGATGCAGATTGCAGATGAGAGTAAGCTGATGCCGCCGAAATCCACCTGGTTTGAGCCGAAGCTGCGAAGCGGGATCTTTGTGCATAAGCTGAGAGGATGATAAAATGGAAACAGAAGAATTTATCTCAGGTTTTTGCAGAACCTGTAACGGCAGTCAGACAGTGTGCTGTGAATATGAAGAAAAAGATGGGAAAAGGATACTTACCTTTATGGACTGTGCCTATAAAAGATGTGTAAATCAGGGCGCCTGTGAAATTTATAAAGAAGCGCACCAGTTGGGAAGCGAGGAAGAGTAGCCGCAGCCTGCAGGCAGCAGACTGCAGAAAGCCTTTTTTAAACACGCTCTAACGAACAGCAGGTAAAACTGGCAGAGGGTGTTCTGACTGGTTTTATAAAATAAGCCATATAATAACCAAATCCTGTAATGAGGAGACGGTATTATATGGCTTTTTTATAACATGTTTCCAATATGTTATTTTTGTTATAAAATATAAAGAAATAACTATAATATTACTTGTTTACATCAATATAACTATAAAGCGTATATTTAGAGATTCCAAAATAATTCGCTACTTTATCTCCGGACTTTGTAATAAGGAAAGCTCCGGAATCATTAAGAAACTGGATCGCAGTTACCTTATCCTCTTTATTCATGAGAGCTACCGGCTTGCCTACAAGCTTCACGGATTCTTCGATGAGACGATCCAGAAGATCGTTGACACTGTGAGTGATCTGCTTCGGCTTCTCTTCTTTGTTCTTCGGGGTGATCAGATCATCAAGGGCACTGTTGATCAGGGTCAGCTTGGTGATGTCGTAGTTGATGCCGAATACATAGTGAAGGCTGCCGTCATCGTCCTTTATATATGAAGTACTGCACTTCAAAATCTTGCCGTCTGCTGTTTTCATCAGGTAACCATTGTGGTCGGCTGGAGCACAGTCACTTCCCCGTCCTTTCTGGCGGATGCCGTCGAAAACTGCGTCCGATGGACCGTCACCTACATTTCGTCCGGTTACGTGTCCGTTTACAATATAGATAATGGAATGCTCCGGTTCTTTTGTCTTCAGATCATGGATGACGACCTCGCAGTCGTTCCCGAATTCTGCTGCGATATCCTGCGCAATCTGCTCTAAGACAGTTAATCTTCCCATATTTGTTCCCTCCTGTTTTGGATTTGACTTTTTTTATTAAGAGCAGGAAAATCCCTGCCATGGGTCGATGCCTGGAATCTCCGCATAGAATCCGGGCATCCTGTCTGTATTTATTACTGTTCACTGGGAGCGTTCCGCGAGGTGTTTTTTGTGAACAAAGTTCACAGAAAACCCGAGAATTGCGGCGCGAAATCATGCAAAGCATGATTTCTGTGCATCGCGAAGCGGGTCGCTGTGAACGTAGTGAACAGTAACCTGTATTCGTATGTTGCAGATAGTAATCGAATGACTTACTATATTTATAATTACAGATATACGCTTCTTTTTTTCCAAAAGCAATCATCGCCATAGTAGTTCCCATGGCACTGATCCGTTGTTCCCGACCATAATCACATACAGCCTGATTCATATTCTTACAGGCTTCCGTAAGAAAAAGTTCTGGTGCTTTACGAAGCATCCCCTTATTTTCCCTATAAAAATGTTCCAGGCTGTCAGAAGCAAGCCAGGCAGCCATTTCCCCCTGGCTCTCCCCTCCCATGCCGTCAAAAACAGCCATTACCGGAAGGCTCTCCCGAAGCCTGATACCTGTACGGATTTCTTCTGTTCCATGATTACTCACTGGAAGGTGCTCTCCGCAGCACCAGAAATTGTCCTCGTTATTTGGTCGCACTTTCCCTGCATGGCAGGTATATGCATAATCAATATGATATGTCATTCTATTCCTCTTCGTCTGTCTGTCGATATTCCAAAGAATCACAGCCACTTCTTATATGACCGGTATCATCATTCATCTAACTGCTCCAGCGCATTTTTCCAGTATTTCTCGCCACGCTTGGTGTACTCAGTACTGTCATTCTCCTTATCGTGGACAGTTCCGTCTGTATCGATCCAGCGGATCAGTTTGCCACGCTTGTCATAATAATATAATTCCTTCTTATTACCAGTCCATACATATGCAAAAAACAGACGTTCATCCCAGTAATAATACTCCTCATAAACTCCATCTTCGGATGTCTCCGGATAAATCAGCGCTTTTACCAGTTTCCCATTGCTGTCATAGTAGCGAAGCCGATCGCCTTCCTTGCCAACTTCCTTGCAGTCCGGAAGTTCGCTTACAATTGTATTCGCCTGCTCCTTAATTGTCTGAATTGAAGTAGAAAATTCATCAATTTGAGCAGTACTGTTATCATTAGCTTCCAGAACTTCCATAACGTTCTCCGTATTTTGAGCCTTGCGATTCTCATCATGGATTAATTTCATATAAACACCAATAATAATGCATGCCGCAAGCGCCACTACAATAAGGGAAACTGTCCATGGTGAAATCTGTCTTTCCTGGTCCCACCCGCTTCTCTGCTGCTTCTTTTGCTTAGTGGAAGAGACATTTACTGACTGTTTCTCATAATTTTTCACTGCATTTTTCGCAGGCTTTCTGAGCTGTGCCTCTTCTTCCCGGACAGCTTTCTCAATCTGAGGGTCTTCTGCCACATGGGTCCGCTCCATACGGTCTTCCGGCTCCTGAGGGGCATATCTTCTCTGGTCCCGCTCAAGTTCTGCCGAATTTGTCAGCTCCCACTGGGACTTCTCCCACTCTTTCTCTGCATTCACCGGTGCCAGACGAAGCTTCTCCAAATCCCGCAGCATATCTTCTGGTTTCCTGTAACGTTTCCCCGGCTCATATGCACATGCTTTTAGTATAATGTGGGAAAAAGCAGCACTGGCATTAACTGGTACCGGCATTTTCTCCCCTGCCATTCTCCGTGCAAGGGCAGTCTCTTTATCTCTGTATGTAATCAACTGCTTATCCAGTGAAAGAAAAGGCAGCCTGTTCTGATTCATCAATTTATATAATACAATTCCAAGGGAATAGATATCAATACTGCTGTCGTACTTCTCACCCTTGTAAATCTCCGGTGCCATGTAGGAATAGGTACCTTTCTTGGACATATTGCTCATAGTATGTGCCTGTTCCCTGGCAATTCCAAAGTCACCCAGCTTAAAATCACCGAATCTGGACACAAAAATATTCTCCGGTTTCACATCACGGTGAATAATATTCAATTTTCTGCAATAAATCAATGCCATAGCCAGGTCACAGCCAAGCTTGATCACTTCCTTCTCAGTAAGCTCCTTGCCTGTGCAGTAATCCATAAAACTGGTAAGATATTCCATTCTTATGGAAATGTCCCAGCCGATCTCATCCAAATATTCCACCACTTTGAAATCTTCAAATGAAACCACATGGGAATTTCCGCAAAAATGCTCCATAGTATATATTTCCTGAATGCAGTCTTCTACCAGATTTCGAAAATATTCCCTGGTAGACTGCTCATTATTCATCTCTGAGCGTACGCTGTCAAGTTCTCCCTTACTTGCCGGTATGGATATGATCTTGATTGCGGAGTAAAAAGAACGGCCTCGTTCTGTCCGCTTCGCTTTATACACTTTCCCAAAGGATCCTTCGCCTATTTTCTCTATAAGTTCCCATTCTGGCCAGACGGAAACCGGAACATCTTTATCCATGTATGTTCTCCCTCCTCGAACGGGTAATGACTTTTTAAATGGACTGGCAAGTCTTCCCCGTAACGATGCACAGAAATCATGGTTTACGTGATTTCGCACCGCTATTCTCGGGTTTTCTGTGAACTACTTTTCCCCCAGAACACCTCGCGGAATACTGCCTTCTGAATAGTTACATAAAACATTATACAGGAATCTTACCACAAATGATAGACCAGGTTGTATTTTCCTCTATCCATATTTTTCCTTACCCTCGCCTACGGCAGATTGTCTCGAGCAGCATTTCCCTTGCTGCTGCAGTGTGTTCCTGCCGGGCTGCACTTTTTTGTGTAACAGTAAGTTCCATAGAATTCTCTGTTACGCAAAAATCCCCCAAAGCAACATTTCTGTCACCCTGGGGGATTTCATATTTTATCGTTTATTCTTCACTGTCTTCAGAAGAATCCTCATCCTCAAATGTATCCTCATCCACTGCAAGATCTGCCTCATCAGCAGTCTCCAGCTCTTCTGAGTCTTCCGCTACATCCAGCACATCCTGATCCTCGTCGTCCATTTCATCGAATTCGATTTCTTCTGGCTCTTCCGGCATTCCTGTATCAAGCTCTACATCGCTGTAGCACTTCATACCTGTACCAGCTGGAATCAGTTTACCGATGATTACATTCTCTTTCAGACCGATCAGATGGTCAACCTTACCCTTGATAGCAGCGTCGGTCAGAACCTTGGTGGTCTCCTGGAAGGAAGCAGCTGACAGGAAGGAATCAGTTGCCAGAGATGCCTTGGTAATACCAAGCATTCCCTGTTTTCCAATTGCAGGACGTAATCCCTCAGCTTCCAGTTTCTCATTTACTTCCTCATACTCAAGGAAGTCAACAAGTGTACCTGGCAGGAACTCAGAATCTCCGTTATCCTCGATACGGATTTTCTTCAGCATCTGATGAACGATAACCTCGATATGTTTATCGTTGATCTCAACACCCTGAAGACGGTATACACGCTGAACCTCACGGATCATGTAATCCTGAACTGCACGAACACCCTTGATTCGAAGAATATCATGCGGGTTTACACTACCTTCTGTAAGCTCATCACCAGCCTCCATAACCTGTCCGTCCATGATCTTGATACGGGAACCGTATGGGATCAGGTAAGTCTTGGAATCACCAGTCTCCGGATCTGTTACGATGATCTCTCTCTTCTTCTTGGTGTCATTGATTGTAGCAACACCCTTGATTTCAGTGATAACAGCAAGTCCTTTCGGCTTTCTTGCCTCAAAAAGCTCCTCGACACGAGGAAGACCCTGTGTGATATCTCCACCGGCAACACCACCGGTATGGAAAGTACGCATGGTCAGCTGTGTACCTGGCTCACCGATAGACTGTGCAGCGATGATACCGATGGACTCACCAACCTGTACCGGCTCACCGGTAGCCATGTTTGCGCCATAGCACTTCGCACACACACCAACCTTACACTTACAGCTCAGGATGGTACGGATCTTAACCTGCTCAACAGCACCTCCGGTAATGTTGTCTACACCCTCTTTCATGATACGTGCAGCACGCTTCGGAGTAATCATGTGGTTTGCTTTTACAAGGACTTCGCCCTCTTTATTCTTAATGGTCTCGCAGGAGAAACGACCTGTAATACGATCCTGAAGGCTCTCGATCTCCTCCTTGCCATCCATGAAACCTTTTACATACATACCGGAAATCTCTGCTCTGTTCTCACAGCAGTCCATCTCACGTACGATCAGATCCTGAGATACGTCAACAAGACGTCTTGTCAGGTAACCGGAATCGGCTGTACGAAGAGCGGTATCGGAAAGTCCTTTACGCGCTCCGTGAGCGGACATGAAGTATTCCAGTACGTCAAGACCTTCACGGAAGTTTGACTTGATAGGAAGCTCGATTGTATGTCCGGTTGTATCGGCCATCAATCCACGCATACCTGCAAGCTGTTTGATCTGTTTATCAGATCCACGGGCACCAGAGTCAGCCATCATGAAGATGTTGTTGTACTTATCAAGTCCGGAAAGAAGTGCATGAGTAAGCTCATCGTCAGTCTTCTTCCAGGTATCCACAACCTCTTTATAACGCTCTTCCTCAGTAATAAGACCACGTTTATAGTTCTTTGTGATCTTATCTACAGTATCCTGTGCAGCCTTGATCATCTCAGGCTTCTGCGGCGGCACGGTCATATCAGAAATAGATACAGTCATGGCAGCTCTTGTAGAATACTTGTAACCCATAGCTTTGATAGAGTCCAGAACCTCAGCAGTCTTGGTTGCTCCGTGAGTATTAATAACTTTTTCAAGGATCTGTTTCAGCTGTTTCTTACCAACCAGGAAGTCAACCTCAAGAAGAAGCTCATTTCCCGGAATGCTTCTGTCAACAAATCCAAGATCCTGTGGCAGGATCTCATTGAACAGGAAACGTCCCAGTGTAGACTGCACGTTGCCTGTGAAAGTGCTTCCATCCGGCATTACTTTGCTACAGCGGACAAGAATCTTGGACTGCAGAGTAATTACCTGGTTCTCATATGCCAGAATTGCCTCATTTACGCTCTTAAAGAACTTGCCTTCACCCTTGTTTCCAGGTCTTTCCTGTGTCAGATAGTAAATACCAAGGACCATATCCTGTGAGGAACGGCTACCGGTCCACCATCAGAAGGTTTCAGAAGGTTGTTCGGAGACAGAAGCAGGAAACGGCACTCTGCCTGTGCTTCCTGGGACAGTGGAAGATGGACAGCCATCTGGTCACCATCGAAGTCAGCGTTGAAAGCGGTACAAACAAGCGGATGAAGCTTAATAGCCTTACCTTCTACAAGGATCGGCTCAAACGCCTGGATACCCAGACGATGCAGTGTAGGTGCACGGTTCAGCATAACCGGATGTTCTTTGATAACATCTTCCAGAACATCCCATACAGCTGGCTCAAGCTTCTCTACCATCTTCTTGGCATTCTTAATATTGTGAGAGGTACCGTTTGCTACCAGTTCTTTCATAACGAAAGGCTTAAACAGCTCGATTGCCATCTCTTTTGGCAGACCGCACTGATAAATCTTCAGCTCTGGTCCAACAACGATAACGGAACGTCCGGAGTAGTCAACACGCTTACCAAGAAGGTTCTGACGGAAACGTCCGGATTTACCTTTCAGCATATCAGAAAGGGATTTCAGGGCTCTGTTTCCAGGACCTGTAACCGGACGGCCACGACGACCATTGTCGATCAAAGCATCAACAGCTTCCTGAAGCATACGTTTCTCATTGCGGACAATGATATCCGGAGCACCAAGCTCCAGCAGTCTTTTCAGACGATTATTACGATTAATGATTCTTCTGTACAGATCATTCAGGTCAGATGTCGCAAAACGTCCACCATCCAGCTGTACCATAGGACGAAGATCCGGCGGGATTACAGGAACAACATCAAGAATCATCCACTCAGGACGGTTTCCTGACTCACGGAAGGATTCAACAACCTCAAGACGTTTGATGATCCTTGCACGCTTCTGGCCTGTTGCCTTAACCAGCTCTGCCTTTAATTCAGCGGAATCCTTCTCAAGATCGATAGCCATAAGGAGCTCTTTAATTGCCTCAGCACCCATGCCTACGCGGAAGTTGTTTCCGTAAGACTCACGGGCATCCTGATATTCTCTCTCTGTAAGGATCTGCTTGTACTGAAGTCCGGAATCTGCCGGATCCAGTACAATATAATTTGCAAAGTAAAGAACTTTCTCCAGTGTTCTTGGAGTCAGATCCAGGATAAGTCCCATGCGGGACGGAATACCCTTGAAATACCAGATATGGGAAACAGGAGCAGCAAGCTCAATGTGACCCATACGCTCTCTACGAACGGAAGCCTTGGTAACCTCAACGCCGCATCGGTCGCAGACAACACCTTTATAACGGATTTTCTTATATTTACCACAGTGGCACTCCCAGTCCTTGCTCGGTCCGAAAATTCTTTCACAGAAAAGTCCGTCTTTCTCCGGTTTCAAGGTACGGTAGTTGATGGTTTCCGGTTTTAAAACCTCACCTCTTGACCACTCTCTGATCTTTTCCGGGGACGCCAGTCCGATTTTAATGGCATCAAAAGTCATTGGCTGATATGTTTCATTGGTATTGGTTGATTCTGCCATGTATTCTTTTCCCCTTTCTACTCTTCGATATCATCGTAGGAATCGTCGATTTCGGATTCATAATCCTCTTCTTCGTCCTCGTCCACATCAACAAGTTCCTCTCCGTCAAACTCCTGCTTGGTATAGCCATGTTTGCTGAAGGATTCCTCTCCTCTGTGGCCGCGGGAATCTCCCTCGATAACTGCACGAAGATCGGTTTCGCCGTAATCTACATTCTCCATGATCTGAACTTCTGTCTGATCATCTTTGAGCACACGTACATCCAATGCCAGGGACTGGAGCTCTTTAAGAAGAACCTTAAAGGATTCCGGAATACCAGGCTCAGGGATGTTATCACCCTTGATGATTGCTTCATAAGTCTTCACACGACCGACTACATCATCGGATTTAACTGTCAGGATTTCCTGGAGTGTATAGGATGCACCGTATGCCTCCAGAGCCCAAACCTCCATCTCTCCGAAACGCTGTCCACCGAACTGAGCTTTACCACCCAGTGGCTGCTGTGTAACCAGAGAGTAAGGACCTGTGGAACGGGCATGGATCTTATCATCAACCAGATGATGCAGTTTCAGGTAATGCATGTGTCCGATTGTGGTCGGACCGTCGAAGAACTCTCCGGTACGTCCGTCACGAAGCTGTACTTTACCATCTCTGGAAATCGGAACACCTTTCCACAATGCTCTGTGGGCTTTGTTCTCATCCAGATACTGCATTACATCAGGTGCCAGAATGTCTTTGTATTTCTCACGGAACTCTTCAAAATCTTCTGTATTTACATAGTCATTTGCAAGTTCCAGTGTATCCTGGATATCATTCTCGTTTGCACCATCGAATACCGGTGTGGAAATATTAAAGCCAAGTGCTTTGGCAGCAAGACTTAAATGAATTTCCAGGACCTGTCCAATGTTCATACGGGAAGGTACACCCAGCGGGTTCAGCACGATATCCAGTGGACGTCCGTTCGGAAGGAATGGCATATCCTCAACCGGAAGTACACGGGAAACGACACCCTTGTTACCATGACGACCAGCCATCTTATCACCAACGGAGATTTTTCTCTTCTGTGCGATATAGATACGTACAGACTGATTAACTCCTGGAGACAGCTCATCACCATTTTCTCTTGTGAATACCTTGGCGTCTACAACGATACCATACTCACCGTGTGGTACCTTAAGGGAAGTATCACGAACCTCGCGTGCTTTCTCACCAAAGATTGCACGAAGAAGTCTCTCCTCTGCTGTAAGCTCAGTCTCTCCCTTAGGAGTAACCTTACCAACAAGGATATCACCAGCACGAACCTCTGCACCGATACGAATGATTCCGCGCTCATCAAGATCCTTGAGTGCATCATCACCTACGCCTGGAACATCACGAGTGATCTCTTCCGGTCCAAGCTTTGTATCACGGGATTCTGCTTCATATTCTTCAATGTGAACAGATGTATAAACATCGTTCTGTACAAGTTTCTCACTTAACAGTACGGCATCCTCGTAGTTATAACCTTCCCAGGTCATAAATCCGATCAGCGGGTTCTTTCCAAGAGCAAGCTCTCCCTGAGAAGTAGACGGACCATCGGCAATAACATCACCTGCTTCAACGTGCTCGCCCTGATTAACGATCGGACGCTGGTTGTAGCAGTTGCTCTGGTTACTGCGCATGAATTTGGTAAGATGATAATCATCTTTTGTTCCATCATCATTCTTGATGCTGATATCGGTAGATGTGGAGCGAAGTACAGTACCAGACTTTCTTGCAACCACACAAACACCGGAGTCAACAGCTGTCTTTGCTTCCATTCCTGTACCAACAACTGGTGCTTCTGTGGTAAGAAGCGGAACGGCCTGACGCTGCATGTTTGATCCCATCAGCGCACGGTTCGCATCGTCGTTCTGAAGGAATGGAATCAGGGCTGTAGCTACAGAGAATACCATCTTAGGAGATACGTCCATGTAATCAAACATCTGACGCTCATACTCCTGAGTCTCTTCACGATAACGACCGGAAACGTTCTTACGAACGAAATGTCCTTCTGCGTCAAGTGCCTCATTCGCCTGTGCTACATGGTAGTTATCCTCTTCATCTGCGGTCATGTAAACAACTTCGTCAGTTACACGCGGATTCATAGGATCAGTTTTATCAATCTTACGGTAAGGTGCCTCAACAAATCCGTACTGATTCAGCTTTGCATAAGATGCAAGGGAGTTGATCAGACCGATGTTAGGACCCTCAGGAGTCTCGATCGGGCACATTCTTCCGTAATGGGAATAGTGAACGTCTCGAACCTCGAATCCGGCTCTGTCTCGTGACAAACCGCCAGGTCCAAGTGCGGAAAGACGTCTCTTATGGGTCAGCTCACCAAGAGGGTTGTTCTGATCCATGAACTGTGACAGCTGGGAGGATCCAAAGAACTCTTTTACAGCAGCTGTTACAGGTTTGATATTGATCAGGGACTGCGGGGAAATGCTCTCCACATCCTGTGTTGTCATTCTCTCACGAACCACACGCTCAAGTCTGGAAAGACCGATACGGTACTGATTCTGAAGCAGTTCACCAACCGCACGGATACGACGGTTTCCTAAGTGGTCGATGTCGTCGTCATTTCCAATGCCATATTCCAGATGCATATTGTAATTAATAGAAGCAAAAATATCTTCTCTTGTAATATGCTTCGGGATCAGGTCATGGATATCTCTGCGGATAGCGGCAATTCTGTCCTCAAGTGTGTCATTTTCTTCCAGAATTTTTTCGAGTACAGGGTAATATACTAACTCTGTAACCCCAAGCTCTTCCAGGTTCTCAATTTCTGGCAGATAGTGATGCATGTCTACCATTAAGTTAGAAAGAACTTTAATTCTGCGGTCTTCTTCACCCTGGATCCATACAAATGGAACTGCAGCGTTCTGAATGGCATCAGCCAGTTCTCTGGTTACGATAGTACCAGCCTCTGCAAGAATTTCTCCTGTAGAGCCCTCAACCACATCGTCAGCCAGCTTATGACCAACAATTCGTTTATTGAAATGAAGTTTCTTATTAAATTTATAACGTCCGACCTTGGCAAGATCATATCTTCTCGGATCAAAGAACATCGCATTGATCAGGCTCTCTGCGCTCTCAACTGCAAGCGGCTCGCCTGGACGGATTTTCTTATACAGTTCAAGAAGACCTTCTTCATAATTCGTAGAAGTATCCTTTGTGAAACTTGCAAGGATCTTCGGCTCTTCGCCAAACAGATCAATGATCTCTGCATTGGAACCAACACCAAGTGCACGGATCAGTACAGTGATCGGAACCTTACGGGTTCTGTCCACACGCACATAGAATACATCGTTGGAGTCAGTCTCATATTCCAGCCATGCTCCTCTGTTAGGAATTACTGTACAGGAAAACAGTCTCTTACCGATTTTATCGTGTGCAATGGCATAATAGATTCCAGGGGAACGTACTAACTGGCTGACAATAACACGCTCAGCACCGTTAATGACGAAAGTTCCTGTCGCGGTCATAATCGGCAGGTCTCCCATGAAAATCTCGTGTTCGTTGATCTCATCTGTTTCCTTGTTAATCAGTCTCACTCGAACCTTCAAAGGTGCGGCATAAGTTACGTCACGTTCTTTACACTGCTCGATGGTGTATTTAGCCTCTTTTTCATCAAATGTGAAGCCGATGATTCAAGACTGAGCTTTCCGCCGTAGTCTGCGATTTGGAGAAATATCGTCGAATACTTCATTCAATCCTTTCGTCGAGAAACCACTGGTAAGAATCCTTCTGGACCTCGATCAAGTTCGGCATTTCCAGGACTTCGTTTTTGTCTCTGGTAGCTCATTCGTCATGCTTTTTCCAGTTTTTACAGTAACGAATTCTGTTTTTTTCCATTGACGTTTCACCCTGTTTATTTTATTATTACAACATCAGCCCGCTCTGCTGCATAAGCATAGTAGGCATATCTTGCCATAATATAGCATTCTTCACTATAGCACAACTAAAAAAAGCCTGTCAAGCACTTTCTGTTGTTTTTCATTTGCTTTTTTTATTGTAATGCTGAATAGTTATAATTTATTTTACATTTTCTCTTACTATAAGAAAGGTTTCCATGGAAAAATAGTTGAAGCTATCGATTATTGTGGGGTTCGTTATTCTAAAACTCATCCTTCAGAATGGTATGAGAAATTCAATATACAGGATTATATCTATTTTGAACTTGAATTTCAACCAAAGTAGATAGGATCTTTTTATGAGAGCTATTGTATAAAATGAAAAAATATGAAACAAGAAGTCTTATTCCTGCTTTTAAATGAATATGCCGACTGGGAAGGTGCTTTCCTTGCCATATCTCTGAATACCGGGGTAATACCGGGCAGTGAAGTGAAATATGTACCGAAGGTAGTTGCCCCTACATTGGATGTAGTGCGTTCTGTTGGCGGCTTTCGTACATTTGCCTGATTATAATTTTCAAACGATGCCTGCTGACTATGCGGCATTGGTATTGATTGGTGGCATGCACTGGCAATCGCCTGAAGCGGAACTGGTGGTGCCAATTGTGCAGGATGCATTACAGCGTGGCAAGATAGTTGGAGCTATTTGCAATGCTTCTGCCTTTATGGGAGCGCATGGCTTCCTGAATGATGTAAAGCATACCAGTAATACGCTTCCATATCTGAAGCAATTTGCAGGTAGTGCATATACCAATGAAGCCGGATACCAGGAAAAGCAGGCAGTCAGCGATAAGAATATCGTAACTGCCAACGGAACCGGACATTTGGAGTTTACCCGTGAATTATTACTTCTTTTGGATGCTGATACTCCGGAAAAGATTGATGCTGCTTATGATTATTATAAAAATGGCTTTGTGAGGTAACATTTGTCCTGTAATTAATCATATTCCTCAATCACATTACGGAATATATCTACTCCGACGATTTCTCTCGTTGAGACATCTGTGACCCATAGCCGGTTGTTATGAACCAACAACTTCTGTCCGCCTTTGAATGTATAGCCCGGCACTGATTTGAGAGTCAGGAAGAATTTCTTTTTCTCTCTGTCATAGCACCGGATACTACCGTCGGATGCTGAGATGTACATCAGATTTTTGTATAGGGCTATTCCTCTGGGATTAAATTCCAGAGGAAGCGTCTGACTGGTAGTCATTGTGATATTGCTTCCCTTTTGGATAAGGGTAGTATCGATCACATGTATTTTCCGGTTGCCGTATTGTCCGTAATCGGCGAGAAATACCAATCCGGTTGTATCCACTGCCATCTGGTGCGGATAAAATCCGTTGTTTACATCGAAACCATCCAGACTTCCACGTGAGTAGTAATTTATATTCTGATATTTTTCTGCACTCACATCACTTTGTAAGGTTACTTGCAGGCCATTTTTCATGCGCACTATTATGTAATCGTCCACAATAGCCATTGCATGGGTGTGAAACAACTGCGTATTTCCATGCCCCCAGTTACGGTTCCCAATTCGGGGTGATAAATTTCAGTGTATGTATATCGAATACATCGATGCACGAGCCTATATTGGCGAGATAAAGCCTCTCATTAGCTACGGAAATGGCTTCTACATAATTGTTGAATGTTTGCGTTGTACCATTGTAGGTCCATGTATTTAATGAACCTATTTTCTGATGAGCGGACAGGCTATATAATTCCACACTGAAATGTCCGTTTTGAGTATTGGCTACGAAGAGAGTGTCACCGTATATATATGTACAACCGGGCATGAATTCACCGGAAGCATATCCGAGTTTTTCTGCATTAATCACCTCTCCGGCTTTGTAAGAGTAGTAATAATGTATGGATGAAGGCTGTTCCGGTTCCACTTCCCTGATTACGTCTTCTATTTTTGTCTTTTCGCATGAGAGCAGGCATAAACCTGCTAATAGTATATATATTATCTTCATTTCTTTCTTCTTATTTCAATTCATTTAATGGAATGCTTGTCACTGTACCTGTTCCGCGGTTTATCACAAAGAGAGTCTGGCGGGCCAGGGCTATTTTCTCCGGATTGCTAAAAGACTTTTCGTTTATGGTAGAATAGTCTTTTAAGATGCTTCCATCCTGGGGATTGATTTCTACAAGACATTCTGTCTTTTGATTTAAAGTCACAAACATAGACCGTCCCAGGAAACCACATCATAGGCTTGCGTTGGTAACTTCAGGGTGCGGACCGGGTTTAATACTTTCTGTTCACGCATGGTAGTAAGATCATAGGCATAGATTTCCTTTTTACCAATGTGGGTAGTATAAAGTATATTGTCTTTATCTATTGTCATTCCGTATGTTCCCATCACTTCGCCTACATTGTTGAAACGGCAGTAGTTCGGTATGCGCATACAATTATCCGCTGTGACATCTTTTTCCATAAAGACGCAAACACGCCTTTTATCACGGATGAATACACAACCGTTTTTTACTAAAGTTTCGAAAAGCATGTACGGTTTGATAGCTGCCTTCACCCATGTCCGTTTCCGATACATGTTATAAATTTCAGTGTCGTGGCATCAAAAAACATCTGTCCGGCTACTCGTATTGGTTACATATATTTTGCCATGGGCGGCTGTAATTCCATTGGGTTCACCGGCAAAAGTTTCGGATGTGTCGTTGCGTGTCCAGTTCTGATT
>ENA-OQDT01001177-OQDT01001177.1-human-gut-metagenome-genome-assembly--contig:-NODE-1177-length-15740-cov-5.313969_pt1 | contig 15740 bp, 15 predicted proteins | sample MGYA00242786_ERZ504617 | MGnify/ENA primary metagenome ERZ504617 (study PRJEB26092, sample SAMD00036337) | human gut metagenome | host: Homo sapiens | study: EMG produced TPA metagenomics assembly of...
ATATCCGTAACCAGCTGCTGCACTACCGATGTTCATAACGATTTTCTTCGCATCAACACCAAGCTGTGTAGTAACAACGTTTAACTGTTTTGCAAGGTTGATATCAACGGCTGATTCAGCGCCGACGATCTGATTGTAAGCAAGACCTGCTGCTGCACCGATTGCTTTGTAGTTTTCTTCTTTTTCGGAAAGAAGAAGGGCATTTCTTCCCTGAAGGACTTCTGCTACTTTCGGGAGAAGTTCCGCATCCTTCTCTACGTTTTTGCAGCCTTCTACAACCAGTGGACAGTCAATAGCGCCTGCTACTTCTTTAACAACCTCGATCAGTTCATCGATAGATTTGTTTACCCCGTTCGGATCTCCACCGTCAAGGATGAGGGCAACAAAATCTGCGCCTTCGATAGCTGCTGCCTTTTTTTGCGATATCAGCCATGGAAGTAGCGCCTTCATAATAAGCTTTTACACCTTCGGAAAACTCATCCAGACCCAGATCTGAAATCTCAACACCGATCTTTGGTGTGTTCTCTGTCGGTGCATCAAAGGTGTAGAACGGGAAAGAATTTTCTCCGCCGATGTCACAGTCTTATCTCCGCTTCCGATTGTGACAGCGTTAATCTTTGCATTAAATTTCTGTGGTTTCTGATTAAACGGCATTTCTCATAAGCCTCCTCTAAATTATTAAAAACTCAACTATTATTATACTACATAAAATTACCAGTGACAAGATAACACGGGGCTTTTACGTTAAAAAAATATCAAAAAATCGTCACATGTGCAAAGATTTTGCACTCCCACAGCCGGTTGTTTGTAACAACTTTACGTTGTGATTCGATTTTCATTTCAGATAAACCCTGAATTTTTCCTGCGACTCGCTGTTTGCAACAGCTTTACGTCGCAGTTCAAAACTCAGGGTTAACTCCCCAGAAAATGAATGCGAGCATTCATTTCCTTTGCGGGAGTTACATCATTGGATCCATAGCCAGAGCCGGATGTCCTTTTTCGGTCAGGTATTCAACCAGTGCTTCCGGATCTGTTGCTACTGTCTCATCACCGATCATATCAGTGAAGTTTTCAATTCCGTAAAGTTCCTGTGCTGTCTTATTCAGACGTTCAGCAACGAATTCTTTCAGTTCTTTCGGCATCCATACGATACGTTCGATACCGCCTTCAGCCTTCATAAATTTCTTAGAGGAAATGAAGTGTTTTCCATGTCCCATGAAACCAGGTGTCTGAACACCGCCGCCTGTCATGGATGCCATTTCAGGGAATGTCATTCCAAGTGGTGTCATGCCTGCATACTCACGGTTTGCAATTACAACACCGTTGGAGAATGGCTCGATACCGCAGATACACTCGAAGCATCCACAGGAAGTCATAGGATCCTGCATGATGGAGTACAGTGTAACGTGCTCCAGAGCACCCTGTGAGAATTTCTGAACTGCTTCATCAACGTCTTCGTAAGAACCAAGGTTCTCATCGATCGGACGCTCTTTGGTGATGATCTGGCAAGGTCCGTTAGGATCAAGCTGATGTGTAGCTTTTGCATCCAGCCATGAAACGGCACCGCAAAGACCAAGTCTCTCTGGTGTTACGACACATACGTGGCTTGGAGAGAATGCCTGGCAGAGGATACAGCTGTAGTATACATCTACAGACTCATCTGTCAGAGTGTCAAGACGCTCATCACGTTTGTCGAAGGTCGGGATAGCAACCTCATGACGGATTCTTGTACATTCTGCCGGATCTGTATAGATAACAACTTCACATTTGTCAACAACTGCGTCGAATTCGTTCTTGACAGAAGCGTAAAGAACTTCACCGATATGTTTGATCTTGAAGCCTGCGTTGAATGCTTCGATGCTGATACGGATACGCTGCATATCACGCTGTCCTGTGTGGTATACACCCTCGATACAGTTGATGTAGTTGTGGAATTTACGCTCGATAACCGGTTCGAAGTCTGCCTGCATGTTCTTGCCTGCAACTTTAACAACATATGCGATGCTGTTCTTGCTTCCAAGTTCCATGTCGTCTACTTCCGGTCCAACTACTGTGATCTTGTGATCTTCGATCTCAGAAGCGTCACAGGTCTGTACAAGCTCTGCACAGTCAACACGGGAACCATCGAATTCAACCTGCATGTCTTTACGACGGATGATCTCACCTTCGAATGCGGATGCGAAAGCAACCGGGATATCGATGTTTGTGATCTTGATCTTGATGTCACGTGCTTCCAGGGATGTAGCATTGAATTTGCTTACATCTTCCTGAACGATAAGGCTCTTCGGTACGCGGAAGATATTCTCTGTCTCGTTTGTAACTACCGGGAATCCAAGTGCGATAGCACCTGCACCACAAGCTACGATCACGTCATCCAGAGGTTTGAATGCGTTTACGAATGCCGGTACACGGTCCATTGTGTATTTCATCAGTGTGCCTGCATCTCCAGGTTTTACGTTACCGAAGATCAGAGCTGCACGAAGTGCTACAGATACTACATGGATAACTGCTGTAACGTCTTTGCCAAGCGGGATAACACGAACGTTTGCGCCTGTCTTCATTCCAGCTTCTGCAACCTGGTCGATGATTCCGCCAACCAGTGTTACAAGAATACCCTGTGCCTGATAGCTCTTAACAAGAGCAACACCTTCTTCTGTTGTAGGAGCAGCTCCGAGGATTACTGCTACACCAGGGATATCGCCTGTTACAAGCGGTACACCAAGTTCACGGATCACTGCATCTGCAAGATGTCCGTAGCATGGTTCTTCGTATGGTGTTGCACCATCAATGTATTTCAGAACTTCGATGAACTCTGCGCAGAGTGCTGTAGCAACACCTGACATGAATGCATCGTTTAATCTTTTTTCTCTTGTCATAAGTGTTTTAACAACACCAAGAGCTTCTTTTAATTCTTTTAATGTTGTAACTTTTGTTCCTGTTACAGCATAATAACATGGAAGGCTGTAAGCGGTGTTCGGGAAGCTGACAGCTTTGTCTTCGCCGTACTGAGCGATTGCTCCGTCGATAGCGCCCTCTGTTAAACCATATACAGCATCATTTTCCGCCGAATACTCTATCAAATAAAGTCACGTTAATACCTCCTGTTTTTAAAGACTTGAGTTCTGGTCAATCTTTTCTTTTATTTTTGTTATTTCAGCCGTTACAGTCTGGCTGAAATCGTAAGGGGATTTTCCCTGACGGTCAGCGTCTATAACTTCTGTGTTGTAGTGGATCATTCCAAGAAGATCTTCTGCCGGGATCCTGGAACGGATGAATGCTTCATCGTCCTCGTTCCTTACTTTATTTGCCACAACTTTGACCTGTGCGACACCGAGATCTTTGGCAAGTCGTTTTAACATTCTTATAGGTCTGTACACTTCTTGCCCCTGGTTCGATCACTACAATAAATTCATCCATGCTCTCCGTGGTGCCCCGGCCCAGATGCTCCAGACCGGCTTCCATATCAAGGATCACCACATCGTCCCTGTGAATCACAAGATTATTAATGATCCGTTTCAACATGACATGCTCCGGACAGACACAGCCGCCCCCACCTGTTTCCACGGTACCAAGGACAAGCAGTTTCACGCCATTGCAGGTCTTGCCGTAGGTATCCGGGATATCGTCTACCTTCGGGTTCAGTTTATAAAACTGATTCTGACTGTTGGCTCCGGTACGCTCCTCCACCAGCTTACGCATTCTGGAGATCGGTACAATGGAATCCAGTGTTTCCTCGTCAAATCCAAGTGCCAGACCTAGATTTGCATCCGGGTCTACATCTGCCGCAAGGACCTTCTTTCCTTCGTCTGCGTATAATCTGGCAAGTGTTGCCGCAAAAGTTGTCTTTCCTACTCCGCCTTTACCGGTTACTGCTATTTTCATAAGTTAATCGCGCCTTTCCTGCTATCAGATGCCGAGAGCTGCTCTCTTCTCTTCGATTCTCTCGATCATCAGATCGCCTAATTTGTCAATGTCTTTTTCTACTGTGTAAGCAGCTTCTACCCAGTCACGAACACCTTCGGTAAGAAGTCCTGCCACCTGATCAGATCCGGATACATATGGATCTACGCCAAGGAAGGTATCAAGACCTGTTGCTACTACGTAGTTTCCGATGGAAACAGCTTTCTCAGACATCCACTCAGGAGCACATCCTACTACTGGAAGCTGGGAAATGTTAAGTCCGGAATCCTTTGCAAGTTCAGATGCGAGGATCAGCATACGGCTGATATCTACACAGGATCCCATGTGTAATACTGGCGGGATGTCCGCAAGCTCACAGACACGTTTCAGTCCTGCACCGCAGAGGTCTTTGGCTGCTTTGTCCATAAGGCCGGCTTTTGCTGCTGCCTGTGCTGAACATCCGGAAGCGATGATAACGATATCGTTTGCAAGCAGTTTCTTCATCAGCTCGATATGAGCGGAGTCAGGTCTGATCTTCGGGTTGTTACATCCAACCATTGCAACTGCACCACGGATAACACCAGATGTGATGCACTCAAGGAGAGGTTTGGTTGTTCCTGTCTCATCTACCTGAGAGTTTGTTACACCGTCAAGTGTCTTAACGATTGCTTCAACAGAGTATCCAACAGTTGCTTTCTGTTTCATATCCGGGATATATACGAGATCCGGTTTTCTGTTCTTGAAGTTCTCACATGCCAGTTTAACGATCTGACGTGCTTTTTCTCCTGCTGCGCCTGCGCTGAATTCGATGAATTCGGAATCTGGCATCTGACAGATCGGAGAAGTTGTGATGAATTTAGTATGGAAACATTTGCTCAGAGGTCCTAATGCCGGGAAGATACACTGAACGTCAACAACGATCGCTTCACATGCACCGGTCAGAACAACGTTTTCCTGCTGTAAGAAGTTACCAGCCATCGGGATACCACGACGCATAGCTACTTCGTTTGATGTACAACATACACCGGAAATAGTGATGCCTTTTGCACCCATGGATTTTGCGTAGTCGATCATTTCTTTGCTGTCTGCAACTTCACAGATCATCTCAGAAAGACTCGGATCATGTCCGTGTACTACGATGTTTACGTTTTCTGCGTTCATAACGCCAAGGTTTGCTTCTGTTTCGATCGGCTTCGGAGTTCCGAACAGTACGTCAGAGAACTCTGTTCCACACATGGAACCGCCCCATCCATCAGAAAGTCCGTTACGAAGTGCCTGACGGATCAGTGCCTCCGGTTTGCAGGTGTTACCCATATGGGTCATATGTAATGCACAGGAAACCTCACGGTCGATTGCTCTTGGCTCGATTCCTGCTTCGTGCCACAGATCCTGTGTATGCTGAGGTGCTCTCTTAAGCCATCTGGAAATGCCTCTGATCTTTCCGTATTCTTCCTGAGCCAGGTCAGACATCTCATGAGCAAGATCGTAGATGTCTTTGCCCTCTGTCTCAACGCCCCATTCTTTTGCGATACGGATCAGTTTCTCAGGATCTTTTACCTGATAGTCGCCGCCTTCTTTTGCATGTCCGAGGGTGATACAGATCTCACGTCCATGATCGGAATGTGTAGCTGCTCCGCCTGCTGTGAAGCGAAGGAAGTTTCTTCCTACGATACCGTGTGCATCGCATCCGCAGATTCCTCTCGGAGCCTTTGGAGTAATACGACATGGTCCCATGGAACAGATACGGCAGCAGATACCCTGCTCACCGAACTTACAGTGTGGAGTCTGGTTTTTTACACGGAACTGCCAAGCGTCTGCGCCTACCTTTGCGCCAGTTTCCAACAGTCGGTTGGTAGCAGCTTCAAATTCTTCCACTGTAGTTAATTTGAATTCACTCATTATAGACCTCCTTTTATTATACATGATGAGTCATGTATTTTTACCTTTCTATAAAGTTTTATATAATAACCCTCCAGACAGAACCCATCCCCGCCCATGGGTTATTTTCCTGTAAAAAATCTGCTGAATCCTGTATTGTTCAGCATCTGTTATAAATTCTCCTGCTGTGATCGCAGGAGAATCATGATTATAAACTTAACTTGCCGGCAATTTCCCTTAATGCCTTCTTGACCGGATTGTCCTCCGGAAGACTGGCTGTAGGTTTGCCATCACAGTCGTATTCATAAACAGTTTCATCCTGCGGTACTACACCAAGAAGATGAAGTCCCTGATTGGCGATCTCTTCTTTGATCCCGTCATTCAGTTCTCCCTTCGGTGCACGGTTGACGATCAGTCCTACCGTATCCGGCTTCATTCCGCATTCATCGATCAGTTTCGCGATCCTTCCAACAGCCTGGATTCCTCTTCGGGAGCAGTCGCTCACCAGAATCGCAGTCTGCATGGACGGAAGAACGCCTCTGCTGATATGCTCCATACCTGCTTCGTTATCTACTACGATATATGGATAATGATTCTGATACTTGGCAAGCTGAGCCTGAAGCAGGCCGTTTACATAACAGTAGCAGCCCTTTCCCTGTGTTCTGCCCATTACGAGCAGATCAAAATCATCTTCCTCAACCAGTGCATCCTCAAATCTGAGTTCAGCATAATCTGCCTTGGACATTCCTTTCGGAATCGGGCTTTCCTTTGCGATCTCTGCCTGTGCGATCTCCTCACGTACATCACCGAGAGTTGTGTCAACCTTTACTCCCAGGACTTCGTTCAGGTTGGAATTCGCATCTGCATCAACTGCAAGGATCGGTCCTTTGTTCTGTTCGCAGAGATACTGGATCAGCATTCCACATAAAGTAGTTTTACCTACGCCGCCTTTACCGGCGACAGCAATCACATGTGCCATAACTTAAAAAGTGCCTCCTACTCTATTTTCATATTAGTGTACGCATGCCAGATGCATTGATGATCTCGCTTACGTCCTTCCATTTATTCAGCGCATACAGGTGGATACCTTCTACGCCAAGAGCACGGTATTTGTCAATCTGCCTGATCGTATACTCAATACCGGCTTTTTTGAAATCTTCTTTCTTTTGTTCAAGGTTATCGTCGAATGGTGCTTTATCGAACGGGTTCGGGAAGATCCAGTATTTAGAGATAAGTCTGGAAAGTTCTCGATCCATAACACAGCCATTACGTGAAAGAGCCATGCTGATCGTAGCTGCCTGATCCAGGATCGGCATGATCCCTACATCGATCGGCATCGTGACACCGGCCTTGCGGATCTTGTCCTGCCAGCGTGCGAACTGCTCCATATCCCAGCAGAGCTGTGTCATGATATAATCAGCGCCATTGTCCTGTTTCATCTTAAGGACGGAAACATCTGCATCCAGGCTGCGGCATGCGATATGCCCTTCCGGCGAACCTGCTACCGCAATTTCAAACTTGTCTCCAAATTCCCGGCGGATAAACTTGACAAGATCTGTCGCATAGTTAAAATCTCCGCCCGTGGAGTGTTCTCCTCTCGGGAAATCCCCACGAAGAGCAAGGATGTGATCAACGCCCTCTCTCAGGTATGTCTCAAGCTGATCCCTGATTCCTTCTTTGGTGTTCTTGATAACCGTAAAATGAGTTACCGGAACAGTACCGGCTTTCTTTACCATCTGGCATACTTCTCTGTTCGCTCCTACATTGCCACCTCCGGCTCCGTATGTAACAGAGATATATTCTGGATCAAACTGACAGAGATGCTCGATCGTTCCCGGAAGATTCTCCATGCCCTTGTCGGTCTTGGGCGGAAACAGTTCAAAAGAAAGGAGTTGTCTTTCCTTCATCAGCTCAGTCAATTTTACTGATGCCATAGCTGCACCTCCTTATGCAATTTTATTTGATTCTTGTAAGTCCCGGACGATCAGTCATCGCAGCAAAGCTTTACAATGCTGTTTGCCAGGTCTACCATAAGGATATGTCCCTCTACGACACGCTCATCTCCCATAATGTCTCTGAGCACCAGTTTATTTCCATCTACATCCAATTCTGGATACATTCTTAAAGATAACAGAATTATCGCTTTCTTTGTATACAGTTGCAAGACACATAACTCTCACCTCCGCCATTCTGTTGTGTCATATTATTGTGTCATATTAAAAGTCAATATTACCGTTCACTGTAACAGATCCTATTTCATTTCTTCCTTAACAAGTGTAAGTGCAAGTCCCAGGCGCATGTTGCCCTTCTGGAAATCTGCAACTGCTTCCTTGATCGTCTTGGCTGAACTTGCAAGTCCCATCTTCTCCAGGTTATCGGCCATCTGGTCAAGCTCTGCTGCGTGATGCTCATTGTGCTGCAGCATGTAAGTCAGAAGTGCTACTGTCTCTTTCTTGCAGTCTCCGCCCTCACAGGATCCACAGTGTTCCTGGCTGGAACAGCTGCTGTCGTGTGTATGTGCATGTTCGCCGTCTCCGTGAGAATGAGAATGTGTATGAGTCACACCATCCGCATGTGTGTGTTCGTGTGTGTGTCCCTCTGTATGTTCGTGTCCATGCTGGACAAGGTTTCCGTTTTCATCTTTTATTAAGTGCATTGTCTACTCCTTTCTGCACGAATCCCTGTCAGTCTGTCTTAAACGTGACAAACTTCTGACAAGAATTTATCAATTAAATTCATTATACATCTTTTGTTATAGTTAATCAAGGCTATATTGAGAAAAAACGCACAAAAATCATTCCTGTTTCTATTTCTTTTTTTGCATTTTTTCGCATCTGCCGATTATTTTTCTCGTTATATAAATAACGCCATCGTTTTAATATTAACAATCTTTATTTTCACCTTTTTTCCATGCCTATGTAACTTCATGTATTAAATATTTAACATATTTGATGTTCTTCTTTCACATTTTTATGTTATAATATATAAAATTTTTAAATTGATAAGCAAGGAGGAAGCATTTTGACTACTTCTGTATTCTTAAATAATGACAGAACCATGCCGCTTCTGGGACTGGGTCTATATAAAGCCACCACTGACGACGAGGCAGAGAATGCCATCATATCCGCAGCCAAGAACGGCTACCGCCTGTTCGATACTGCTTCTGCATACAAGAACGAAGAGAGTGTCGGACGTGGCATTGCACGATGCGGAGTTCCGCGTAAGGATCTTTTTATCACCACCAAGATCTGGAATAACGCACAGCGTCTCGGAGATGTGGACGGGGCTTTTGAGCGAAGCCTTGACCGTCTTGGTCTTGATTATATCGATCTTTATCTGATCCACTGGCCGGTTCCGGGATGTTATCTCAATACCTGGAAGGAAATGGAGAAATTTCTTGAATCTGGACGGGCTCTTTCTATCGGTGTCAGCAATTTTGAGATCCGTCATCTTGAAGAACTTCGTAAGGTATCCGGGATCATTCCTGCAGTCAACCAGATCGAATGCCATCCTCTCTGCTATCCGCGGGAGCTCATTGAATACTGCCAGGCAAACGGGATCCAGGTACAGGCTTATGCTCCACTGGCGCGAGGCGCTTATCTGGACAATGATATCCTCTGCGTACTTGGTACGAAATATGCACATACGCCTGCTCAGATCGGACTTCGCTGGGCTGTTCAGAAGGGTATCTCCGTAATTCCAAAATCCACCCGCCCGGAGCGTATTGCTGCCAATGCACGTATTTTTGATTTTGAGATTGAGCAGGAAGACATGGATCTTCTCGACACGCTCAATCAGAATTACCACAGTTCTCATGTTCCGGAGGATCTGAGAGATACTATTTTTTGATTATTTTCATATTATACGCGGTCAAAAGCCGGTTGATCACCTTTTGTGTATGATCGACCGGCTTTTTAAGCCTTACATTCAGTATTCGAAGATATCTTCTCTTGTGATATTCTTTGCCCATTCTCCCTTGCGGTAATGACGGATGACCCATGGCCATTTTACAAATTCATCGGTGCACAGAAGGAAATATACCCAGAGCACCGGAAGCTTCAGCACGAACGCCGCAAAGAATCCAAGCGGTACTGCATAGACCCACATATCGATCGTATCACAGATCAGACCGAATTTCGTATCGCCTCCTGCACGGAAAACCCCGGCGATCAGCGCTGTGTTTACCGCAGATCCCATGATATAGTAGCTGTTGATCAGGAGCATATATTTCAGATAGTGCATTGCCGTATCATTCAGAAATGCAAATCTCAGTACAAACGGAGTTACCGCCAGTACGATCACACCTCCTACTGCTCCTGCCACAACTGTCATCTTCAGCATTCTGGACGCATAGGATTTGGATTTCTCGAGTTCTTCCTGTCCCATCACTCTGCCGAGAAGGATCGTTCCTGCACTCGCGATCGCAAAGCAGAAAACAGATCCTACGTTTCGAACAACAGTAACCAGTGAATTGGCTGCCACCGCCTCTGTTCCAAGATGTCCCAGAATTACAGAATACATGGAAAAAGCCACACTCCAGGAAAGGTCATTTCCAAGTGCCGGGAGAGAAAGGTGGATGAAATCATTCAGCAGCGTCTTGCTTCGGATAAACATATAAGCTGGATTCAGTTTTACATCTTTGCTCAACAAAGATACGATCACGCAGGCAACGAGCTGTATCAGCCTGGAAGATGCCGTTGCGATCGCCACACCGGTCACTCCAAGCTTCGGTGCTCCAAACAGTCCAAAAATAAAAACGGCATTCAACAGAATGTTTAGTCCAAATGCCAGCATATTCAATGTCATACTGATCGTCACGCGGCCGATGCTTCGAAGGATCGCAAGGTAGATTTCTGTCACTCCCCAGCAGAGATAGGTGATCCCCATGATCCGTATGTAAGAAGATCCGATCGCGATCAGTTCCTGATCTGAAGTGAATAATAATAACATCCTCTGCGGCATGGTAAATGCAGCCAGTGCCACAAGTACTGAGATTGCAAGCGAAAAGCGAAGGGCAATTCCCTCTACGGCATGGATCGCCTGCATGTTTTTCTTGCCAAAGTACTGTGCACACAAAAGGGATGCTCCAGTGCCCAGTCCATAATATACCATAAACAGAATGTTAGAATAATTTGCTGCCAGTGATACTGCCGAGATCGCAGACTGTCCTACATAATTCAGCATGATCACATCCGATGAGTTTACTGCCGCACTGAGCAGGTTCTGAATGATGATCGGAATCGCAAGCTTGAACATCTGCCGGTAAAAATCGTCTTTTTTGACTGTTTTTACCATGGCAGCATTGGTGTTTCTACTTTTTTGTCGCGGAGCATCAGGTCTCTTACGGCGTCGGCTGCTGGTTTGTCTTCAAACAGGACTTTGTTGACTTCCATGATGATCGGCATCTCTACTTCGTATTTCTCAGCAAGGCTCTTGGCTGCCTTGGCGGAATAAACGCCCTCGACGACCATCTGAACTTCATCCATTGCCTGCTGCATCGTGTATCCCTTACCGATCAGATAGCCGGCCTTGCGGTTACGGCTGTGGACACTCGCGCAGGTTACGATCAGATCTCCGATCCCGGAAAGCCCTCCAAAAGTCTCCACTCTGGCGCCCATCTTCGTTCCAAGGCGTGCGATCTCCGCAATCCCTCGTGTGATCAGAGCCGCCTTGGTGTTGTCTCCATATCCAAGTCCGTCTGCGGTTCCTGCCGCAAGTGCGATTACATTCTTGAGTGAGCCTCCAAGTTCTACGCCGAGCGTATCCGGTGTCGTATAAACGCGGAATACAGGACTTGTAAAAATCCCCTGGAGATACTCTGCTGTCTCTCTCTTCGGTCCGCTGATCACGCAGGTCGTCGGAAGCCCTCTTCCCACTTCCTCTGCGTGGCTCGGTCCGGAAAGCACGTAGACGCCTGCTGCCGGGATCTCTTCGCTGATGATGTCTGTCATGGTCATCAGGGTCTTTTCTTCGATTCCCTTGGCAACATTGACAATGATCTGTCCTTCCTTTACATCAGGTGCCATCAATTTCGATGTACTTCTGATATATGGGGACGGCACAGCCAGAACGATCACTTCTGCGGTTTCCACGCAGCTTTTCACATCTGCAGTAAGATCGATATTCTCCGGGATATGTACCCCCGGCAGTTTGGAAGTAAGTTCTCTCGTTTCTTTGAGAGCATCTACTTCTTCCTGAAATCTGGACCAGAGACGAACCTCATGTCCATTATTGCTCAGAAGGACCGAAAGTGCAGTTCCCCAGCTTCCTGCTCCCAATACACTGATTTTTGCCATTATGCTACCTTTTAACCTTTCTTTGATTTTCCGACAAGTACTTTGTTTTCTTCTCCGCGTACCAGCCTCACGATATTGGCTCTGTGTCTCCAGAACGCAAGGCAGGTCAGAAACACCATCACCCCGTACATCTCCAGGGTGTGTGGTCTGTCCATCCCGTAAGCACCATGCTCGCCGCGCACGATCAGTGCGATCAGTGCAACCATATAGCAGCTTAATGAGCACAGTGAAACATAATGTGTCAGGAAAAAGATCACAAAGAACACGATCGCACAGAGGACAAAAATTCTCCAGTCAAAAGCGATCAGAAATCCAACAGATGCCGCGATCCCCTTTCCGCCGCGGAATCCAAGGTTGATAGGAAAGTTATGACCAAGGACACAGCCTGCTGCCGCATAGATTGCAAGCAGAGGCATGACACCAGCGGCAGAGTTACGGAAGATCAATCGCACGACCACGATCGCCAGCACACATTTGAGGCAGTCGCCAAGAAGCGTCATCGCGCCGGCTTTTTTGCCAAACGTGCGCAGGGCATTGGTGGTTCCTGCATTGCCACTTCCATGTTCACGGATATCTGTCTTATGCATCTTTCCAATAATATAAGAAGTCTGGAACAGTCCAAAAACATAACCTACCAGAAGGCATATCAAACGTTCAGTCATTTCATTCAACTCTTTTCCCCGCGTTCACGGATAATAAATTTCAGCGGTGTGCCGCGGAAACCGAATGCATCCCTTACCTTGTTCTCGATGTAACGGGTGTAGGAGAAATGCATCAGTTCTTTGTCATTTACAAAGATCACGAATGTCGGCGGGCGCACTCCAACCTGAGTCATATAGAAGATCTTGAGACGCTTGCCACGGTCAGACGGCGGCTGCTGCATGGCAACGGCTTCTGCGAGGATCTCATTAAGAACACCGGTCTGGATACGGAGTGTCTGGTTCTCGATAACTGCATCAATGGTCTCAAAAAGCTTCGGCAGACGCTGGCCTGTCTTGGCAGAGATAAAAACAAGTTCTGCATACGGCATATACGCCAGCACTTCTCTGATGCGGTTTGTGTGTTTGTAGATGGTCTTGTCGTCCTTCTCAACGGCATCCCATTTATTGACCGCGATGATAACGCCCTTGCCGCGCTCATGTGCGATTCCGGCGATCTTAGCATCCTGCTCAGTGACACCCTCTGTCGCATCGATCACGATCACGACAACATGTGCACGCTCTACTGCTGTCACAGTACGGATCACACTGTAACGCTCGATCTCTTCTTTGATCTTGCCTTTGCGGCGGAGTCCTGCGGTGTCGATAAAGATGTATTCTTTGCCCTGCCATTTGACTTTGGCATCGACGGCATCTCTTGTAGTTCCTGCAATATCGGATACGATCACACGGTCCTCACCAAGCAGACGGTTGATCAAGGAAGACTTACCTACGTTCGGTTTACCTACAACAGCGATCTTCGGAATGTCGTCGTCCTCTTCTGTGTCAAGTCCTTCCGGGAATTCCTTGACGATCTCATCCAGCATATCACCAAGTCCGGTACGGTTGGCTGCGGAGATCGGTATCGGTTCTCCGATACCAAGGTTATAAAATTCATAAACGTCCATCATATATTTCTGAACGCTGTCTACCTTGTTTACAACAAGAATGACCGGTTTCTGGCTGCGGCGCAGCATATCTGCAACCTTCGCATCAGAATCCACAAGTCCCTGCTGTACATCTGTGATAAATACGATAACATCGGCAGTGTCGATCGCAATCTGTGCCTGCTCTCTCATCTGAGAAAGAATGATGTCACCGCTGTCCGGCTCAATTCCGCCAGTATCGATCATGGTAAAGGATTTGTCCAGCCATGTCACATCAGCATAAATTCTGTCACGGGTCACACCCGGTGTATCTTTTACAATAGATATCATTTCGCCTGCCAGGGCGTTAAACAACGTGGATTTGCCGACATTAGGCCTGCCCACTATTGCTACTACTGGTTTGCTCATACATTTGTCTCCTTGTCTGTTTTTTATTCTGAACGGGATCCAGTACAGAAGATACCAGATCTTCCCCGTCTTCCTCTACGATTACGATTTCTCTTCCAATTGCCTTTGAAACATCATCCACGGTCAGATCATCCAGAAAAACATTCTCACCGCTTCTGAGCATATTGCACGGGATCAGAACTCTCTCACCCAGCTTGCGGTTCGAAAGCTGTTCTTTCAGGTCGGTGCCTGTGATAAGCCCGGAAACTGTGATCTTTTCGCCGAAGAAATTGTTCCTGATCGTGATCACTTCATATTCAAGATTCGGATATTTCGTGGAAATCTTTTCGAGACATTTCTCGATATAAGGTGCTGCCAGCTTGCCGGTCGCAACGGTAATGGATCTTGGTTTCTCATCTCCCGTACGTTTCTCAACAGCCAGTCTGACCTCTGTATCCAGAAGTCTCAGCATTCCCACTCCGTTCTCAAGCTGAAGATAACCATCATACCGCTCTTCCTCCGGAAGTTCCAGTCCTGCGAGAATATACCACTCATCAGAAGCGTGGATGAAATGGATTCCATGTTCCTTGTACATCTTACGCTGCCAGCGATGGATCTGCTCGAGGACTTTGATCGCATCCTCCCGCTCAAAACTCTCCAATGGATAAAGTCCGTCGCGGAATTTCGTCAGGCCTACTGGGACCACTGATACACTCTGAAGGACCGGCGCATATGCAGAAAGTTTCTCCAGACTGTACTCCAGCTCCTCACCATCGTTGACTCCCTTGCACAGAACGATCTGTCCGTTCATGGTGATCCCCGCCTCGTAAAGCTGGTCCACTTTCTTGAGGGCATCCCCCGCGAAACGATTGTGGAGCATCTTGCAGCGAAGCTTCGGATTCATTGCCTGGAAAGAAACATTGATCGGAGACAGGTGATATTTGATCACCCTCTGAATATCCTCCTGGCTCATATTCGTCAATGTCACATAGTTTCCCTGCAGGAAGGAAAGCCTGGAATCATCATCCTTAAAATAGAGAGTCTCCCTCATTCCCGGCGGCATCTGGTCGATAAAGCAGAACATGCAATTGTTGCTGCAGGAACGGTAATCATCCATCAGGCCATTCTCAAACTCTATTCCCAGATCCTCATCATAATCCTTCTCCACTTCCAGCTCCCAGATCTCTCCGTTGGCTTTCTCTATAAGAAGTTCTATATATTCATCGTTCATCAGATAACGGTAATCAAAAACATCCTCCACCGCCTGATGATTGATCTCTGCCAGCACATCTCCCGGCTCCAGCTCCAGCTCCTCGCCGATGCTTCCAGGAAGAACTTTGGAAATCTTATGTTTCTTTTTTTTCCATGGTGTTCCTTTCTTTTTGTCATTCGGATATGCCTTCGTCCATATCCGGATCATTACTATGATAACAATTCTCCGGGTAAAAATCAATAAATTCCTTGACGGGATTTAGGTCAAATGTTATAAATGTAGTAGGACTCAGTTTGAAAAACTATACCTAGGAGGAATATTATGCCAAATATAGAGTTACTTGAAAAAAGCGACCCCGGTTGCTCCCATCCGTATTGCAGCACTTGCCGGATGTCAGGATCTTGACAAAAGACGGTTGAACAGTAAACTTGTAAAATTCCGTAAAGAACTTGTAGCAAGAAGAAACCGAAGCACTGTACCA
>ENA-OQDT01001179-OQDT01001179.1-human-gut-metagenome-genome-assembly--contig:-NODE-1179-length-15724-cov-2.399692_pt1 | contig 15724 bp, 13 predicted proteins | sample MGYA00242786_ERZ504617 | MGnify/ENA primary metagenome ERZ504617 (study PRJEB26092, sample SAMD00036337) | human gut metagenome | host: Homo sapiens | study: EMG produced TPA metagenomics assembly of...
TTGTTTGGTTGCAAGAAAAGGATTTGATCGGACTGAAGCGACTTAACGGCGGGATTCGTGTTTGTGTCTGCGGATACGATTCGATCATGGGGATCCGTCGTAAGGAAGCAGGGAAGGAGGCGCCGGAGCAATCCGCTTTCCTCGCCCTGGAAGAGGCCGAACGCCGTACGGGCGGACGGAGCATGCAGTTCGATTGTTGTACCGCAGACGGGGAAGGAGGCTTGCAATGATGAACGGTGAAGAAACGGACGGAGGAATCTCTTTGGGCGATATGGAAAAGGCGTTGGTCTGCCTGTTGATGACCTCGATGGAAGCGCCGGTGCAGGCGGAGTCTGCAGGGCTGACTCAGGAAATGTTTGCGGATGCTTCGTTGGGATTCGTCTATGAAGTGATCATGAAAATTTATGCAACGGGGGTACGGCCGGACATGGTGCTGGTGGAACGCGGAATGCGCGAAGCGGACGAGGAGCTGGCTGCCAAGCTGGGCGGTTTGTCGTTCCTGTTGCCCTACATGCTGAATGTGCGCCACGACGGGAACGTGGCGGCCTATGTGGAAGGAATCAAGAAACAATATAAGCTGAGATGCCTCGTCACGTTGTTCGGGACGATGGCGTTCAAGGCTGGTAAGGTATCGTCCGTCCCGGAGGAACTGGTCGACGAGGCGGAGCGCCTTCTGATGCAGTTCCGCCAGAAGACGGCCGAGGGCGCTCCGGTGCGTACGATCGGCGAACTGGCTGCCGAGGCGGTGTCCTGGCATTATCGTCGCTTTGGCGGTGAGCTGGAGGCCGAACAGGTGAAGAGCGGGCTTGCCGAGTTCGATTATGTGACCGGAGGGTTCCACAATACGGAGCTGACGATCGTTGCCGGACGGCCGAGCGACGGGAAGACGGCGGTGACGTTACAGATGGCCCTGAACGCGGCGCGTGCCGGGAAATCGGTCTGCTTCTTCAGCCTGGAGATGTCGAGCCTGCAAATGTTGAACCGTGTGCTGGCAGGGATGACGGACGTGAACCCGGATCACCTGCGCATCAACAAGCCGACCGGACGCGAGTTGGGACAGTTGGAAGAGGCTGCCCTCCGGTTGAAGGACTTGCCTTTCTATCTCGACTATACGGTAGGGGCTACCGTCGAGCAGATACGGGCGAAAGTGCTGCTGCAATGCCGCCTGGGGAAATGCGACCTGGTGGTCGTGGACTACCTGCACCTTTTGGGTGGCGACCGCCGGAAGGGGGAGACACAGGAACAGATGGTGGGACGGAATGTAAGGGCGTTGAAGCAACTGGCGTTGGACAGCAATTGTCCGGTGCTGACGGTTTCGCAGATGAATCGTGCCTGCGAGGCGCGTGCCGACAAGGCGTACCTGCCGGTGATGAGCGACCTGCGCGATTCGGGGACGATCGAGCAGGTGGCGGATTGCGTGGCGTTCATCTACCGTCCCGAACGCTATGGCTTCACCCGCGACGAAAAGACGGGGCATAGCCTGGTGGGGGTCGGCAAGATCTATATCGCGAAGAACCGTAACGGTTCGACGGGGATCGCCCGTTTCCGGTACAACCCTTCGTTCACCCGTATCACGGACTATATACAGCCCGGTACGCAAACCTCTTTAGGGTTATGACGAAGCAAGAGATACAAGAACTGAAAGCCTCCCTGTCGATTAGGGAGGTGATCGGGCGTTATACGAAACTGAACCGTGTCGGTCGCCGGTGGATGGGGCTTTGCCCGTTCCACGGGGACCGGCATCCTTCCCTTTCCGTCGATGAGGAGAAGGGGAGCTTTGTTTGCTATGCTTGCGGAGAGAGGGGAGATGTGTTCGCCTTTGTCAGCAAGATCGAGAACGTCGGCTTTGTCGAGGCAGCGAACAAATTGTCGATTGACAGTGGACAGTTGGCTATTGAAGGGAAAGACAATAAGGAGGCGAGGTTGTTGCCGGAACGGTTGGCAGTCAAGGAGAAAAAAGAAAATAGCGACGCGGAGCAATTGCCCGTTGTCAACTCCCAATTGTCAATTGAAAACGAAGCTTTCCTGGCTTTGTTGTTGCCCGCGGGTAGCGGATGTTCGGAACTGACGCCTACCTGGTTGGATTTCGGGGTGGGGCAGTCGCCCTGCCTGGTTCCAGAACGCTGGAAGGCGATGCGGAACCGGTTGGTATTCCCTGTGCGCGACGAGGAGGGCCGGCTGGCCGGGTTTGCCGCGCGGAGGTTGTCGGACGAAGATCGGGATAAACCGAAATATGTCAATTCGGAAACGGGCGGACTGTATCGGAAGAGCGAGCTGCTGTACGGGTTGTACGAGGCACGGGAGGCGATCCGCCGGGAGGGGAGCGTCTTTCTGGTGGAAGGATATAGGGATGTGCTGGCGATGCATGCGGCGGGGTTCAGGCATACGGTGGCGTTGTGCGGGACGGCGCTTTGTACGGGGCACATTGCCTTGCTGAAACGATATACGACATCTGTCCGCGTGATGCTGGATGCCGACAAGGCGGGGCGCAAGGCGGCGGATGCGATTGTCCCGGTACTTGCAGGCGAAGGGATGGAGGCGGTGAGGATCGGGCTGCCGGAAGGGGACGATCCGGATTCGCTCTTTCGCCGGCTGGGGAGAGAGGCGTTTGCCGCTTACGTCCGTGAGGCGGTGCGGCAGACCCGGCCTTCGGAAGAACAGGTGTTGCTCGGACGCATCCGGAAAGGCATCGGGCTTTTGTCCGGTGTGGCGGAAGCGGAGAAACGGGAACGCCTGTTACGGGTGCTGGAGGATTGCCTGACGCAGTTGAAGGGCTTGTCCGTCGGTGCTTGCCGTCCGGCGACAATGGACTGGAGGTGGGTATGACCGGGACGTCGGATGATGAAGAAGGAAAATGGAAAAACCGTTCCACCACGCTCCGGAGGCTGGGACGGCAATATAGCCCGGATGTCACGCCCGAAGTGGCTTCCAGGCGCTTGAAACAGTGGATCGTCGGTAATCCCGTCCTGCTCGGACTTTTGCACGAGAACGGCTGGACGGCTTCGCGGCGGGTGCTGACACCAAGGCAGGTGGAACAGATTGTGCGGGTCCTTGGAGAACCTTGATGTTACTTTTGGATCAAGCCAAAAGTAATAAAACAGAATATGAAACATAGAATAATAAAGAAAACCCTATTGACAATCGGCATTTCATTGTCGATTGTCAATTCTCACTTGTCAATCGCCCAACGCTCGTTGGGTGTTTCCGGTCTGCTGAACATCCCTTCGGCCGATATGCAGGAAGACGGTACGTTCATGGCAGGAGGCAATTACCTGCCTCAGGAGATGCTGCCTCAGGAGTGGGGATATAATTCGGGAAACTATTTCGTGAACCTGACGTTCCTACCGTTTATGGAGGTGGCCTACCGGTGCACGTTGCTGAAGGTCGAGAGTACCGGCAAATGGAACCAGGACCGTTCGGTCTCCCTGCGTCTGCGTCCGTTGAAGGAGGGGAAATGGTGGCCGTCGGTCGTGATCGGTTCGAATGACTTGCTGACGACCGGCGAATTGAATCCTTTCCTGGATTCGGGCGGAAATCGTTATTTCTCTTCCGTCTATGCGGTCGGGACGAAGCATTTCGGTTTCTACGGCCATGATATCGGCGTGACGGTGGGAGGGCATGTGCCGTTTCGCAGCAGGAGCGAGAACAAGGGGGTGTTCGGCGGGGTGAGCTACCGTCCGGCGTTCCTGAAGCCGCTTGAGGTGATGGCGGAATATGACTCGAAGGCGGTGAACATGGGAGTGTCGGCACGGCTGTTCGACCATTTTTCCTTGTATGCCTATTGCTACGATTTCAAGACGGTGGCGGGTGGAATTCGGTATGAGCTGACGCCCCGTCAGCGTGTGTTCAACCCCGACGAAGTCCGTATGCCCTGGGACGGACGGGTGGAACTGGTGCTTTATCCGCAGATCACGTTGAACAATTCGTGGCTGGACAAGATATACGGGGCGGTGATCAATATCGCTCCGGCGGTGGAGGCGCGGCTTTGGAAAGGGGCGGCTTTCACGGGGCAGGTGATCCTGCCGGTCTGGAACAATATGGTCGGGCAGATGGACTATGTCCGGGCCGGGGTGCTGACCTTGAGCCAAGAGTTCGGATTGCCCGGAGGGGCGTTCGGACGGGTGACGGTCGGCAACTTCACGAACAACCGGATGGGGGCGGACCTGAAACTGCGCTATGCGACGCCGGATGACCGTTGGATGTTCGGCGTGGAAGGCGGTGTGACCGGATCGTCCACTTTCTACGAAGGCAAGTGGCAGGTGTCTGCCTGGAAGCGGGTAAGCGGGGCGGCGGAGGTCCGTTTCCGCGAAAGGCGTTTCAATATGGATTTCAATTTGGGCGTGCATCGGTATATCTATGGCGACTATGGGGTGCGGGTGGACTGCATCCGCCATTTTGGACGGACGACGGCCGGCTTGTATGCCATGTACACGGGGGGCGAGGCGAACGGCGGTTTCCATTTTGCCGTCCCGTTGCCGCAATGGGGCAAGTCGCGCAAGGTGAGGGTGCGCCTGCCGGAATATTACCAGATGGAATATTCGGGACAGAGCGGTCTTGAATACTTCCGCCGGAAACTCGGACAGGACTACGAGACTCGGCCGGATGAGAGCAATAGTGTTCCTTATGATAGGAGGAGGGATGATTTATGATTTATTGCTGAAAGAGAGATAGAGGATGAATATTGTTTAATAAATAATATAATGTTTATTTTAATGAGTATGAAAAAGAAAAATTTCTGGAGCGCAGTGCTGGCTATGGGCTTGGCTGCGACATTGAGTGTGGGATTTGTAGGATGTAGCGATGATGACGAACCGACGCCTGAAATCGTGACCGATAATCCATTGGATAAGGAGGTCTACTATATCGCAGGTAAGGTGACGGAAGGAGGCAAGTCGCTGGAAGGTGTCGAGGTCAGCACGTCGGGTAAATCGACCAAGACGGCTGCCGACGGAACCTACCAGTTGGCGATGGACAAGATCGGAACCTATGTTGTGACGTTTGCAAAGGATGGATATGTGACAGTTACAGCCGATGCGGTAATCCTTTCGGGTACGCCGAAACATGGCAGTGTGGCTTTGTCGCAGACATTGACATCTTTGGCTGCTTCGGTGACCGTATCGGCTGATAAGGACGCGGTCGTGTATGATGAACGTACTCATGTGGCCGAACTGCATATTCCGGCCGGGGCAGTTCCGGAAGATACCGAGATCACGATGACCGAGTATGTGAAAGGGGCGAAGGTGGAAGGTGACCATGCCAGTCTGTCGACAATCAACTGCACGCCTGACGGTCTGGAGTTTGGAAAGGATGTGGAAGTGGTGATCAAAAACACGACCAGCAATGTGATCAGCTTCGCCGACGTGAAGCATTTCGTGGAAGAGGGTAATGATTGGAAAGAAATAGGCACAGCTGATTTTGATGCGGACCGCAACGCTTATGTCTGCTCGTTGGACGGTTTCTCTAACCACTCTTTTGGAACGGTTTATTCGGAATCCGCTGCTGGAAGCTCGACGGAAAACTTGTCTACCGTTACAATCGACAACTTAGGTAAGATGGCTGCCGCAGAACAGGAAGTTACAGCCAAGCAAAAAATCGGCTGGGAGATCCAGGGTGACTTGAAACAGTTGTTGGGCAGCGCGTTCTCCGCTTTGAGCAGTTCTGATCTCGAAAGTCTGGCCAACCAGCTGAACGCGGCGATTACGTCTACCAAAGGTTCGACTGCCGGTGTGGAAGAAATTCCTTTCTCTTTAGGTACGGCCAAAGTGGACGGTGACCAGAAGGTGACGATCGATATGAAGGCCAAGAAGAACCTCTCTTCCTTCTCTGTCAACTTCAACTACCAGGGCCGTGTCGTTCCGTTCAGCGTGGAAATTGCAACGTACGCAGGTGTAAGCACGACGATCACCAAGGAAGGCGGCGCAAGCCATCCGGGACATTCCGGCGGTGCTATCCAATAAACCGTAATTACTTATTTTTAATCAGGAAAGAAGAGTGAAAATCTGGAATTATATGTTGATGTGCGTGGTGGTACTCTGTACCTCCTGCGCATCTTCCAAGAAAGTGGTTTACCTGCAGGATGTCGTCCCGCTGAAGCAGCAGGATATCGAACAGAAGTACGAGGTGTATATCCATAACGACGATTTGCTGGCGATCATGGTGAACAGCAAGAACCCGGAACTGGCGTTGCCGTTCAATATGCCGATGGTGACGTATCAGTTGGGAAGCGAATCTGCAGGTGCGGGAGGACAGCGCGTGCTGGGCTATCTGGTGGATACCAACGGGGATATCGATTTCCCGATCCTCGGCAAGCTGCATGTGGCGGGACTGACTCGTTTGCAGTTGACCGATATGATCAAGCAACGTCTGATAGACGAGGATCTGATCAAGGACCCGATCGTGACGGTACAGTTCCTGAACTACAAGGTGTCGGTGATGGGTGAAGTGAACCGTCCGGGATCGTTCAATATCTCCGGCGACCGTATCACCCTGCTGGAAGCCTTGAGTATGGCGGGCGACCTGACGATTTACGGACGACGCGACCGGGTGGCTGTGATCCGCGAGAAGGACGGGAAGCGGACGATCCTGATGCATGATCTCCGTTCGTCCGATATCTTCAATTCTCCTTGCTATTATTTGCAGCAGAACGATATTGTGTATGTGGAACCGAACAGAGCAAAAGCTGAACAAACAGATATCAACCAGAACAAATCGCTGAGTGTCTGGTTCGGGGCGATTTCCGCTTTGGTTTCCATTGCATCTTTGATTGTGACATTGACAAAGTAAAAAAAGAGAACCTATATGAACACAGAACAAGAAACGAACACCCGTGTGGAAGAGAGCGAATTGAACCTGGGGGACATCCTGCAAACGGTGTTGGCTAACTGGTATTGGTTTGTTCTGTCTGTCGTGGTATGTGCCGGAGCGGCGTTCCTCTATCTGAAATGGACGCCCAAGGTATATACCCGGACGGCTTCGGTGCTGATCAAGGACGATGCGAAAGGCGGGGCGATGAGCGAGTCGGCCGCTTTCGAGGATTTGGGACTTTTCGGTACGAAGCGGAATGTGGATAACGAAGTGCTGGTATTCAAGTCCAGGCGGTTGATGACCGAAGTGGCGCGCAACCTGCATCTGGATGTGAGCTACACGGTGAAAGACGGGCTGCGGACGGTAGAGCTGTACACCCAGTCGCCCGTACAGCTCTCTTTCCCGGATGCGGAAGAGGCGCAGGCTTTTTCGTTGCAGGCGGATCCCTGTTTCCCGAAAAAAGAAGTGATGTTGTCCGGTTTCACCCTCGCCGGACAGGAGGTGGCGGACGGCAAGCCGATGAAGGTGGCGCTGAACGACACGGCCACGACGCCTGTCGGCCGGGTGGTGGTGGTTCCGTCGCTTTATTACGGCGACAAGTATTTCAATACGGTCGTGCAGGTGACGAAATCGCCGTTGCAAAGTGCAGCGCTCCGCTTTCAGAGCGGTCTGCAGGCCACTTTGGCGAGCAAGACGGCTACGATCATCAACCTGACGCTCCAGGATGTCTCCATCCCGCGTGCGGAGGATGTGATCAACACGCTGATCTCCGTCTACAACACGGATGCGATCAACGACAAGAACCAGATCGTGATGAACACGTCCAACTTCATCAACGACCGTCTGATCGTGATCGAGAAAGAACTGGGGGATGTGGATTCGGATATCGAGTCGTACAAGCGGGAACACCAGCTGACGGATATCTCGTCCGAGACGGGCATGTACCTGCAGACTTCCAGCCAATACCGCCAGGAGGGATTGAGTCTGGAGAACCAGTTGAGCCTGGCGAAATACATCAAGAACTACCTGACGGACCCCGGCAAAAGTTCGGACCTGATCCCGGCGAACACGGGCATATCGGATGTGAACATCGAGTCGCAAGATCGGGAGTTCAACGAGATGTTGCTGAAACGCGACAAGCTGATCAGCAACAGCAGTAGCAAGAACCCGGTGGTGCAGGACTTGAACAATTCGCTGATCGCGATGAAGCAGACCATCATCCGTTCGGTGGATAACCTGATCGTCGGCCTGAACATCAAGATCAAGAATATCCGGGCGCAGGAGGAACAGACGAGCCGCCGTATCTCGGCCGTGCCGACCCAGCAGAAGGAGGTCCTTTCGGTGGAACGCCGCCAGAAGATCAAAGAGGAACTGTATCTCTACCTGTTGAACAAGCGTGAGGAGAACGAGTTGACGCAGCGGATGACGGAAAGCAACGCACGTATCATCGACCCGGCGGCGGGAAGCAATGCCCCGGTGGCTCCGAAGTCGATGATGATCCTGTTGGCTTCCATCGTGCTGGGATGTGCGATACCGGCAGGTGTCTTGTGGCTGTTGGCGGTCAGACGACACGAAGGTGCGCTCGCGGAAGGATGTGGAGGGGTACTCTCCGTGCCGTTCCTGGGCGAGATCCCGATGCGCGACAAGAAGGACAAGAGCGAGGTGGTGGTGCATGAGAACGGCCGCGACTCGGTTTCGGAGGCGTTCCGTATCGTGCGTACCAATATGGACTTCATGCGGGTGAAGGATAAGAAGATGCAGGTGGTGATGTTCACCTCGTTCAATCCGGGAGCCGGCAAGACGTTCGTCTCCATCGAACCTGGCGGATGAGTTTCGCCCTTGACGCACAAGAAGGTCGTTTTGGTCGACCTCGATATACGTAAGGGTACCCTTAGCTCCCATGTCCGGGTATCGGACAAGGGGGTCACCAATTATCTGTCCGGCCGTATCGACAATGTCGATGAGATCATCCGGCAGAACGAGTTGTGCGACAAGCTGGATATCATCCATGCCGGTCCTGTTCCGCCTAACCCGGCTGAACTCTTGCTGGGGGACAGGTTGGAGACTTTGATCGCCGAGCTGCGTAAGCGGTATGATTATATCATTCTGGGACAACGTACCGGCCGGTGTGGTTGCCGATGCGGTGATCGTCAACCGGGTGGCCGACCTGACGATCTATGTCGTCCGTGCGGGCAGAATGGACCGCCGTGCCCTTCCCGAAGTGGAGAAACTCTACCAGGAAGGCAAGCTGCGTAACATGAGCCTGATCCTGAACGGGACGGTTTACAAGCATGGCGCGTACGGCTACCGTTACGGGTATGGCTACGGTTATTCCTACGGCTATGGGTATGGTTACGGACAACGTAAAAATAAATAGAAAAAGATGTTTTCCCTACTTTTTCCAAAGAAGAACGCGGTTCACACCGATTTGTTGAGGGGGACGGCAGATGTGCATTCACATCTGCTGCCCGGTGTGGACGACGGTGTGCAGAGCGCCGATGATATGCAGGCGGCTCTGAATGCGATGCAGGAGGCTGGTGTGGAACGTGTTTTCCTGACTCCTCATGTAATGGCGGACCTGCCTGACAACCGGCGCAGTTACTTGCAGGATCGTTTTGCTTGTATGAAACAGTTTGCCCCGGAAGGGATCGAGTTGAAGCTGGCGGCGGAGTATATGCTGGACGCCGGTTTCCGTTTGCAGATGGCGGACGGCCTCTTGACGTATGAGGACAGGCAAGTCCTGGTCGAGACTTCCTATCTCTCGCCTCCTCCCGACTATCTGAACTTGCTTTACGAACTGAGCTTGGAGGGCTACACGCCTGTCTTGGCTCATCCGGAACGGTATATGTATATGACGAAGGAGGATTATTTCCGGCTGAAGGACAAGGGTTACAAGTTCCAGCTGAACTTGTTCTCACTTGCCGGCGTGTATGGCGCCCGTCCTGCCAAATATGCCGCATACCTGATGAAGGAAGGCTTCTACGATTATGCCGGTTCCGACCTGCATCATCCCGACGATTACAAGAGAAACCTCGCCCGGCTGAAACTTTCGGGCAAAATGCTCGACGGTCTCAGAGAGGTGCTGGAGAATAACAAGGGACTATAGTTTTTATTTATTATGCCATAGATAAAACTGATGAGCTTTCTACATGCCTCTTGATAATTCTGCATACCTTTGCGTTTAACAAATCTAAATAAACCAATAATTATGCTTAACACTATTCTTTGTAAGAGGACGGCATTGCCTTTAGGGCTGCTTTCTTTGGCTCTGGTTCTGTCTTCGTGTGGTTCCTCCGAATACAAGAAGTATGCGGACAATCAGGCAAAACAGGTTGCTTCCATCCTTCGTGAGAACGGATGCATGCAGTGTCACTCGGCTACGGCGGCGACTCCTTTCTACGGTAATCTTCCTCTGATCGGTCCGACTGTCAAGGCGGATATGCGGGAAGGTACGCGTTATCTGGATCTGACGGCGATGCTGGAGGCGCTCGACAATGGCAAACTCGTTTCCGAAGCCGACCTGGCCAAGGTGGAAGATGCCGCTCTCTCAGGTTCCATGCCTCCCGCCAAGTATTCGCACATGCCGATGCACTGGGGGACAAACCTCGATAGCGACGAAAAGGCGGTCTTGCTTTCCTGGGCGAAGGATGTCCGTAAGAAGAACTATTCGACACTTACCGTCGCCGAAGAATTTGCCAATGAGCCAGTGCAACCGTTGATGGCTTCCATCCCGACCGATTCGGCCAAGGTAGCGTTGGGGTTCGATCTTTATCATGACACCCGTCTTTCCGGCGATAACACGATCTCGTGTGCTACCTGCCACGGGTTGGCTACTGCCGGTGTGGACCGCAAACAATATTCCGAGGGGATAGACGGACAGTTCGGCGGCGTGAATGCTCCGACTGTGTATAACTCGGCTTTGAATATCCTGCAGTTTTGGGATGGACGTGCTGCCGACCTGAAGGAACAGGCTGCCGGGCCTCCTTTGAACCCGGTTGAAATGGGCAGCCACTCGTTTGACGAGATATCGGCCAAGCTGGCGGAAGACAAGGAGTTGAGCAAACGTTTCCTCGAAGTGTATCCGGAAGGGTTCAGCCAGTCTACGATCACCGATGCTATCGCCGAGTTTGAAAAGACGTTGCTCACGCCGAGCCGCTTCGACAAGTATCTGATGGGTGACAAGACGGCTCTGACTGCCGAGGAGGTCGCAGGCTACGAATTGTTTAAGGAGAATAAATGCGCTACTTGCCATACGGGGGTGAACCTGGGTGGACAGTCTTTCGAATACATGGGTATCAAGGATAATTATTTCGATTATCGCGGCACGGGGCTGACGGACGGTGACAACGGACGTTATTCCGTCACGAAGAACGAACAGGACCGCCATCGTTTCAAGACGCCGACTCTGCGTAACGTGATGCTTACCCCGCCGTATATGCACGACGGTTCGATCGCGACGGTCGAAGATGCCATCCGCATCATGCACCAGTTCCAGATCGGTAAGAACATCTCGGACACGGATACCAAGAGCCTCGTGGCGTTCCTGAACACGCTCACCGGAGAATATAAGGGCGAGTTGCTGCAATAAAATCAAGAGCCTTGCGTTATTGTAAAGTAAAACGATAACGTGTATGCCCTTCCGCCTGGTACATATCATCCTTCTGTTGGTCGCTTTCGCGGGCACGGGGGATGTGTGGGGTCAGGAGGAAGGGCTTGCTTCTTATTACCACAACCGTTTCCACGGCCGTAAGGCCGCCAGCGGGCGGGTCCATGATGCGGATGAGCTGGTCGCTGCCCACCGCACGTATCCTTTCGGTACTTTCCTGCGTGTCACCAACCTGTCCAATATGAGGCGGGTGATCGTCTGTGTCACCGATCGCGGTCCTTTCCGCAAAGGACGTATCATCGATGTCTCTGCCGGTGCGGCCGAACTTCTGGGTTTTAAGAAGAAAGGTCTTGCCCGTGTCCGTATCGAGGTCGTTCCGGGCAAGATAGATCTTAGCCTCCTCGACCTTCTCTATCCTAAGATTCCTTTTTTGGAAGTGGATCATTTTCGGGTGAGGCCGCCTTACAGGATCGATCTGAAAAAATGATCTAATGATTTTCTAATTTGACCTAAGAGTATTCTAATCGGATATTCGGGGTGATTCATGTTGCAGGTCTGTACATTTGCCGCAAAAAGAAGAAGCAAATGTGCAGACCTGTTTTATTGATCCTGTTGATGATCCATGTGTGGTCGGGGGCGGCACAAGAGGGGGCTGTCCGGCTGTCGTTGGATGATGCCCTTGAACGTTTCGCCGCTTGTAACCTGTCTTTGATCGCCGAGCGTTATAATATGGATATGGCGGAAGCGCAAGTGGTACAAGCAAAGCTGTTCGAGAATCCGGTCATTTCACTCGAACAGAATATCTATAACCGCAATAACGGAAAGTATTTCGATTTGGGAAAGGAGGGCGAGGCTGTGGTGGAGATCGAACAGATGATCTATGTTGCCGGCCAGCGTAACAAGCGGGTCCGCCTGGAAAAGATCAATAAGGAGATGGCGGCATATCAGTTTGAAGAGGTGCTCCGCACGCTTCGGGGAGAGCTGAAGGTGAAGTTCGTCGATCTTTATTATACCCGGAAGTCCTTGTCGGTCTATGACCGGGAGATCGGGTATCTGGAAACGGTCTTAGATGTTTATAAGGAACAGAATGCGAAAGGAAATATATCTCTCTTGGAGAAGTCGCGCATACAGGCTTTGCTGCTTTCGCTGAAACGGGAGAGGAGCGGCATTTCGACTGAGGCGGTCGCCTTGGAGGGGGATCTGCGTTTGCTTTTGGGGTTGAAGAGAGGAGAGGTCCTGGAACCGCTTTTCAATGAATCGGTGTTGGACAGCATCAGGCTGGATAAGCTTCCGTTCGCTGAGTTGAGTGCACGTATTGCCGAGCGTCCCGACCTGAAACGGGCGGAGGCGGGCATACGGGCTTCGGAGGCGGATGTGCGTTTGCAGCGGTCGCTCGCTTTCCCTGAAGTGAGTTTGAGAGGGGCTTATGACAGGGCGGGGAACTTCTGCAATAATTACTTTGCCATCGGGTTGAGTGTATCTGTCCCCGTCTTCAACCGTAATCAGGGAAATATCAAATCGGCACGCCTCTCCGTCCTCCGCAACAATAGTTTGGCGGAGCTGGCACGCAGGCAGGCGGATAACGAACTTTTTGCTTGTTACACGAAACTCGAAAAGGCATTGGAGCTTTACCGTTCCTCGGATTATGAGCTGGAACGGGATTTCAATCGCATCATCGAAGGGGTAAACGCCGGTTTCCAAAAGCGCAACATCAGCCTGTTGGAGTTTATCGATTATTATGAGGCTTATAAGGAGACTTGCTTGCAGTTATACGATGTGAAAAAGGGGGTGGTGATGGCGGTGGAGGAGTTGAACACAGTCGTGGGCGTTACTTTTGGATCAAGCCAAAAAGTAATAGGACAGATAAGAATTTAAAATATATCTCTATAAATATGAATAAGAAAACTCTTTTTCTACTCTTTCTTTTCCCTCTGTTCTTTTCATGTGGCAAGCAAGCCTCTATGCCGGAACAAACGTCTACGGGCCTGATGTTGACAGACAGTCTCCGGCAGGTGGTTTCGGTCGATACCGTACGGAGGACGCCTTTGAATGACGAGTTGTGTTGAACGGTCGTGTCGCCTTCGATGCGGGGCAGGTAGCCCAGGTGTATCCTATCTTCGGAGGGACCGTTACGCAGGTGGAGGTTGAAGCCGGCGATTATGTGAAGAAAGGTGATCTCCTTGCCGTTATCCGAGCAGCGAAGTGGCCGATTTCGAGAAACAGCAGAAGGATGCCGTCCGTCGGCTCGCCTTGGGCCGACCGTAACCTCGAAGCGGTACGGGATATGCTCGGAAGCGGTACGACCTCCGAACGTGATCTCTTGCAGGCCGAGCAGGAAGCCGCCGATGCGAAGGCGGAGGTGAAAAGGCTCCGCGAGGTGTATGACATCTACCGGATCGGTTCCAATTCGACTTACGACATAATTTCTCCTGTCTCCGGCTTTGTGGTCGGGAAGAACATCAGCCGGGATATGCTGATCCGCTCCGACCGGGAAGAGGAGTTGTTTACCATCTCCGGTTTGGACAACGTCTGGGTGATGGCGGATGTGTACGAAGGCGATATCCGCAAAGTACAGGAAGGAGCACCTGTCCGTATCACGACGCTTGCCTACGGGAAGGACAGGGAGTTTGCCGGGACGATCGACAAGGTCTATAACTTGCTCGATAGCGAGAGCAAGACGATGAAGGTCCGTATCAAATTGAACAATAAGGATTATATGCTTAAACCGGGAATGTTTACGAACGTGTATGTACAATGCCGGGTGGAAGGGCCGCTTATGCCTCGCATACCGGCTCACGCCCTGATATTCGAGGGAGGCAAGCAGTATGTCGTGTGTGTCGGTACGGATAACCGCCTACGGGTGCGGGAAGTCGGTGTCTATAAGCAGACGGACGAATACTGCTACCCGAATGCCGGACTGAAAGAGGGAGACGTGGTCGTGAACAAGAATGCTCTGCTGGTCTATAATGCTTTAAAATAAGAAACAAGATGCATACCTTTATAGACAGAATCATCACTTTCTCGCTCAGGAACAAGTTTTTCATCTTTTTCCTGACCGTGATAGCCGTTATCGCCGGGGCGGTCAGTTTCCTGCATACGCCCGTCGACGCTTTTCCTGATGTGACGAACACGAAGGTGACGATCATTACCCAATGGCCGGGACGGAGCGCGGAGGAGATCGAGAAGTTCATCACGATCCGCTCGAGGATAGCCATGAACCCGGTACAGAAGAAGACGGATATCCGGAGTACGACACTGTTCGGGCTGTCGGTCATCCATGTGATGTTTGATGACGATGTGGACGATTTCTATGCTCGCCAGCAAGTCTATAACCTCTTGAACGATGCAGATCTGCCGGAAGGGGTGACACCGGAGGTACAGCCGTTGTACGGGCCTACGGGGGAGATTTTCCGGTATACGTTGCGCAGTGACAAGCGGACGGCACGGGAGTTGAAGACTTTTCAGGATTGGGTGATCGAACGGAAACTGAGGGCGGTCCCCGGAGTGGCGGATATCGTCAGCTTTGGAGGGGAGGTGAAGACCTTCGAGGTGAGTGTGAATCCGAACCAGCTGATCAACTACGGGGTGACGACACTCGAGCTCTATGACGCCATTGCCAAAAGCAATATCAACGTAGGAGGGGACGTGATCACCCGGAGTTCGCAGGCGTATGTCGTCCGGGGGATCGGTTTGATCAACGACGTGAAGGAGATCGAGAATATCGTGGTGAAGAACATCAACGGTACGCCTATCCTGGTGAAGAACCTGGCGGACGTGCATGAGTCCTCTTTGCCCCGTCTCGGGCAGGTCGGAAGGATGGAAGAGGACGACGTGGTGCAGGGGATCGTCGTGATGCGGAAAGGGGAGAACCCCAGTGAAGTGATCGCCGCCCTGAAAGACAAGATCGCCGATATCCAGCAAAACTCGTTGCCGGAGGATGTGCGGATCGTCCCCTTCTATGACCGGGAGAATCTGGTGGACCTGGCGGTGCATACGGTGACTCGCAACCTGATAGAGGGAATCTTGCTGGTGACTTTCATTGTGTTGATTTTTATGGCGGACTGGCGTACGACGGTCGTGGTGTCGATCATCATACCGTTGGCGCTGCTCTTTGCTTTCATCTGCCTCCGGGCGATGGGGATGAGTGCGAACCTGCTGTCGATGGGGGCGATAGACTTCGGCATCATTATCGACGGGGCGGTCGTGATGGTAGAGGGGCTGTTTGTCGCACTCGACAGGAAAGCCCGCGAAGTGGGGGATGCCTGCCTTTAACGTGATGAGTAAGATGGGGATTATCCGGCATACAGCGAAAAG
>ENA-OQDT01001180-OQDT01001180.1-human-gut-metagenome-genome-assembly--contig:-NODE-1180-length-15723-cov-3.575147_pt1 | contig 15723 bp, 15 predicted proteins | sample MGYA00242786_ERZ504617 | MGnify/ENA primary metagenome ERZ504617 (study PRJEB26092, sample SAMD00036337) | human gut metagenome | host: Homo sapiens | study: EMG produced TPA metagenomics assembly of...
CAAAACTGTCTTTAAAAAGCATTTGCTATATCAGTATATACAAGGCAAACGGAAAAGCAATATTTCCATCTACCTTGTATTCCTGCTGATACATTATTTATAACGCGTCGTTTAATAAGTCGCAGCTTATAAATTTGCTCTATTCATAGTTTTCCCGCGGTTAATCATTGAATTTTCCGAGAAATTCTTTCATTCTTTCATTAGATGAATCGAACACTTCTTCCGGAGTTCCTTCTACTGCGATCACACCTCCATCCATGAAGATTACATGATCCGATACGTTTCTCGCAAAATTCATCTCATGCGTAACAATCACCATCGTCATATGCTCCATCGCAAGTTCCCTGATAACTTTCAGGATCTCTGCAGTCAGTTCCGGATCCAGCGCGGACGTCGGCTCATCAAAAAACAGAATATCCGGATGCAGTGCAAGTGCTCTCGCGATTGATACACGCTGCTGCTGTCCTCCCGACAACTGACAAGGATATGCATCTTCCTTGTCGGCAAGTCCCATCTTCTTCAAAAGTTCTCTCGCTTCTTTATAGACTTCTTCTTTCTTTCTCTTCTGTACTTTCAGCGGTGCATCAGTGATATTCTTCATCACCGAATAATGCGGAAACAAATTAAAATTCTGAAACACCAGTCCAAAGGTTCCGGAATAATGGATTTCCCCTGCATCCGCAGTCTCAAGCCCCGTTGCACATCGAAGAAGGGTTGATTTTCCCGAGCCGGAAGGACCGATGATACCAAGGACTTCTCCCTTTTCCACCTTCAGAGAAATGTCTTTCAGAACTTCGACTCCGTTAAAACTTTTTTGATATTTTTCATTTCAAGCAGACTCATGATCTATTCCTCCTAGTGGTAATAATTCAACTTTTCTTCAATCTTTTCCATAATCATCGCAACAAGCAAATTAAATACATAATAGAAGATACCTGCTGCAATATACGGAACCATGGAAGTCTGTGCCGCCGCAATCTGTTTTGCCATTGTAAACATCTCCGTTACAGCCAGCACAAATGCCAGTGAAGTGTCCTTTACCAGCGTGATGATCTCATTGGTCACTGCCGGCAGAATATGCTTACATACCTGAGGAAATACGATCCGGAAAAATGTCTGGCTTTTGGAATATCCCAGTACCTTTGCCGCTTCATACTGTCCTACCGGAATTGCCTCAATCCCGCCTCTGTATATCTCAGCAAAATATGCCGCATAATTAATTGCAAAACCGATCAGCACCGCAGTCATACGGTATCCTGTGGAAATGCGCATTCCAAACAGATAATATGGTCCGAAATACACTACCATCAACTGAAGCATCAGCGGGGTTCCTCTCATAATCGATATGTATAATTTTGATATCCATCTGACCGGTGCAATCTTCGACATTCTCCCGAATGCAACCACTAGTCCAAGCGGCAGTGAAAAAAAGTAATGTCAGAATAAATATCTCTGCCGAGATCCACATTCCTCCGCCAAGTTCTCTTATCAGTGTTCCTATCTCCATCTATAATGTCCTCCAGTTTTTTCACGCTTCTTCCGAATGAATGGCGAGCCAAAAGGGACCAATCCCCTCCGGGGTTGGCCCCTTCATTTTACTTGCTGTTCTTTCCTATGCAAAGAGCTCCCGGAACTCCGTAATCTGCATATTTTTCTGCAATTTTATCAACCGTTCCGTCTTCGGCCATCTCATCCAGTGTCTTCTGAACTTTATCTTTCAGCTCTGTGTTTCCTTTTTTGAATCCGACTGCATACTGTTCAGATGAAATTTCTTTGTCTAGGATCTTGTAATCATCCGGATTTTTCCTTGAATTCACCTGATAGTTTGCAACTCCGATGTCCATAGCGATTGCATCACATGCACCGGATTCCAGATCCATGAATGCTGTATTGTATTCTGCAACCTGATTAAGATCTGCGAAGGTTGCCGCCAGGTCCTTCTGATCTCCTTCCAGAGCCGCAAGTGCAGAAGAGTCTGTCTGTACTTCTACATGTTTTCCTTTCAGCCCCGAAAAGTCATCAATACCCGAATCACTTCTGACTACCACAACCTGCTTGTTGTCAATATATGGATCTGACCATGTATAATCATCTTCACGGCCATTCATAGTGAATCCATTCCAGATACAGTCAATTGTTTCCGAATTTAGTTCCGCATCCTTAGAATCCCAGTCTATCGGCTGTTTTACCAGTTTCCAATCATTTCTATCACATACTTCCTGTGCAAGATCAAGATCGAATCCTACATATTCTCCGCTATCATCTTTATAACCATACGGAGGGAAAGAAGCATCAAACCCAACGATCAATGTGTCATCATCATTTTCTACTTTTGATTCTTTTGCCGATTTCTTTCCACTGTCAGATGAACCTGAATCTTTACTTCCACAGCCTGCCAATACCGTTGTAGCTGCCATTGCCGTAACAAGGAGCAGTACTAATCTCTTTTTCATAACATATATCCTCCTGTATTCCTTTTACGTGTGCCAAACAGCCGCTACGCTCTTTTACCAGTTTAGCAGTTGATTACTTTACCACACTAAAATCTTTGGATATATTATCATATTCCACGGTGTTTGTCAATCCTGCGGTACTCCTTTTTCCATTCATTCAGCTTTTCTTCCGGAATATCCGCACCTATCTTTTTCTTTGTTTTTTCCATTTCATCACGCAAAACGGTGTCCAGACTCAGAAGGATTGGATTGCCCGACAGCATTTTTAAGTATTCATCATGCGGAAGAGCTTTATAACAGCTATAAAGATACGCCTTCAATATATCAGGCTGTTCACATATCTTATACGCTTCCTGATAAGCCTTTGCCGCTTCTTTATACAGGAACTGATGACCATATGCAGATCCCATGCTTGCATACACACGACCGTAAAACTTTTTATCTACCGATTCATCCCAGTCTTTGTTAAGGATGGACTGATATACTAGAATCGCTGATTCGTATTCTTTACTGTTTTGAAGCGTATCCGCCTTATATTTTTCTTTTTCTACGTCTCTCTGTGACTGCAGTTGTTCCAGAACACTCTGCATCTTATGAATTTCTGCCGCAGCATAGATATTAGATTCCTTCAGGATCGTAAGTACAAATTCTTCCATCGATCCATTCTCCCGAAGAAGCCTTCTTAATTCCTCTGCCAGCTTCGGCAGTTCCAGTTCATCCCCAACCCACCGGCACAATCGTTCATTGACGATCGTATAATCGATCAGATACAGATTATTACAGATGTAATAACACAATTCTTCTATCGTGTAAATCCGCATATGAACTCTGGATATTTCAAAAGGTCGTTTGGCCCGTTTTTTATGACAAAGAATTAAACTGCCCATTGATACCTCCTAAATGTAATTCCTTTTCTACAAGGAAATCTGATGCCGGATAAAATTCTCCGAAACCAACATCTTTAAAACGCAGCCTGCAGGTACGCTCATCCATAAACATGACTTCAATCTGAAGACGCAAAGAATAATCTGTTCGTTCCGGCAGTTCTTCCAGTGACACTGTCTCAACTTTAAGATCCTCTCCGTCAAGTGTCTCTATATGGATCTCAATATCCGATGTATCTTCCAAAATCACTTCCCACTGTCCGTCTGCCTCATACCAGTGTGTTCCCCATGCAACAATCGGATACCATCCTTCCTGTCCGCCAATTCTCATACGCAGGCAGATCTGTTCTGTCATCTTTGTTCCATCCAGATAAATCGGACCATCATCATACGGATCTGCATAGCGCATGGATGAATAACATGCACCCTTACTGTATAAGTTATTTCCAAGGAAAGCCCTCCGTCCGTTACACAGTACCTTCAGGGAATTCGGATACCAGTTATTCTCAAATCCCTCTCCTGTCAGATAAACAGACGATACCACTTTTTTATCAAATACATTCTGGATGAAAGACTTAAAACTCTCATCCGCATCTTTGGCTTTATCTACATTCAACACAGGATAGATTGCTTCCAGTTCTTTCATGTGCGCATTGGCGACTTCTTCTACTGTCACAAACATATCCCTGCTCTTGGTGCTTACTGTATTCAGGCGGCGCAGCATATATGCACGGATTTCCTGCGCATCACAATAAAACAATGCTGATTCATATTGCCACAATTCTTTCGGCTGATAAAACATATACTGACAGAAACTTTCCTTATAATCCTGTACAAATACACATTCTCCCGGTACACCGATATATTTTCCGATTCCCTTTAACATCTTCGACATATCAACATTCGTATACGGAACGGAAAACGTAATATAATCAATCTGTTCGAATTTCTTCAATGTCATGGAAATGAACTTTGCAAGAAGCCATACGCCATCATGGATTTTCCCGCCTACACGTACTTTTTTTCTTTTTACAGCTTTACGGAACAGATGAGTGACAATATCTCCCTCTCCCGCTTCTCTCAGTCGTTTTGCTTCCTGTCCATATACCCATCGTTCTTTATAATAGCCAAGGATCAGAGGAATCTGATAATTATCAACTGCTGCTTCCATCGTTTCCGGTTCTTCTTTATTTTCATCATAATAACTGATCTGACAATTCTTTTCATTCAGATCATAGCCCAGAACACTTCCTTTTTGCATTATCGTCTCCTCCTTTCATTTTAATATATCTTAAATATCTGATCTGCCATCTGTTCTTCTTCTTCAAACTCAAGCATGGCTTTCGAACGTTCCGCATCCGAATCCATATCTGTCATTGCATTCAGCATCTGATATTTTCCGGCAAATACACGTTCTTTATCTGTTTTCAGCGTCTTCTTGTCTGTTGTGATCATTTCTCCGTTTCCGGATTCCTGGAAATAATAATTCACTGATTCGTCATTATAAAGGACAAATTGTTTTACATACAGGTTTTCATAGACCGGCATCATTGCCTCTGCCCGGTATCCCAGTTCTTCCCGGTCTTTTTGTTTCATCTTATAGTACAGTCTTACTTTTCCTCCTGGTTTACAGCGGTATGCTGCCATCACCTTATTATAGAGTTGTACTTCCCGCAGCCATTCCTCTTTATAATTCATGTAATATGGGAAGACTAGTTGTTTTTCGCACATTTCCCGTAGTACCTGATGAAGGACATCTTCCAGTTCACCTGTGTATTCTTTATCTGAATAATATTTCAGAAGTGCAATCTTACATACATCCGGCAGATCTTCTTTCTGATCACATTCATTTGCAATGATTTCAAATACACATTTTTCCAGGCTTCGTCCATATACGATATATTCCCTTGTAACGTAAGCAAGATATGCCTGTTTTAAGCGAAATATACATTGTCCGACAGATAATAATCTTCAAAAATATGCTCTTCCTCATACAATGTCTCCGAAAAGACCATCTGTGTAATGATCCGTTCACTGACCTTATAAGATGGAACCCCATATTGTTTTAATACTTTCCAGAGCCGCTTCATATCTCCGATTGCGCCACAGTAATACTCCGCAAGATACGTAAGTGTCACCTTGTCATACTGTCCTCTCCGGAACATTTCAAAAGCAAGATAACTTAAGAAGTCATCCTCCGTATAATTTTCTTCCCTGATTCTTCTGCTGCAAACCAGGAAGACATCCTTATCCTCAAATGAATCTATCCCCTTTGCCTGGATCTTTTCATAATCCGGTTTTTCTTTCTCCGGCTCCTGATTCCAGAATCCTGTAGATGCTGCATATTTTCTGCACATATCTACAAAACGCGGCTCATAAAACAGTCTTTTCGTCTCATATGGAATGGAATCCGTATAATGTCTGCCCTCTACAGACTCCCATACAATTCTCGATTCCTTATCATACAGATAAATGATAGCTCCATTCTTCGTATCATACGGGATACGCTGACGTACCGAACCATCTTTTTTCAATTACCAGCACACATTTCATCCCGCGTACCTTTGTCCTTACTTCATAAGAATAACAGATGTCACGCATCGCCTCCATACGTTCTGCCGTCATCTCGTCTTCTCTGCAAAATCTTTTGTACAATGTACGCAGTGATTCTGTTATGTGGCGCTTTGCCAACTGTTCCCATGTAAATGCCACCATCTGTTCTCTGTAATTCAGATACAGATCTCCTGCCTGTTCCTCATGGGTCACAAGACTTGCATACAGATACGCAGCCTTCTTATAATCGAGAGCATTTCCATGCATAAAGTATAAAACCAGCGATTTCGGCAACGGTCCGTGCGCACTGTCTTCGTCGATTGTCATCATATAATATTCATAAAGCTGGGCAATCTTAAGATCCGAATCAACTGCCTTCTGATACCATGAAAAATACTTCTTTGCCGTTTTATTTCCTTTGATCAAAAGTGTACAGATTGTATTCAGTATCATCGGCTCTTCATACATCTTATAGATTCTTTCCAGGATTCTGAACAGATTGTCACTGTATTTTTTCTGCTGACTGGCAAAATTTGAAATATAAAGTGCCAGTTCTTTTGTCATCATGCGGTATTTGGTCGCAAAATTTAACACCTGAATCTCAAATGTGCCTAATTTCTTAAGAAGTGTCGGCTTTTCCTGATAGCACAGATATGCTTCCAAATAGAACATTACTGCATGGATTCCATACTCAAACTGCTGTTCCAGAACTTCCAGACGTTTATAAGGATTCTTATATCTGTTGTCAAGATTCAGGATCATATAGAGCAGCCACCAGGAATCCTGATGACGCATATATGTCTTTCCAACCTCATCCAGCACCCGTTCTTCATAGTTCACATCTCCGCGGATCTTTGCAGTCAGATACAGATAATAACAGTTTGTCAGCGGATCTTTTCCGATTGCGAACCGATTATAATTGTAATTCTCAAGAATCCATTTTGCTTCTTCCGTCTTGCCTCCGAGCAGATAAATATTACCAAGCATCAACTGATATACTTCATTCAGAGGATCCAGCTTACGCAGCGCTACCATCTTCTCGACTGCACTATCCACCCAGTGTTCCAGTGTCACTCTTCCTGCCACATATCCTACATATTCTTTGATGATCTGAGCCAGTAAAAGTTCCGGCATCCTGTGATCTTCGTCATACTCCTGATTCTGCAATACCTCAACTTCATAAGTGAGTGTCTCATATGGTGTCACGAACTTCAATGCTCCGTAATTCCGTCCGCCATGAAGTTTCTCTGCTCTTACCACATATTCGATCTCATGTGCATTTCCCACAAAATCTTCTGTGCTGATCTCAGGTCTGGACACCCGGATAAAATCACCGACTGTCTCAATATGGATCGGCATATATCCCCATGTATTTTTCATCAGAGTCAGTGTTCCCTTTGTCGACTCTGTCAGATCTTCGAATAGCATCCCCTCTCCCTGAAGCGTAAGGAAAATGCATTCTTTCTGTTTGATCCCTACCATGAATTCTTCCATGGCCTGTTCTCCGAGAGACCATTTGCGCATATTATCGTACAGATAGAATGTACGCTCATTCTCATATTTTAAAATCTCATAGAATTCTTTGGAACGGAAGAGCCTTCCCGCTTCTGAAAAATCCTTAATTGCAAGTTTGCGGAAATCATCGGTACTCTGTACTTTTCCATAGGTTGTCATCACATATGGTTTCTCAATGATTGCCGTAAAAGCCAGTTCAAACTCACCACCGGTACATACGACCGTGAACTTTCCTGCCTCTACATGTCCCGGACGAAGTCCCCGTCCGTCATACGTAAATTCCACTCTTGCCGGATTTCCCTCAAATCCCTGATCTTTAAAATGGACGCGGAAAGAAGACGAGTACACCAGTCCTCGTATCCTTCCCTCATTGTTTGCCCTCATTGTAAAACTTCCTCTGTATACTTCCCCTTCACCTATAATGAGTACCAGATTGGTCTCATCGAATATAACATCAGGTCGTATCAACTGAAAGTCGCCTTTTGAAAATTTTTTGGATTTTATTTTTCAAGTCCTACACCTGCTTCTTTCGTTGCTTTTTTCTTAAAACATACTATAATAAATTATAGCATTGTTTGTCAACGAATGGCAATGCCGGAAAGAGAAAATATCAAAATTGTGTCGATAGGATGGAAAATTATGAAAAAAAACCAGAATTTCACGGAAGCGATCTGGAAAAGATTGCAAGATTATTATCACCTTGATAAGGAAAAGATTGTTTTGTTCGGTGCCAATGTAAACCCGCTCGGATTATCCGGACAGGTAAAAAAGATCTCGCAGAACATCTGGATATCATCAGCAAGTTATCCAGACAGAGATTATACAGATCTGAAAAAAGCAATTGCTGCATATACCAATACCTCGCCGGAACATATTGTTGTCGGAAATGGTTCTACGGAGCTTATCTCACTTCTGATCAGCCAGCGCGCACCAAAAAGAGCGCTGCTTCTGGGACCGACCTATTCCGAATATGCAAGAGAGCTGAATCTGGTCGGCGGCACACTGGAATATTATAATCTGAAAGAAGAACAGGATTTCAGACTGGATATTTCCGATCTGACCGATACACTGAAAAGTGATATTGATCTTCTGATCATCTGTAATCCGAACAACCCGACCTCTTCAGCCATCAGTACCGCTGATATGAAAAAGCTGTTAACCGTATGCCGGTCACTTGGTATCTTCGTTATGATCGATGAGACTTATATCGAATTCGCACCGAAAGGGACCGCCCTTTCAGCTGTTCCCCTGGTTCCGGAATTCGATAACTTTATGGTCATCCGTGGAGTATCCAAATTCTTTGCGGCACCGGGGCTTCGTTTTGGCTATGGGCTCACAAGCAATCAGGCATTTCTTCAGACGCTTCTTACCCACCAGAATCCGTGGAGCCTGAACAGTGTCGGAGCTTATGCCGGAGAACGGATGTTGAAAGATACCGATTATATTAAGAAGACCTGGACTCTCATTGATTCCGAGCGCACCCGAATGTGCACAAAGCTTTCCGGACTGGATACCGTAAAGATTTATCCTGCTTATGCCAACTTTGTCCTTGTAAGGATTTTAAAAGAAGGACTCACTTCTTTCGATGTCTTTGAAAAGGCGATTCACCAGAATCTCATGATCCGGGACTGTTCTTCTTTCGAAAGCCTGAACGGAGAATATGTACGGTTCTGCATTATGAATCCAGAGGATAATGACCGGCTGCTGGATGTATTCCGTTCATTATAATCAATACAGAGAACCTGCCACCGGCAGCTTCTTCCGAATGCATGGCAATACAAACACCTGTCTGCGGCCCGGTATCATTCCTGAAATGATCCAAGTTACAGACAGGTGTTTTTCATATTTTCCTATGTTATTTTTTTAAGATCAATGCCATAAAGGTAAGTTCTTCATCACCGGTGTTCTTAATTCCATGTGCATCTCCGTCTTTACACAGGAACAGATCGCCAGGATTTGCCGGCTGTTTTTCGCCGTTATCGTCATAAGTTCCGTGTCCGGTCAGAATGAAGTAAGACTCCGTCTCACCATGATGATAATGGTATCCTACTTCACATCCCGGATCCAGATGAATCTTGGCATACATCTTACAGGCTTCTCCAACTTCTTCCGAAGTAACCATTGCTTCTCTTACAATATAACCGTCTCCGCCATTTACATGTTCCACTTTTACCAGTTCTCTTTCGCCTTCTCTTGTCATTTTTAAGTTCCTCCTTGATTCGTAAAACATTCTAAAACAACAATACATCCTGAAAGATACAAAGTCAATGGTAAACCCTTAATCTTAATTCACAATCCGGTAATATTCTTTCGCTGTTATGCTGTAAACGATGATATAGAATACTGCAAACACTGCTATCGTAATGATTGTACATACCGCAAACAACGATACATTCGTAAGATTTAATACTCCCAGAATTTTTGTCATTACTTTAAAGGCTACTGCAACATGGATCACTGCTACAATCAGCGGGAGGAAGAATACGCTTAAGACCTGACTTCGAATGGAACGCTTCACTTCTTTTTTACTCATGCCAACCTTCTGCATGATCTGGTAACGCTCCCTGTCATCATAGCCTTCCGATATCTGTTTATAATAAATGATCAGTACCGTTGCCATAATAAACATACTTCCCAGATAGATTCCAATAAAGAACAGTCCGCCATACAATTCATAAAAAGAAGAACGGCTTAACATACGGCTTTCCATCGTTCCATCCGGAAACTTTTCATAAAATTCGTTCTGTATCTGTTCCAGTGCCTCTTTTTGTTTTCCGTCATCTCCCTTCAGGTTGAATTTATCTGCATAAGAAAATGACTCGATACGTTCAATCTGCTCTGCATTTGCAAATACAATATATAATGTCTTGTACATTTCTGCCGTACTCTTCGGCTGACTCGTCATCTCGGACAGTTCTTTTTTCACCTGATAGTTCCGTCCTGCAATGTTTATCTCTTTTTTCCCACATTTGCCGTTCGAGGTATAGGTCAGTATCTCCTGTTCCTCTAACGATACATTCCGTTTTTCTATCCGGTTATACTCATCCTGTGTCATCATCTCTACATAGTAGAAATGATTATCCGGATAATACTGATCCACATTTTCCAGTTTATCTCCCTTCAGAACCGCATTCATACTTCCATATCTGTACCAGACTCTGTCGGTTATTTTCACACCTGCTTTTTCACATTGCTCTTTCAGCAAACGTTCAATGATCTCTTCATGGTCCACATCTGCCTGTTTGCAGACAATTGAAACATCTCTCGGAAAACGTGAGTCCAGGATATCTTCCATTCCCGCATACAAAGATACCGTTGTGGATACCATAACCAGCACCATCGTACTTAACACACAGATGTTCGCAAGTCCCGCTCCGTTTTGTTTCATACGATAGATCATGCCTGATACACTGGTAAAATGCTTTGGATTATAATAATAAGCTTTATTTTTCCGGAGTATTTTCAATACCACAATGCTTCCGGCAATAAAAAGTGCATAAGTTCCAATAATCACACAGACCACTGCAACAAAGAATTTCAAAAGTGCTTCTAACGGTGCCTCTGTTGTAAGTGCAATCCAGTAACCATTGCCAAGTGCCGCCACACCGACGATCACAAGCAGCCATCTGCTCTTCGGCTCTTTCTCCCCCTGATTGCCTCCGTGCAGAAGTTCCACCGGATTCACCAGCTGTATCTGTAAAATGTTATATAAATACGTCAGAAGAAAAATTCCTGCAAATAATATGACAGTCTGTACAATTGCAGTCCCATTGACCGAAAACTGCATATCTACGCTATTGTGCAGAATCTTAAGGAGCAGCAGATACATCAGTTTCCCAAATATTATTCCAAACACCAGACCGCCAAGAATACTGATTCCAGCCGTCAGGATCGTCTCAACCGCCATCATTCGTGCAATATGCCGTTTTCCCATTCCCAGAATATTGTATACCCCGATCTCCTTCTTTCGTCGCTTGATCAGGAAACTATTTGTATAGAACAGAAAAATCACTGCAAATACAACAATCACACCCGTTGCATACTGCAGACATATCTTTAATGTATCCTGTGTAATACCTTTCCCTCTGCTCAGCGCATCAATAATATAGAACATCATGACAGTCAGAACACCGGTAAAGATATAAGGTACATAGGTCTTACGGTTATTCTTAAGATTGGTCACAGCAAGTTTTTCATAGATGAAATTATTCATCCTCCTCACCTCCTGTGGTAAGAATCTTCAGCGTATCTGAAATTCTTTCATACATTTCTTCGTTCGTAAGATTCCCCCTGTAAAGCTGATGGAATACTTTTCCGTCCTTGATAAAAAGCACCCTTTTCGCACTACTCGCCGCTTTCACACTATGTGTCACCATAACAATCGTCTGACCTTCCTGGTTAATCGTTGTAAAAAGATTCATCAGACTGTCTGCCGCTTTCGAATCCAGTGCTCCCGAAGGTTCATCGGCAAGAATCAGCTGTGGTTTCGTGATCAGCGCTCTTGCAATTGCAGCTCTTTGTTTCTGCCCACCGGACACCTCATATGGATATTTCTCCAGTAGTTTTTCAATTCCAAGTTTTTCTGCAATCGGTTTTAATCTCTTTTCCATCTCCGGATATTTCTTTCCGGATAATACCAGTGGCAGGAATATATTATCCTTTAATGAAAATGTATCTAACAAGTTAAAATCCTGAAATACAAAGCCGAGATTCTGACGTCTGAACGTTGCGATCTCTTTTTCTTTTAATTTTCCCAGATCCCTGTCTTTTAAATAAACCTTTCCTTCTGTCGGTTTATCAAGTGCCGCCAGAATATTCAGCAAAGTCGTCTTTCCCGATCCAGACTCTCCCATGATTGCAACATATTCCCCGCGTTCTACCGTAAAATTCACATCTCTTAAAGCCTCTACCTGATTGCTCCCAAAACGAGTCGTATATATCTTCTTCACATTTTTTACTTCCAGTAATGACATAAGTTTTTCTTCCTTTCTTTTTAAGATTTCTTCTTTACGGTACTATTATAAAAAAAGAGGAAATATCCTGCCATCGAAGCATGTGACATTTCCCCTGTTTAATCTTACATTCCTGTAAGGTTTTCTCTTTTTGTCTGATCGTTATTCCGGATTCCATTCTTTCCTTGTCAATTCCAGATATACACGGGTTCCTTTTCCCACCTCTGAATCAATCCATATCTTATGTCCCATCTTATCCATGATCTTTTTGCAAAGATACAGTCCAATCCCGGTAGACTTCTTATCTGCTCTTCCATTATATCCGGTAAACCCTTTTTCAAATACTCTAGGAAGATCTTCTGCCTGAATACCGATTCCATTGTCCTCGATCACCAGACACTCCCGTCCTCTTTTTTCTTCCAGACAGATTCTGATCTCGCCGCCATTCTTTGTGTATTTCAAAGCATTAGACAAAATCTGTTCTATCACAAACTCCAGCCATTTTTCATCTGTAAGAACTATTCGTTCCACCGGCCGGTAATCCAGACGGATCTTCTGAAAAATAAACATCTGAGAATATTTCCGGACAGATTGTTTCAGAATCTTATCTAAAGATACCTTCTCAAACTGCAGATCCCCTGACATATCTTCCATGCGGAGATACGTCAGCACCATCTCCACATACTGTTCCATTTTAAAAAGTTCTATCTTCATCTCTTTTAATTCCGGCAATGCCGGGTTTTCATCTTCCACCGATTGCAGCAATATGTGCATCGCAGCGATAGGTGTCTTGATCTGATGCGCCCACATACTGTAATAATCTTTCATTTCCTGGCGCCCAATCCGCTCCGCTGATTGTAGATCAGACATTTTCTTATACATATTTTGAATAATTGCCTGATACTCTAACTCGATATATGACCTTGTCGCCGGAAGATTTTCCGTCACCTCTTCCAAACGCTGCTTTGCCTCCATGACTGCCACACCCTTCTTATAATATTGGTTAAATTTGAAAATTCCATATCCAAGCAGCCAGATTGCGGAAAGAAAAAATGCATAGTTCACCGCATCAACTGGCAAGTTGCTCAGGCTGAAAATGACATAAAACACACCAATGAATCCAATATACAGGCAGATATCGCCTCTTTTTTCTTTCAAAAAACTCCCCAGCAGCTTTATCATTCCACAATATACCCAATTCCTTTCTTCGTTTGAATCCAATTTTCTGCTCCGATTTCTTCCAATTTCTTTCTAAGCCTCGCCACATTCACTGTCAATGTATTATCGTCAATGAACTCATCACTCTCCCACAACCTCGTAATCAGATTTTCCCTTGAAACAATCCGTCCTGAATTCTCCATCAGAAGCTTCAGAATCCGGAATTCATTTTTCGTAAGCTCCACCGACTGACTCCCACAGATCACTGTCGCATCATTAACATTTAGCATCACTCCTGCATGCTCAAGTACGTCCATCGTCCCACGGAATGCATAAGCTCGCCGAAGCACCGCCTGCACCTTCGCCGTCACTACGCTAAGGTCGAATGGTTTCTCCACAAATTCATCTCCGCCCATATTCATGGCCATAACAATATTCATATTATCATTTGCCGATGATAAGAAGATAATCGGTACTTTTGAAATCTTGCGGATCTCCTGGCACCAGTGGAACCCATTAAACAATGGCAATACAATATCCAGGAGCACAAGCTGCGGCTCATACTCCCGGAAATCTTCCATCACATTCTTAAAATTCGTCACACAATGCACCTCATAATCCCATGTTCTTAAATGCTCCGCCAGCACATTTGCAATCGTCCGGTCGTCTTCTATAATTAAGATTTTATACATACATCCTCCTAAGTCACCCGTTTGGCAATAGTGTAACTGATTTTTTTCGATTTGTGTATAGTTCTCCTCAAATCTTACAAAAATTTAAGGTTCCGTGTTAAGTCCAAATCTCCCAGCTGATATAAATCTGACGACTTTCTTAAGGGAACCACTTTTACTTCTGCCAAAACCATCCAGACGGTTCTCCAACTAATACTACACTTCGTTAAAGATTTGCAGTAATCATAATATCATCAAATGCATGTTCCTGCTGTACGATCAGGATTCCTTCCTTAATCAACTGCAACACTGCCAGAAATGTTACGACAGTCTGCATCTTGGACTTCTGGCTGCCCAAAAGTGTACGGAAACTGAAATGCTTGTGTTCCCTCGCATAATCTGTCACAGTCTCCAGCTTTTCCTCAACCGTAACTTCTTCTTTCTCTAATTTACCAAATTTGCTTCTTACCGGATCGATCTTGTCTTCCTGACGCCTGATCACGTCCTGAAAAACACGGTTCAGTGTTGCCAATGTCAGATCCCCTAAAAGTTCGTCCAAATCTACCGGCTCCACATAATCCATGACTTCCTCCGGGATAGTCGGATCTTTGTACATCGTCCTGCCGCCATCCAGCTCTCGGTCACGAAGCTCATAGGACATATACTTGTACATCTTATATTGAAGAAGTTGTTCTACCAGTTCCTGTCTTGGGTCTTCCTCTTCCCCATCTTCTGTTACTTCCTTTGGAAGCAGCATCTTACACTTGATATCCAAAAGCGTCGCTGCCATGACAAGAAATTCACTCATCACATTGAGATCTTCCCGTTCCATGGCTTTGATATAATCCATATACTGGTTCGTAATCTCCACAATAGGAATATCGTAAATATCTATTTTATTTTTATCGATCAAATGTAACAGCAGGTCAAGAGGTCCTTCGAACACCTGCAATTTTACTGGGATTCCCATGTCTCATTACTCTCCATAAATTTCCATGACTTTTAGGTCTGACAATCTATTATACTTGATTCTCTCACATTTCTCAACAATTATTTAAACTCAGAACAACAACCTCTGCCGGATTAAAGAGCCTGATATGAATGGTGTGGGTTCCAAGCCCTTTACTTACAATGACAGTCTGGTCTCCCACGCGCCGCATTTCTCCTGAATACTTTGGAAATAATACAAAATCCGGTCCGATCACACCTCCGATTCCCGGAATTCTCACCATACCTCCATGCAGATGCCCACTTAGGATCAGATCTGCTCCCCAGGCAAGGTATTCTTTCATATAGGAAGGATTATGTGCGAGAAGAACCTGAAATGCTTCCGGATCCCGATTTCCGATCCGCTCTTTTATTGCTCCCTCTGGCATCTCTCTTCGTTTCAAATGCGTGTAACACTCCAGTGGAATCTCAAGCCCTGTCAGGCGGACTTTTGATTCATCACTTAAAACTATCGATTCATTTTCCAAAAGATGTACTCCCAGATTCAGCAACCTTTCCCGATATAAAGCATAAGACTGGTCATACTTCT
>ENA-OQDT01001181-OQDT01001181.1-human-gut-metagenome-genome-assembly--contig:-NODE-1181-length-15720-cov-2.469313_pt1 | contig 15720 bp, 13 predicted proteins | sample MGYA00242786_ERZ504617 | MGnify/ENA primary metagenome ERZ504617 (study PRJEB26092, sample SAMD00036337) | human gut metagenome | host: Homo sapiens | study: EMG produced TPA metagenomics assembly of...
TTGGATGTGGATATTTTACAGCATCAAGAACCTGCTCCTTAAAAGCAGGTTCTATAACAATAGAGAGTGTTTTGGAGACATCTTTATTTAGCTTTGTACATCCGGATAATCCAATTGAAAGGATGAGGAGTGGAAGAAGAGCAAATTTAAAATTGAACATTGGTATGATCCATCCTTAAAAATTACAAAGTATAATTGATTAAATTTAAATGATGTATATATCTTAGTATCTGAATTTTAACACAAAAATAAAACGATGTCAAAAAAATAAAGGAATTTTTTGAAAACAAAGTAGTTCGTATGATTTTGTTGATTTTCGAAGAATACCAGAGGACGCTTGCATTTCAAAAAAATACAAGTTATCCTTAAGAAGATGTACAAAGGAGGAAAAGAAGATGCAGCTTGCAACAGCAATGAATCTAAGAAAAGCAATGGATGAGGAAACCAAAAGAGAGCGGTTCGCTTCCTGGTACAGCACACTGCCCGGAATCCCGGCACATGAAAAAGAGATCATAGAAAGGTCTTTAAAATATAACGTGTGGAAAGAACTCATAAAGCTCTTTGTCGTTTATATGATCCTTTCACTGGTATGGTTTTTCGGAGCCGGTCAGTATGATCCGTTTGAAAGTGTAACAGGATATTCTCTCATAGGAAAAAAGAGCGTAATTGGAGTTGTGCAGGAGGATGGCGAGTCATTGCGCTTGAAAAATCCGAATAAAGGTGAGCATGTAAGTTACACACTTGCAGAACTTGGAATGGATCCGATCAAATATTCTTATGGCAGTCGGTTTCAGACATACTGGGAAAAAGAAAAGAATGGGGAATATCAGTTACTTGCGGTATTGCCGGAAAAGCAGGTATCGAAAATAGAAGGTCTTTATTATGGCGTAATGGGAGTCGGATATTTTGCAATTCTTATTGGAGGGATTTGTGCGTTTTTTATCCGGAGAAAACGATATACAGGATGGTTTTTATCGTTCTATTACAGGCTGGAAAAGTTTTACTCAGAATATGGTGTATGGCAGAAATACAGTGTTGAAAGAGGTTATGACACGGTCGATGCGATTATTGCTTACGGAAATGAAAATCCGATATATTTTGTAAACGAATTTTCGAATATCCATCTCACAAAAGAGGAAGTAAAGAAAAAGAAATCAAAGCTTGCCATGGTCTGGCTAACATCAATAGCGGTTATGGCTGGGATTATACTTGTTATTTCACTGTATGTGAATATTACGTCAGCGATCGAGTGCAGGCAAAATGAGGCAAGGACAGCAGCAGTTTTAGAAAAGCTGCAGAATGCGATCGATGAAAAAACGACAGGTCTTGGTGACAAATCGGAATATTACAATTATGCGGACATGATCGACCGGGCAAGGGATACATTCCCGGAAGAAGAGATCTACTACAAGCTTCAGACAACGGAGGATTATGTCACGATAATTGTCACAACAAAAAAGAAACAAAATGTCTGCTTTGACCGGTATGTGCCGGTTCAGGGATCAATTGGTGATGAGGATACAGAGTATAAGCTTGAGATTGCCATGGTATCGGATGCGATGCAGCCGGACGACATTTTACATAATTATACAGGGATACTTAAGATAAAGTAAGGTAATGGCAAAAAGATGATTCTGCGAAAGGACGAAGGAGAAAATTTATGAAAAGAAAAGATTTGCAATGGCAGCAGTATGCGCAGTCATGACTATAGCGCTTGCGGGATGCAGTATGCTCAGCTCCAAATTGAACGATATTACAGGAAAATTAGTGGGGAATTCGTACACGATCACGACCTATGATAATTACGGGAATCGTGTAATGACAACTACAGGAGACAAGATCAATGTGCAGGGAAATGCAGTGGAAACTTCAAGCTATGATTCAGACGGTAATGTTATCACAGGATATGAGCTTTCCTCTGTCATTACGATTACAATCGATGGAAAGGAAATCGAGAGTTGTGGTGATACCTGTATTTTTGCGCAGGACGCGTTGAAAGCGGATGTGGATTTTACGCAGGAGGATATTGAAAGCAATGCAAGCGGTAAGATTACAGACAATACTGCGATCGCAGGTGTCCTGAATAAGTATAAAAATATGTTTGGAAAAGCCAGAGTGGTTGTTATCAAATCCCAGCTTGGACAGCCAATCGTAGCGTATAGCGGAGAAGATGTGTACTGGGAAATCCCGGATGATCTGCCGAAATTTACGAAGTTGATGATCGATGGGAAAGCGTTGTACATACACCGGGCAAATTTCCAGATTATTGATAAGAGTTTGTTGGAATCCAACTGATAAATTTACTGTGGTGAAATTTCACGGCTGATATAATCAAAGCATGGGTGCTATCATAACGGTGGTGGTTAGTCTTTCTTCAGAGGGACTGGTAAAGCAGAGGTATTTTAACTTGCATTTCCCGAAAATACAAGTTATCCTTATCTGTATATCAAGAGGAGGCAGAAAAAAGTGGAAGAAACAAAAAAGTTGTCATGTATAGATTGCAATGTCAAGAAATGTAATGTAAAGCAGAATATAGAGAATCATAAGCCATATCCTGGATTTTGCGTGTCACATAATATGGACTTGAAAGACCGGCAGATGGCGCTTGATACCTATCTGGGAGATGAAAAAGATTTAAAGATCATGCGTGCAAGTGCCGAGATTGAGCACGATTTTTACTGCCAGGCAACCCGTGTGGAGGAGACGATCCGCTGGGCAAAAAAACTGGGTGCCAAGAAGATCGGAATTGCAAGCTGTGTGGGACTCTTAAAGGAAAGCCACCTGCTGGCAGGACTTTTGAGAGAATACGGCTTTGAAGTGTACGGTGTGGGCTGTAAGATCGGAGAAGTTCCAAAGACCGAGGTCGGCATTCCGGAACGCTGCGAGGAGGTCGGAGTTCATATGTGTAACCCAATCCTGCAGGCGCAGATGCTGAACAAAGAGAAGACGGACATCAATATCGTGATGGGACTTTGCGTGGGACATGACAGCCTCTTTTACAAATATGCCGAGGCGCCGAGTACAACGCTGGTTGTAAAGGATCGGGTGCTTGGAAATAATCCGGTGGCTGCTTTGTATACGCTGGACTCTTATTATAAAAAGTTACATCATCTGAATCTGGAGGAAGAATAATGCACATTCGACATATTTTATTTGATCTTGACGGAACGCTGCTTCCGATGAACCAGGACGAATTTGTTACCTTTTATATGCCGCTTCTGGCAAAAAATATATATCCGAGGGGATTTCCTTTGATCCGAAAGCATTTATCGCATCCGTGTGGAAGGGCTATGGAGCGATGGTGAATAATGACGGAAGTTGTACCAACCGGGAAGCATTCTGGCAGTATATGGACGAACTGCTTCCGACGGATTCGGAGAATTCCGAACGGATTGCCCTTGATTTCTATGCAAATGAATTTAACCAGGCAATTGCGGTGACGCAGCCAAACAGTCTGTCGGACAAGGTTGTGAAAAAGGCAAAGGAAAAAGGAATCCGCACCTACCTTGCAACCAATCCGGTATTTCCAAAGGTGGCAACGATGAACCGGATCAAATGGGCGGGACTGGATGCAGAGGATTTTGAGCTGATCACAACTTATGAGGATAATTGTTACTGCAAGCCAAATGTGGACTATTACCGAACAATTCTTGAACAGTTTCATCTTAGACCGGAAGAGTGTCTGATGGTAGGAAATGACGTGGAAGAGGATCTTGCAATTCGGAAACTCGGCGTAAAGACATTCCTTGTTACAGATACGAAGGAAAATAAAAAGGATCTTCCAATCGAAAGCGATTACCAGGGATCGATGGAAGAGCTGTTTGCATTTGTGGAAAACCTGGAAAATGCTTAAAAATTTATTGAAATTCCAAACTTTTATTGTAAATGCATGGAGGACGTGGTAAATTATTCTAAGTAGTATCCGGAGAGAACCGGAGAAGAGTATATGATAAGAAACAGAGGGAAACTGATATGAAGAAAAAGTTACTTGTTGTTTGTGGCGGACAGTCCAGTGAGCATTCAATTTCACGAATTTCCTGTAATTCAGTGATGAAGCATCTGGATAAAGATAAATATGAGATTACACTTGTTGGCATTGCAAAAGATGGGAAATGGTACATCTTAAAGCAGGAAGATAATGACCTGTCAAAAGATACCTGGCTTGACGGAGCAGAAGTGGTAGAAGGTGTATTCGATCTTCTGAGAAGTCAGGATGTTGCATTCCCGGTACTTCACGGACTTTACGGAGAAGATGGAACTATCCAGGGATTATTTGAACTGGCACAGCTTCCGTATGTAGGATGCCGTGTATTTGCATCCAGTGCATGTATGGATAAGATTTTTGCAAAGAAAGTATTTGAAAGTGCAGGAATTCCGCAGGTCAAATCTGTATATGTAAAGAAGCGCAATGACGGAAGACTGGTCGTTGTCGAAAAAGACATGGAAGAAACAGAAGAAGTAGAAGCTTCGATTATGAAAGAACTTGGTATGCCATGCTTTATCAAAGCAAGCCGTTCCGGATCCAGTGTGGGCTGTTATCGTTGTGATAAAGTTGAAGATTTACTTCCGAAGCTGGAAGAGGCAGCAAAATATGACACTCATGTTGTAGTAGAAGAGTGCGTGGATTGTATCGAACTTGAGACTGCTGTTCTTGGAAATGATGACATTATCGTATCCAGAGTCGGACAGATCATGCCACACGGTGAATTCTATACCTTTGAATCCAAATATGAAGATGCAGAGAGCAAGACATGTATCCCTGCAAAAGTAGATGAAGAGATTCAGGAACAGATCCGTAAGTATGCTGTTCGTGCCTTTAAGGCAATTGACGGACATGGACTGAGCCGTGTGGATTTCTTCCTGGATAAGAAGACCAATCACGTTTACCTGAATGAGATCAATACCCTTCCGGGATTTACAAGTATCTCCATGTATCCGCAGCTGATGGAAGATTACGGATATAGTTATTCGGAACTGCTGGATAAGCTGATTGAGATTGCTGATGAGAACTAGTTAAAAAGAATAGAAGAATGTTTATTACTGCCGCCGATGATGGTGGCAGTTTTTTTATTACATAGGAAATTTCGTTTCCTATGTAATAAAAGCCTCCGGCAGGATGCGCACTGCGGCGTATAATGAAGATGTCGCAAACGACTTCTACAATTCATAGTGCATAATGAATAAAAATCTGTAAATACAAAAAATATTGAAATAAATCTGAAAATAATATAGAATTAAAGTAATAAAAAAATAATAATGGAAGAGGAGATGATCGCATGAAAAGAAAAAATAATATTTTACTGATTTCGATTCCTTTAGGTGTTCTGTTGCTTTTATATTATGGTTACATTGCATTGGATACCTGGCTCCAATTTCAAATTAGAACAGGAAATGGCATTTCAGCAGCAAATGGTGAATGGATTTTGTCTATTCAATACACGTTTCTTTTTATACTGAAATGGTTTGGCCCGGTTTTATTAGTCGTATGTTTGTACGGAATTCTAAAATGGCTAAAAAAGAACGAATAAAGAAAAAGCTCCAGAATCAGCAAAATAATTGTTGATCCTGGAGCTTATTTAGAAGAAACAATATAATTTTAGTTCTCTTTACTATATTCCAGAGAAGCTTCCACAAATCCCTTAAACAGCGGATGTGGTTTGTTCGGACGGGATTTGAGTTCCGGATGTGCCTGTGTTCCGATGAACCAAGGATGTTCCGGAATTTCCACCATCTCTACGATTCTGCCGTCCGGAGAAAGTCCGGATAAGAGCATACCGTTCTGAGTAAGAGCATCACGGTAGTCATTGTTGACTTCATAACGATGACGATGACGTTCGTGGATTTCTTCTTTTCCATATAATTTATAAGCTTTTGATTCTTTGTTAAGAACACAAGGATAAGAACCAAGACGAAGGGTTCCACCGATGTCTTCAATACCGATCTGGTCAGGCATGATGTGGATGACCGGATGTGTAGTGTTTGGATTCAGTTCTACGCTGTGTGCATCATGATATCCGACAACGTCTCTTGCAAATTCTACGATGGCAAGCTGCATTCCAAGGCAGAGTCCGAGGAACGGAACCTTATGTGTTCTTGCATATTTGATGGCTTCTATCTTACCTTCGATACCACGGTCACCGAATCCACCAGGTACGAGGATACCACTTACATCACCGAGAAGTTCATCGACATTTTCCGGTGTGACAGTTTCAGAGTCAATCCATTTGATATTTACGGTTGTGTGGCTGTAGATGCCGCCATGTTTTAATGCTTCAACAACACTGATATATGCGTCATGGAGCTGGATATATTTGCCGACCAGGGCGACTGTTACATCTTGTGTCGGATGTTTCAGGCATCGACCATCTCTTTCCAGTCTTTCAGATCCGGTTCCGGACAGTCAAGCTTCAGGCATTCGCATACAACGGAAGCGAGATGTTCTTCTTCCATGGCGAGTGGTGCTTCGTAAAGGTATTCCACATCCAGGTTCTGAAGAACGTGATCAGATGGCACGTTACAGAAGAGGGCGATCTTGTCTTTGATTCCCTGATCCAGTGGATGCTCAGAACGGCAGACCAGAATATCCGGCTGGATTCCCATTCCCTGTAATTCTTTTACGCTTGCCTGAGTCGGTTTGGTCTTCATCTCCTGGGAAGCATGCAGATATGGGATCAGTGTGACGTGGATCAGCGCAACATTGTCATGTCCCATATCATGTTGGAACTGGCGGATAGATTCCAGGAAAGGCTGGCTTTCGATGTCTCCGACGGTTCCACCGACTTCGATGATCGCAATCTCGGTATCTGTAGCTGCAGGGTTACGATAGAAACGGCTCTTGATCTCATTCGTGATATGCGGGATGACCTGTACGGTTCCTCCACCAAAATCTCCACGACGTTCTTTCTGAAGAACGGACCAGTAAATCTTTCCTGTCGTTACATTCGAGTTCTTGGTAAGACTTTCATCGATAAATCTTTCATAATGTCCAAGGTCAAGGTCTGTCTCAGCTCCATCGTCTGTTACAAAAACTTCACCGTGTTGTACCGGATTCATTGTACCTGGGTCAATGTTGATGTACGGATCAAATTTCTGCATTGTAACTGTGTACCCGCGTGCCTTGAGCAGACGCCCAAGAGAAGCTGCTGTGATTCCTTTTCCAAGACCTGAGACAACGCCTCCGGTAACAAATACATACTTTAACTGCCATAGTTCCAGTTCCCTCCTTATGGTAATTTTTTTTGTCTACTACTCATTGTGTCCTGTAAAAAATAAGATAGAATGCGATTTCTATTCATCAGAAAAAGTTCGGTATAACCTTCTGACGGATAAAAATAGAAAAAAACCCCATAAAAACAAATTTATGTGGCTCCCTCGCTACTTTGATTTCCCCTTGAAATCAATTCCCCTATAAAATACTTTAAAAGTATACACCCATTCCAAGAAAAAATACAACAATTTTTTTGAAATGGGTGTATAAAAATCAAAAATATAATATTTATCTACTGATAGATCGGTTTTTTCTCGTATTTCGGTTCAGATGTAACCTGGATGGATAACTTCTGGAACAGACGGATATCTACATTTGCAAGCATAACGGATACATGAGCCTGGCAGCCTTTTAAATTCGGGACTTGTCTGAGTGCCTGTTCAGCAACCGGATTGGAAGAGGCACTGATAGAAAGTGCAATCAGAGCTTCATCGATGTGAAGTCTTGGGTTCTTGCTTCCAAGGAATTCGGTTTTAACTTTCTGGATCGGTTCCAGGGCAGTCGGTGAGATCAAGTGCATATCATGATCGATTCCGGCGAGTTCTTTTAAGGCGTTCAGGATCAGGGCAGCAGATGCGCCAAGCAGATCAGAGGTTTTCCCTGTTACGATGCGTCCGTCCGGAAGCTCCATAGCGGCAGCCGGTGCACCGGTTTCTTCAGCGCGTGCAAGAGCGGCATCAACAACCTTACGGTCATGTACGGTAACTCCTGCCTGATTCATCAGAAGCTCGACCTTATAAGTCTCTTCCTTCGGGCATTCACCGGAAAGGAAACGGTCCATGGTGCGGTAGTAGCGGCGAATGATCTCCTGACGGGAAGCTTCTTTGCAGACTTCATCGTCACAGATGCAGTTACCAGCCATGTTAACACCCATGTCTGTTGGTGATTTGTATGGATTTTCTCCGTAAATGCGCTCAAAAATTGCACTCAGTACAGGGAAGATCTCTACGTCACGGTTGTAGTTGACGGTAGTAACACCGTAAGCTTCCAGATGGAACGGGTCGATCATATTTACATCGTTAAGGTCAGCAGTAGCTGCTTCATATGCTAAGTTGACCGGATGCTTTAACGGGATATTCCAGATCGGGAAGGTTTCGAATTTGGCATATCCTGCGCGGACTCCGCGCTTGTGCTCATGATAGAGCTGGGAAAGGCAGGTAGCCATCTTTCCACTTCCAGGTCCAGGTGCGGTGATGACAACCAGAGGTCTGCTTGTCTCAATGTATTCGTTCCTTCCGTATCCTTCGTCACTTACGATCAGCGGGATGTTGGAAGGATAACCTTCTATTACATAATGGATATAAACTTTAATGCCAAGCTTTTCCAGACGTCCTTTGAAAAGATCGGCACTGTTCTGTCCGGAGTACTGTGTGATAACAACACTTCCGACAAAGAGACCATTGGCTTCAAATTCGTCTTTCAGGCGGAGAACGTCAGTGTCATAAGTGATCCCGAGGTCACCGCGGATTTTGTTGGCTTCAATATCGGCTGCACTGATAACGATCACAATCTCTGCGGTATCCGATAATTCTTTTAGTAAATGTAATTTGCTGTCCGGCTGAAATCCAGGAAGCACGCGGGAAGCATGATAGTCATCGAAAAGCTTTCCACCGAATTCGAGATACAGTTTGTTGTCAAACTGATTGATTCGCTCACGAATGTGAGAAGACTGCATTTGCAGGTATTTTTCATTATCAAACCCAATTTTCATAAAGTTCCATCCTTTTTGTCCATAATTTTACTTTCATAGAAGCAATTCAAACCTAGTATACTATAAAATATGACTTTTTTACAATCTTTTCATAAATTTTTCATTGATTTCTAAAAAAACGCCTACTTATAATAGAGAGGACGACACTTAGGAGGTAGGTATGGATAACCAGAATAATAGAAATAAGCAGAATCTTCCGGGAAATAATAACCCGAATAATAAAAATAACCGCCAAAGATGGAATATTATATTATTTACCGTTATGCTGATCTCGTTTATCGTATTTGCGTTGTATCAGTTCCGGGAAGACACAGATGCCCGGGAGATTACCTATGATCAGTTCCTGAACATGGTAGATTCCGGGGAAGTTAAGAAAGTTGTGATCGAGGATGACAAGATCATGATCACGGCAAAGACAGAAGCTGAGATGAAGAACAGCAAGAAAAAAGGCGCTTCTGAGAGCGATGTGGTCGAAGGTTCTGTAGCAGATAACAACGACAGCAGCAGTAAGGACAGCAGCGATGACAGTACAGGTCTGTTCAGTAATGTGACAAGGAAGCAGTATTATACCGGTATTGTGAAGGATGATACCCTTTCGGACAGACTGTATAAAGCAGGTGTTGAGTATGAACAGAAGATACCGGATTCTACATCTTATATGGTGATGAATCTTCTGGTCAACATTGTTCCGCTTGTGATCATGATCGGTCTGGGCGTGATGCTGATGCGCCGTATGACAAAGGGTGGCGGCATGATGGGCGTTGGAAAGAGCAATGCCAAGATGTATGTGGAAAAATCTACCGGAGTCACATTTAAGGATGTAGCCGGTCAGGATGAAGCAAAAGAATCCCTGCAGGAAGTAGTCGATTTCCTGCATAACCCTGGCAAATACACCGGAATCGGAGCGAAGCTTCCGAAGGGAGCACTTCTTGTAGGCCCTCCCGGAACCGGTAAGACACTTCTTGCAAAAGCAGTTGCCGGAGAAGCAAAAGTACCGTTCTTCTCTCTTTCAGGTTCTGCATTTGTTGAGATGTATGTCGGTGTCGGAGCGTCAAGAGTACGTGACCTCTTTAAGCAGGCACAGCAGATGGCGCCGTGTATTATTTTTATCGATGAGATCGATGCAATCGGAAAAAGCAGAGATTCACAGCTTGGTGGCAATGATGAAAGAGAACAGACACTGAATCAGCTCCTTGCAGAGATGGATGGATTTGACAGTAATAAAGGTCTTCTGCTTCTTGCGGCAACGAACCGTCCGGAGATCCTGGATCCGGCGCTTCTCCGTCCGGGAAGATTTGACAGGCGTATCATCGTAGATAAGCCAGATCTCAAGGGACGTATTGATGTCCTGAAAGTACATGCCAAAGATGTTAAGATGGATGAGACAGTCAATCTGGAAGAGATTGCACTTGCAACTTCCGGGGCAGTCGGTTCTGATCTTGCCAATATGATCAACGAGGCTGCGATCAATGCAGTAAAAAAAGGAAGAAATGTTGTATCCCAAGCAGACCTTTTTGAGGCTGTTGAGGTCGTTCTTGTGGGTAAAGAGAAGAAAGACCGTATCATGAGTCAGAAAGAACGCCGTATCGTATCATACCATGAAGTCGGTCATGCACTGGTAACTGCCCTTCAGAAGGACGCAGAACCGGTACAGAAGATTACAATCGTTCCGAGAACCATGGGTGCACTCGGTTATGTGATGCAGACACCGGAGGAAGAGAAGTTCCTGAATACCAAGGCTGAGCTGGAAGCAATGCTGGTGACAGCCCTTGCAGGACGTGCAGCAGAGGAACTGGTGTTTGACACAGTTACAACCGGAGCATCGAACGATATTGAGCAGGCAACCAAGATCGCAAGAGCGATGGTAACACAGTATGGTATGTCTGAAAAATTCGGACTTATCGGACTGGAATCTATCCAGAACCGTTATCTGGACGGAAGAGCTGTTATGAACTGCGGAGAGGCAACCGCGGCAGAAATCGATCAGGAAGTTATGAAGATGCTGAAGGGAGCATATGCAGAAGCGAAGAGAATGCTTTCCGAGCATCGTGAAACGATGGATCAGATCGCTGGATTCCTGATTGAGAAAGAGACGATCACCGGAAAAGAATTCATGAAGATTTACCGCAGATGTGAAGGAATTCCGGAACCGGAAGAAAAGAAAGAAGAGAATCCTGTAAAAGAGCAGACGATCGAGATGCCGAAGAAAGAGGCAGATACCGAAGCAGCACAGCAGGAAGAGAAAGAAACGCAGAAGAAAGCAGAAAGAGATGAAGACGGATTCATCCTTCCGCAGAAGCGTGACTAGTCTAAAATAACAGAAGATGCAGAGGTTTCAGAACAATAGGTTCTGAAGCCTCTTTTTCTGTAGATTCTTTTGAAAGAATGACTTGTATTGTCTGCAGGAAGCAAGGTATAATGTGACTATGGAAAATCAGACATTTATTATAGAAGACGAACTTAAAAAACTTCCTGGGAAACCGGGAGTCTATCTGATGCATGGGGAAAAGGACGAGATCATTTATGTTGGAAAGGCGATCAGCCTGAAGAACCGTGTCAGACAGTATTTTCAGCCGAGCAGGAACAGGGGGCCAAGATAGACCAGATGGTGACGCATATCACCCGATTTGAGTATATCGTGACGGATTCGGAACTGGAAGCACTGGTTCTGGAATGCAATCTGATCAAGGAACACCGGCCAAAGTACAATACGATGCTGATGGATGATAAGAGTTATCCATTTATCAAAGTGACAACCGGCGAAGCATATCCAAGGATTATGATGGCAAGGCAGATGAAGAAGGACAAGTCAAAGTATTTCAGGCCCTTATACCAGTGTGACGGCGGTAAAAGATACGATCGAACTGATCCGGAAGCTTTACCGTCTGCGTAGCTGTAACCGCATCCTTCCGCGCGATATCGGGAAAGAAAGATGCTGTCTCTATCATCATATCAAGCAGTGCGATGCACCGTGTCAGGGGTATATTTCGCAGGAAAAATACAGAGAGTCGGTTGATGAGTACTCAAATTCCTGGGAGGAAATTATGATAAAATCTTAAAGGATCTGGAGAAAAAGATGCAGGAGGCATCGGATGATCTGGAATTTGAGAAAGCAATTGAATACCGGGAGCTTCTGCACAGCGTGAAGCAGATTGCACAGAAGCAGAAGATTACCGATACAGGGGGCGAGGACCGGGATATTGTGGCTCTTGCAAGAGAGCATGAGGATGCGGTGGTACAGGTATTCTTTATCCGCAATGGTCGTCTGATCGGCAGAGATCATTTTTATCTGCGGATTGCCCAGGGAGATGAAAATGCAGAGATCCTCTCCAGCTTTATCAAGCAGTTTTATGCCGGAACGCCATATATTCCGGGCGAACTGATGCTTCCGGTGGAACCGAAAGAGCGGGAGATCCTGGAAGCATGGCTTGGAGAAAAACGTGGGCATAAGGTTCATTTCCGTATCCCGAAAAAAGGGGAAAAAGAAAAGCTTGTTGAGCTTGCGGCGAAAAATGCAAAGATGGTACTGGAAAAAGATAAGGAGCGTATCAAGCGTGAAGAAGGAAGAACGATCGGTGCAGTAAAAGAAATAGAAAAGTTGCTTGGTCTTAATAACCTGGTGCGTATGGAGGCGTATGATATTTCCAATACCAATGGATTTGCCTCGGTAGGGTCGATGATCGTTTATGAGAGGGGCAAACCGAAACGAAACGATTATCGTAAGTTCCACATCAAGGGTGTGCAGGGGGCAGATGATTATGCAAGTATGCGTGAGGTCCTCACCAGAAGATTCCGACATGGTCTGGAGGAACAGAAAAGTGGGAAAGAGCTGGGAAGTTTTAATGTTTTTCCGGATCTGATCATGATGGATGGTGGAAAAGGACAGGTTAATATAGCACTGGAAGTACTGGATGAACTTCATATATCCATTCCGGTATGCGGTATGGTCAAAGATGACCATCATCGGACGAGAGGACTCTACTATCAGAATATCGAGATTCCGATCGACCACAATTCCGAAGGGTTTCGACTGATCACAAGAGTGCAGGATGAGGCGCACAGATTTGCTATAGAATTTCACCGGAAACTGCGTAGTCAGGGACAAGTGCATTCGATCCTGGATGATATTCCGGGAATCGGACCTGCGAGAAGGAAAGCACTGATGCGGACATTTGCCAGCCTGGATGAGATTAAGAATGCAGAGGTGGAAGATTTGAAAAAAATTCCATCAATGGATGAAAAATCGGCAAAAAACGTGTATAACTTTTTTCAGGGGAAGCGAAAAGGAAGATACAGAAGCTACTCTGATGGAAGAACAATAAAAGGAGACAGGACTATGGGAGTTACATTAACAAAAATCGTAGAGAAGATGGAACTTAGAAATCTTACTCCGGATGTCGATATGACACAGCGGGAAGTAAAAATTCCGGATATTAACCGTCCGGCACTTCAGCTCGCCGGATTTTTTGATCATTTTGATTGCGAACGGATTCAGCTTATCGGATATGTAGAGTACACTTATCTGCAGACACTGGAATATGAGCATAAGATGAAAATATATGATACACTGCTTGAGTATGGGATTCCATGCTTTATTTTCTGCAGAAATCTGCAGCCGGATCCGGAATTTCTGGAGAAAGCAGTGAAGAACAATATTCCGGTATTTATTACGGATAAACAGACTTCTTCCTTTTCAGCAGAACTGATCCGCTGGATGAAAGTGGAACTGGCACCGTGTATTTCAATTCACGGGGTACTGGTGGACTGCTATGGAGTCGGTGTTCTGATCATGGGAGACAGCGGTATCGGTAAAAGTGAGGCGGCACTGGAGTTGATCAAGCGAGGCCATCGTCTGGTAACAGATGACGTGGTGGAGATCCGGAAGGTCAGTGATGATACTCTTGTTGGTACAGCACCGGATATTACCCGCCATTTTATTGAACTTCGCGGAATTGGTATCATTGACGTAAAGACGCTGTTTGGTGTGCAGAGTGTAAGAGAGACACAAAATATTGATCTCGTCATTACGCTTGAGGACTGGAACAAGGATCGCGAGTACGACAGGCTTGGACTTACTGAGGAGTATACAGAATTTCTTGGTAATAAGGTTGTATGTCACAGTATTCCAATCCGCCCGGGACGTAATGTTGCCATTATCGTAGAATCAGCGGCAGTCAACCACAGACAGAAACAAATGGGCTATAACGCAGCGCAGGAGCTGTACCGCCGAGTACAAGAAAATCTAAAAAGAATATGTAAGGAGCAGGAGACAGATGAAATATTGTTTTGGTATCGATATAGGCGGAACGACAGTAAAGATGGGACTTTTCAGGAAGACGGAGAGCTTCTTGACAAATGGGAGATCAAGACACGTACGGAGAACCAGGGAGAAGCAATCCTCCCGGATATTGCGCAGGCAGTGAAAGCAAAGATGGCAGAAAAGAAACTGGTGAAGGAACAGATCATCGGACTTGGAATGGGGCTTCCGGCACCGGTAACCGAGGATGGAATTGTTCAGAATACAGCAAATCTCGGATGGGGATACAAAGAAGTGACACGTGAACTGGAAGAGCTTCTTGACGGAATGAAAGTGATTCCGGGGAATGATGCAAATGTAGCTGCGCTTGGTGAGATGTGGAAAGGTGGCGGAAAAGGCCACAAGAATGTTATTATGGTTACCCTTGGAACCGGTGTTGGCGGTGGAATCATCGTGGATGGAAAGTGCCTTGTAGGGGCACACGGTGCTGGCGGAGAGATCGGTCATCTGTGTGTAAACTACCAGGAGACAGAAACCTGTGGATGTGGAAAGAAAGGCTGTCTGGAACAGTATGCTTCTGCAACAGGAATCACAAGACTTGCCAATATGCGTCTTGCAAAAGATGAGAAACCAAGTACCCTCAGAAATGTGGCAGAGATGTCTGCGAAAGAAGTGTTTGATGCAGTGAAAGCCGGAGACGAAGTTGCAATCGAAATCGCAACTGAATTTGGAAAGTATCTGGGACATGCGCTGGCGAACCTTGCAGCTGCCTGTGATCCGGCGGTTATCGTAATCGGCGGAGGGGTATCAAAAGCCGGAGAGGTTCTGTTGGATTACATCAAAGGTCCATTTAAAGAAATGGCATTCTTTGCAGACAAAGATACAGAATTTGCACTCGCAGAACTTGCAAATGATGCAGGAATCTGCGGAGCAGCAAAACTGGTACTGAAAATAAGTGAAAGATATTAATAAAAAAACAAAATCTTGATGAGAAATATTTAACATTCTTGCAATGATTTGTTTTTTATAGAAGAAAATGCAGAATAACAAATGTTTACATTTGACATTCTGCACAAAATGATGTAGACTTATCGTAGTAACATTATTAAATAAGCCTATGAACTCTAAAAAATTGTGAAAAGGAAGACAAAATGATAATACGTAAAACATTAAGAGAGCAAGTAGTTGAAATTTTAAGACATAAGATTTTATCAGGAGAGATCAAACCGGGAGAACGAATTATAGAGGCAAAAGTAGCAGAAGAGCTGAAAGTCAGCAGAGGTCCCTTAAGAGAAGCTCTCAGGCAGATTGAAGAAGAAGGGTTGGTTGTATATGAAGCGCAGAAAGGCTGCGTAGTAAAGACGATGACTTATGAAGAGATGCAGGAAACATACCTGATCCAGTCTACGCTTGAGAAACTGGCAGTGCAGATGTGCGGGGGAGAGATCAGCAAAGAACAGGATGAAGAGATGCAGAAGCTTGTTC
>ENA-OQDT01001184-OQDT01001184.1-human-gut-metagenome-genome-assembly--contig:-NODE-1184-length-15701-cov-3.369783_pt1 | contig 15701 bp, 15 predicted proteins | sample MGYA00242786_ERZ504617 | MGnify/ENA primary metagenome ERZ504617 (study PRJEB26092, sample SAMD00036337) | human gut metagenome | host: Homo sapiens | study: EMG produced TPA metagenomics assembly of...
CCAGAAAAACACTTACATTTAATCCCAGTGCAGTTGCTATCTTTTCTAACTGATCCGGTTTTGGATTCCGGATTCCCAGTTCATATTTTCTGATCGTTCCTACGTTAATGCCGGACAGCTCGGCTAACTGTATCTGACTGTATCCTCTAAAGTCCCGGAATGCCTAGATTTTTTTACCAACCATAATGCTGCCTCCTTAATAATATTTGTGCTTCTATTCTAGCACAAAAGTGAATGGCACGAAAGAGGTTGATTTTCGCAGAGTATGAAAATATAGAATGGATTATAAAATAAAATTCGCAAAAGGTTATTGACAAAGTCACAAAAGTGAATCGTAGTATAAAACATCAAAAGAGTCATAAAAGTGACTGGAAAGGAGCAGAAAATGACGAAACAGGGAAGATTAGGATATAACAGCAGCAATGGAAGATATGGATTATTATCATCAGACTTATGGATTGATACAGGATTTCACTGCGGAGAAGGACTGGAAGTGCTGGTAGATGATGAATGGATACAGACCAGAATGGAGATGAATCTGGCAAGAGAATGGTATCTGGTGGGGACACCTTATTGTGGAAATCTGGAATATGTGCAGGCAAGGATACCTGGATAAATAGATCTATGATCTGCTTCGGTCGGTGCAAAGCAGACGTCCACCGGACGTTATGCCTCCGGCAGGGCGCAAGGGGACTTTTGATGGACGGTACGGCTGTCGAAAGAGAACTTACCGACAGGAACAAAGGCATTAGCAACGAAGTACGAGAAAAGAGGTATCAAGAGTATGTGCGGGGATGGGTGGAATACTTCAGGCTTGCAGATATGAAAGAGCTCCTCCGAAAAACGGATGAATGGGCAAGGCGGAGAATCCGAGCGGTCTATTGGAAACAGTGGAAGAAAATCAAAACGAAATACCGAATGCTGAAAGCACTAGGTTTAGAGGATTGGAAAGCCAAGGAACTAGCCAATAGTAGAAAAGGTTATTGGAAAATGGCGAAAGTCTTGAACCAAATCTTTTCAAAGAAAATAATAGCCAAGCTGGGATATACATCCATGCTCGACTATTATCTAATAATCTGTGAAAACTAAAGAACCGCCGTATACGGAACCGTACGTACGGTGGTGTGGGAGGACGGTAAATAAAATAATTATTTACCTCCTACCTGATTATGTTTGTGTATAAGAAAAACTGCCAGTAGCAGTTTTTTTGTAGTTTATAGTTTTTGGAAAATAATAAAAAATTAACCATGCTAAAAATGACCAAAATTCATTTTTTAATTATGAAATTATTGTGACTATTTGATATTGACCATCAGTCATTTTTTTGTATAATATTCTATAGAATAAAAATGTAAAGACAGGGAGATGATTATTGTGGTCAAAGCGGGAAAATGGATAGCAAAACACAGATTTATAATTTTGTTACTGGGGATACTGCTTTTGATTCCGTCATTTATTGGAATGGCGAAGACAAGAATTAACTACGACTTGCTCAGTTACCTTCCGGAATCACTGGAAACAGTAGAAGGACAGGACGTTATGGTGGATGAATATGGTATGGGTGCATTCGCCATGGTTGTTGTAGAGGATACGGACATGAAAGATATCCAGAAGCTGGCAGATCAGTTTAATAAGGTTGATCATGTCGAAAAAGTATTATGGTATGGTGATGTGGCAGATCTTTCACTGCCGGTAGAGATGATTCCATCCGATTTGAGAAAAGCCTTCTACAACGGAGATGCGACACTGATGCTCGCATTATTTGACAATACGACTTCATCTGACGAAGCAATGAATGCAGTCGGTGAGATGCGTAAGATTGCCAGCAAACAGTGTTTTATTGCAGGTATGACAGGTGTTGTAGCCGATATCAAGAATGTAGCAATGAAAGAAGTCCCGATTTATGTTGTAATTGCGGCAATTCTTTCTTTTCTGGTGTTGGAAATTACCGGAGAATCCTTCCTGGTCCCGATTTTTTTCCTGATCAGTATAGGTGCAGCGATTGTATATAATCTGGGAAGTAACATTTTCCTTGGTGAGATCTGTTACGTTACAAAAGCGCTGACGGCGGTATTGCAGCTGGGTGTTACGATGGATTACTCCATTTTCCTGCTGAATAGCTACGAAGAGAACAAGCGTCGTTTCCCGGGAGATAAGAACCGTGCGATGGGACATGCGATTTCTAATACATTCAAATCCATTGTAGGAAGTTCTGTCACCACAGTAGCAGGATTTGTAGCTCTTTGTGTTATGACATTTGCACTTGGTCGTGATCTTGGTATTGTTATGGCAAAAGGTGTTATCATTGGAGTGCTTTGCTGTGTAACAATCCTTCCGGCAATGATTCTTATCTTTGATAAACCGATTGAAAAAACCAAGCATAAACCGCTGATCAAGAGCATGGATAAGGTTTCGGCATTTATCACCAAACATTACAAAGTATGGATCGTTGCTTTCCTGATCTTGCTTATTCCTGCTATTTATGGCAATAATCATACAAAAATTTATTATAATATTGCACAGTCACTTCCACAGTCACTTCCATCAAATGTGGCAAACAGTGAACTGAAAGATGACTTTGATATGAGTACAATGCATATAGTTATGGTAGATAAAGACATGGATGCCAAAGAGAAAAAGGCAATGATGAGTGAAATTGATGATGTCAAAGGTGTAAAATGGACACTTGGACTTAACTCTATCGTTGGATCTTCTATTCCGGAATCGATGATCCCGGATGATGTAAAGAGTATGCTTCAGGGTAAGGATACCGAGTTGATGTTTGTATGTACCAAGTATGAGTCTGCAACTCCGCAGGTCAACAAACAGATCAAACAGATTGATAAGATTGTAAAATCCTATGATAAGTCTGGAATGGTAATCGGTGAAGCACCACTGATGAAAGACCTGCAGGATGTAACAGACATCGATCTGACAAGGGTTAACGTTATTTCAATCGCAGCAATCTTTATTATCATTTTGCTTATATTTAAATCCATCTCGCTTCCAATCATTCTGGTTTCGGTTATCGAGTTTGCGATTACGATTAATATGGCGATTCCGTTCTATCAGGGTAAGAGTCTTCCGTTCGTTGCAAGTATCGTTATCGGAGCAATCCAGCTGGGAGCAACCGTTGATTATGCAATCCTTATGACGACCAGATATCAGAAAGAACGTATGAAAGGCAAGAGTAAGAAAGAATCTGTTGCGATTGCACACAGAATCAGTATGCCATCGATCATTACTAGTGGACTGAGCTTTTTTGCGGCAACATTTGGTGTGACTTGTTATACACAGGTTGATATGATCGGTTCTATCTGTGAACTTCTTTCAAGGGGAGCGATCATCAGTGTGATCGTAGTACTGACTGTCCTTCCGGCAATGTTCCTGATCTTTGATCCGGTCATCTGCAAGAACAACTGCTGGATACAGAGTGAAAAAAGATAAAAGTAAAACAGTTGCAGAGCCGACAGCATAGGCTCATGGCTGAAAAAATGGGGAAGCAGGGCTTTAAAACCTGGTTTTGAAAAAAATTACCAAGTCCAAAAAAAATGGCCCTTGGTTTCCCTTTTTTTGCTGGTTCATAAACACTTCAGGAAAAAAAAATAGGCATCTGAAGAAGCTTTTTGTATGTTGAAAATGGGAAGAAAATGGCTGTGTACAGACCTTTCCGGAAAAATAGAAGGTTGTTCTTTTGATTAAAATAGTATATACTATCTTAGTGTTACCCCAAAACATTCAAGAAAGGATTACATTTATGAAAATGCAGAAAAAACGAATCGTACAGTGCGGACTTTCTCTGATCTGTGCATTCGGTATCGCGCTGTCGGGGATGTCGGTACATGCAGAAGAGGTGGACAGCCTCGAAGATAAGACCAGTAATCTACAGAGTCAGTTGGAAGGGATCAACCAGGATCTGGTTACGATCAGCAATGAAATCGCTGAGACAGAAGTGAAAATTGAAGAGTCTAATAATGAAGTATTCCGTTTGGAAGCATCGCTCCAGATTTCCCGTAATAACGAGGAAGTACAGTATGCAAACATGAAGACTCGAATTAAGTACATGTATGAAAATGGTTCGGACACACTGCTTTCTATGGTATGTGAAGCAAAAAGTATGGGAGAGTTCCTGAACCGTGTAGACTTTATCCAGAATATTACAAAGTACGATAAGGATATGCTGGAGAATATGGTGAAAGTACGTGAAGGTATTGAAGAGCAGGAGGCTGAACTGAAAAGCAGGCAGCAGGAACTGCTTGACCTGCAAAGCCAGCTGGACAGTGAACAGGCAGCGTTGCAGGCAAAAGCAGAAGAGACTTCGACAGACCTTGCCACGGTAAATGCACAGCTTGAGGCGGCACGTGCGGCACAGAAAAAGCAGGAGGAGGAAGCCCAGAGGAAAGCGGATGAGCAGCTGGCCAAAAAAGGCACAGGAAGAGACAAAGCAGGCGTCAGCTTCCACCGGAAGTAATACATCTGCGGGCAATAATTCCGGGAACAGCAGTTCAGCGGGGAATAACAGTTCTTCTGGCAATAATAATCCTTCCAACAACAATTCATCGAATAATACTAGTTCCGATTCTTCCAATTCCGGAAGCGGTGGCTATGTGATCCCATCAGGCGGTCTTACCCCGTCAAAGGGAAGGATCTGGTATAATGGACATACCGAGACTTACTATTCTCAGAAGGTACTTCCGGGAGGAGGGCTTGCGATTCCAGGACGCCATATAGCAAGTGATGGAACAATCAGGGATGCCGATGGTTACATTGTTTTGGCAAGTGATGATTACCCGAGAGGAACAGTTGTAGAGACGTCACTTGGTGCTGGAAAAGTATATGATACCGGAAGTGGATCCGGAAATATAGATCTGTATACAGATTGGTAAAAGAAAAGCGGGGCAGTAAAGGACAAACCTTTTACTGCCCCGCTTTTGAATTTAATGGGATATGTATTTTCAGTGAATCGAAAAGGCACATTTTGCTTTGTACTGGAGAAGTCCGGTTACTGTGCTTCGTAGGTTGCCTTAGCGTCACGTATCAGCTTGTCGAATTTATCTGCATCCCATGCAGCACGTCCTGTAAAGAGTCCATGCAGAAGAAACAGAAAGGTATTTACTCACCGGAAGGATGGGCTCACTACAAAGTTACAGGTGAAGCTGCACCGGAAGAATAAAAATGTTATAATTTGTTTATGGAATGAAGTCCTCTTGTGTGTTACAATACAAGAGGACTTTTGTTTTATAGAGAATAGTTGTCGAACGAAAGGGTGAAAACTATTAAAGAAAGGAAAGTGGAAGAGAAAATTACAGTTCGGATGACAGATACATACCTGTTTGACTTTACGTTATATCATACTTATTCGAAACTGGCAGGTTTTCTGACAAATATTCTGGTAGCAGCGATTGCTTTTATGGGAATCATCATGCTGGTTATGGGAAAGATAAAACCCGTGCAGATTATTTTTTATCTGGCAGCAGCGGTTTGTGTTTATTGTGTATACACCATTGTTTCTGAAATACCGTTCTAAAAAGCAGGTAAAAAGAATTGAACGTTACCACGTTCCGAATGAAATGACTTTCAATGATGAAGGTATCCAGGTAGAGTTTGCTGATAAAAAAGAAACTTATGAATGGGAACAGATCCAGAAGGTAGTTACAACACCAAAGACAATTGGATTTTATTATGAGACAGAAAAGGCATTGATTGTACCAAAACCGGATTTTGGGGACAAGTTTGTACCGATTTTGACATTGGCAACAAAAAAACTCGGATCGGCCAGAGTACATCTGAGATAGCCTGTTATGTGGAGGGGAAAATGTTACAGGAAAGACGGAATCATATATTACAGAAAGTAACAGAAAATGGAAAAGTAAGAGTTGCGGATTTGAGCCGTGATCTGTCCGGTTAAGGATGTATACAAGATCATTACGGATTCGCAGATCAGCAAAGAGTATATCCGAAAAGCGGAGCATGAACAGATTCCACTTGTGATAGCCGGAAACCGGGAGCAATAATATGATATATGAGAGAATACAAAAGGGGCGCTTTTTAAAGCGCCCTAATCGATTTATAGCAAAAATAGAAATAAATGGAAAAGAAGAAACGGTCCATGTGAAAAACACAGGGAGGTGCGCGGAACTTCTGGTTCCGGGAGCAGAGGTGTTTGTTCAGAAGTCTGAAAGTGCAGGGCGTAAGACTGGCTGGGATCTGATCGGTGTCAGGAAGGCTGACCGGCTGATCAATATGGATTCCCAGGTGACAAACAAAGTGGTGCAGGAATGGATTGAAGCCGGGAGATGGTTCAAGGACGTGAAGATCGTCAGACCGGAAGTTACCTATAAGAATTCCAGGTTTGACCTGTATGTGGAATATGAAGAGAAAAAAGCGTTTATAGAAGTGAAAGGGGTTACGCTGGAAGAAGAAGGCGTGGTAAAGTTTCCGGATGCACCGAGCGAGCGGGCAGTGAAGCATTTAAAAGAGCTGGAAGAAGCGGTGCAGGATGGGTACGAGGCTTATGTATTCTTTGTGGTCCAGATGAAAGGAGTACGTTATTTTACACCAAACAGACGGACTCACAAAGAATTTGCAGATGTTCTTGCGGAAGCAGCGGAAACCGGGGTTCAGGTGATTGCAAAGGACTGTTTTGTAACGGAGGATTCCATTGCAATTGCGGACGAAGTTCCGGTAGTACTTACCAATCCACAGCTCTATGAAGCACCGGAGCTGCTTGTGGAATGGTACAGAGAGCGGAAACGGGATCTGCCATGGAGACATCATGTAAATGCCTATCGGGTATGGGTGTCTGAAATTATGCTACAGCAGACGAGAGTGGAAGCAGTAAAGCCATTTTTTGAGCGTTTCATGACAGAACTTCCAACGGTAAAAGATCTAGCCGAGGCACCGGAGGATAAGCTTTTAAAGCTTTGGGAAGGGCTTGGATATTATAACCGGGTACGCAATATGCAAAAAGCAGCGCAGAAGATCGAGGAAGAATACGCAGGAAAATTTCCGGAAAATTATGAGGAGATCAAGGCGCTTCCAGGAATTGGAAATTATACGGCAGGGGCAATTTCTTCTTTTGCCTATGGAATTCCAAAGCCGGCAGTGGACGGAAATGTTCTCCGGGTGGTATCAAGACTGCTGGCGAGCGATGAAGATATTATGAAAGCGTCTGTCAGGACAAAGATAGAAAATGCGATTGAACCGGTGATCCCGGAAGATGCAGCATCGGATTTTAACCAGGGGCTGATCGAACTTGGTGCGATTGTCTGTGTGCCGAATGGGGAGGCAAAGTGTGAAATCTGTCCTCTTACGGGAATCTGTGAAGCGAAAAGGCTGGGAATCCAGAATGAACTGCCGGTGAAGAAAAAGGCAAAAGCGCGCAGGATTGAGGAGAGAACCGTTTTGATTTTTAAGGATGGTGATTATGTGGCAATCCGGAAACGACCGGATAAGGGACTGCTTGCAGGTATGTATGAGTTCCCGAATCTGGACGGAAAGCTTACGATGGACGAAGTAACCGCTTACAGTAAATCTATCGGGCTTGCACCGATCCGTGTGAAAAAACTGCGGAATGCGAAGCATATTTTCAGCCATATTGAATGGCATATGACTGCGTATGAGGTGATCGTGGATGAACTGGAGAAGAACTGCAAAGAAGAGATGATCTTTGCACATCCGGAAGAAATACAAAAGGAATATTCCATGCCATCGGCGTTTAGCGCATGGAAGGTGAAATAAAAGAAGGACATTGCTTTTCGATTTTGCGAAATGCGATGTCCTTTCTTTGGATCAAACAAAATAATTATAAGTGTTTAAATCACCTGACGTGCAAGCCGTGGTGACTTTGCACCTTCCTGTGCATAAATTAGTGAGTACATGAAATATGCCATCACACATGCAGCAACTACATCCACTACGGAATGTTGCTTCAGGAACATGGTTGACAGAATGATCAGAATGCTTAAAACAAGAGATCCTTTCTGGATCAGTCTGGAGTGCTGAAGCTTCTCGCAATGGGAAATTGCGATGTAACAACAAATAGAGTTGTATACATGAAGACTTGGAAGCACATTCGTAGGTGTATCCGTCTGATAGATCCGTTTAACCAGCTCGATACAGAAGTTATCACGCGTAAATACTTCCGGTCTCAAGTTCAATCCGTTCGGAAATACCGTGCAGATGATCAGAAAAATGGTCATACCGCTGAACATGATCGCGGAGGCTTTGTAAAATCCCTGTTTATCATTAAAGAACAAATATCCCAGTGTGACTGCAATATAAGCAAACCACAGCAGGTACGGAATGATGAAATATTCACAAAACGGGATGTAGTCATCGAATATCGAATGGATTACAAAATAATTGTCGGTCACATGGCGTTCCAGATAAGTAAACCATGGAAAATAAATAAAAGCATATAGTAATACCCATGCATGGCTGTATGTATGCATCAATGTCTTTAATTTTTTAAAAATATGACTCATGATAAAAATCAGCTCCTTCGGGTGAAGATGTTTCTTCCTTGTTACTAGAGGTAGTATAACATTAAAAATTTTTCTCGACAACAGACTTCATAAAACATTCATAATTTTTTTCTATTCTCTATTTTACGGAGAAACCTTCAAAGATATACATATCATATTTATTCCGTGCAGTTTTATAAACTTTTTGATTGCGGAGTGTCCAGACTGCCATCGGAATACGGTACAGATAGTGGTTCAGCCAGACGGAAGGATTGCCGGTATCTGCAAGTTTATAAGAAATAAAGTCCGGACGACAAATCAGGTTGGTCAGCAGGAACTGTACACAAAAGCGCGCCAGAAAAGGATTTTCCGGATTCGTGCGAGTCAGGGCAGAAGAAAGCTGTCCACGAAGAACCTGAGGCGCATGCTTGTGAAACCATCGGATTCCAAGGGAGTTGAAAGACTGGATCATATAAGGTCCTTTATAATCCTTTAAAATATCCCATGCGGCAGGACAGAGCTTCATATTGCTGTCCGGAAGCTTCAGTTCAATCAGAAGAGGAACACGCCCATTGACATAGCGAAGGACATCTGAAAAAAGTGGCATATGCTCCGAAGTTCCGGAAAGATGCAGGTGCTGTAGCGTATCAAACGTGGAATTCTCAACTGTCCCTTCGGCATTGCAGATCCGCTTTAAAGACTCGTCATGGAATACGACTACTTTTCCATCACGGGTGAGATGGATATCAAGTTCGATGGCAAGATTTTGTTTTACTGCCTCACGAAATGCCGGCATAGAATTCTCGGGAATCAGCCGGGAAGAATCATGTAGTCCGCGATGGGCATAATCCCGCTTGAGATAAGGGAGGATTTTGCTTCGGCGGGAAGTATTCGGCATGATCATATATAAATATAAGAAAAAACATACAACAACAGTTAAAAGAATCCAAAACAACAGCATAGAAAAGTCCCCTTCTTTATGTAATAATTTTCAGTGTCTCAGGTTCGAGAGAGAACGAAACATCCTTCTGGAGATAAATCGGTTCGCCGTCAGAATGTACCGGAAGTGCTATTTTTGAGTGTACTTCTGCTTTTTTACAGCGGAAGATATGTACGCCTGGAAGTCGGGTATGCTTTCCGGAAAACACAGTCGGCAGAATTGCAAGAGCAATAATTTTGGGAACATTTGCAATCACAATAAAGTCCAGCAGATCATCATCCGGTTTGGCATCCGGGCAGAATTTGCATCCACCACCTTCATAAGGAAGATTAAATGCAGAGGCAAAGAAAACCCGTTTAAAATGAAGTCTTTTGGTATCGTCCAGAAGGATTTCCATCTCATCTGGCTGACAGCGGCGCAGACGGTAGAGTGAGCAGGCTGCATAGGCAAGTTTGCCCAGACCGAGCCGGTTAAAAAAGACTTTAACCCTGGAAATACAAAGTTGATGGCAGATAGCTGCATCGTATCCGATTCCGGAACTGACGGCAAAACGGTGAACCTTGTCATGATAGTGCAATACACCAAGATTGATCTTGCGCGTCTGTTCAGAATGAAGTACCAGATCCAGAGCTTTCATGGTATCGGATGGAAGGGCAAGTCCCCGGCCAAAATCATTGCCAGAGCCGATCGGAATGTAACCGAGGGTAACCCGGCTTAAATTCTGCAGACCACAGATTACTTCATCCACACTTCCATCACCACCAAGTACAACGATCGTAACAGGATCCCCGGAGGCGGTAAGCTCGGCGGCAATTTCCGTTGCGTGATGCCGGTGATGTGTAAAATGGATCTGGTAATCTATATGTTCTGCTATCAGCTTTAATTTAACTTTTCCCCATAGTGCAAGTCCCTGACCCGAGCGGGCGTTAGGATTGGCTATAAAATGATACATAAAGTCATCCCTTCACTTCTGTAAATTTAGTTTCATTCTAGCATCGGAATGAGAGGATATTGTCAAAAAAACAATAAAATGCAAAAATTTATTGAGGCAGAGTGCTAAAAGTGCTATTCTGGTACATGTGTTAAAAAATAAACATAAAATAAATGGAGGTAATACTGTGAAATTTATAAGACAATTCTTGATTATCATATTGATTTCTTTTGCAGGAGAGCTTTTGCATGCAATCCTTCCACTACCGGTTCCTGCAAGTATTTATGGCTTGCTGATCTTGCTGGCAGGTTTGCAGACAAAAGTAATTCCTTTGAAAGCAGTTGATGAGGCCGGTGGATTTTTGATTGAAATCATGCCGATGCTTTTTATCCCTGCAGGAGTAGGTCTGATGGTATCATGGGGAGACTTAAAACCGGTTCTTGTTCCGATCATGGTTACAATTGTAGTGACAACAGTGCTGGTTATGGGCGTGAGTGGAAGAACCGCTCAGTTTGTACTGAAGAAAGAGGAGAAGAAGGATGAGTAATATGCTGCATGGATCGACCTTTTTTTGTATGGCGATCAGTCTTTTTGGATATGAAGCAGGAATTTTTTTGCGTAAAAAGTTAAAAATTGGTATCTTCAATCCACTTCTTGTTTCGATTGTTTTTGTAATTATCGTGCTAAAAGTGACTGGAATTGATTATGATACTTATGATAAGGGAGCGAATGTACTGAGTTACCTTCTGACACCGTCTACAGTCTGTCTTGCAATTCCGCTTTATCAGCAGATGAATCTTCTTAAGAAGAATCTGAAAGCGATCATTGCAGGAATTACAACAGGTGTATTTGTCAGCCTTGCCGGTGTATGGGTATTTTCTATGTTGTTCCACCTGAAGAAGCAGTTCTATGTAACGCTTCTTCCAAAATCAATTACCACAGCGATCGGTATGGGAATCTCAGAAGAGCTTGGTGGAATTGTGACGATTACAGTTGCAGCGATCGTAATTACCGGGATTATTGGAAATATGTTTGCAGAGGGAATCTGTAAGCTCTGCAAAATTGAGCATCCGATTGCAAAAGGACTGGCAATCGGAACAGCTTCCCATGCTATGGGAACGGCAAAGGCAATGGAAATCGGAGAGATTGAAGGAGCAATGAGCAGTCTTTCTATTGCAGTGGCCGGATTGATGACGGTTGTAGGTGCATCGATTTTCTATCACCTGTATTAGAGAGGAGTGTGCAAAATATGGAGAAAACAATTATCTGTATCGGACGTGAATATGGAAGCGGCGGACATGAAATCGGTGAATTGCTGGCAAAGCGTACCGGTTATGCGTTTTACGATAAAGAGAAGCTGTTTGAAATTGCAAAGATGCGCGGATACGAGAAAGAAATGCAGGAGTATCTGGATGAACAGCCGGTGGACAGCCTTCTTTATTCAATCGCAATGAATTTTGCAGAACCGAAGAAGAAGCCATATCCATTTAAGCTGATTGAAGAGCTTGTGGAAGAAGGACCATGTATTATTATGGGAAGGTGCGCAGGTTATCTGATGAGAAACCGAGAAGAAGCTTTTAGTGTATTTGTCCATGCAGACATGGAAACACGAATTGAACGCGTGAAAGAGCGTGATCATATTACAAGCAGAATGAAAGCGAAACGTAAGATCCAGGATGTGGATGAGAAAAGAAGCGCTTTTCGTAAGGATTATACCGGACAGGAATGGGGAATGTCGAAGAATTATGATCTTTCGGTCAGCACTACAGAGTTGTCCTATGAACAGGCAGCAGATCTGATTCTGTATTATAAGAAGATGACAGAAGAATCTGACAGAGCTTAGAAGGTATAAAAAGAATATACTAGTTTGTTGAATCCAGAAATGGGAAATGACATGGCAGGTCATTTCCCATTTCTGGATTTTAGAGATATAGAAGGGCTCAATTTCTATATCTTAGTTTATAGAATACTTGGCTTCTATAAATTATTTATATATTCGTTACAATCTTTTAGAGGGCAAAATTTGATTTATCTAGGCATCTCCCATGCGTTATGATCCGTGTGAAGCAACATATGTGACTTGTGAGAAAGCGGTTTCTCAAAGAAATCACGGTACAGACGGAGTACATCCGGGTTCTCATGTGAGAAGCGAAGTGGTGCATTCTTATCAAGGAAATAAAGATTTTCACCACGTGTCCGTGCAAGTTCTTCTCCGTCATGGATTGGCTGACCGCCACCGCCGACGCATCCGCCAGGGCAGGCCATGACTTCTACAAAATCATAATGTACTTCACCATGTTCGATTGCTTCGATCAGTTTACGTGTGTTTCCGAGTCCGCTGACAACAGCAGCACGAACAGTAGCATCTCCAAGCTGGATCTCAGCTTCTACAACACCTGGCTGTCCACCAGGATTGCGGACAATCTTGAATGCATCCGGATCAGGGTTACGTCCGGTTACAAGGTAGTGAGCAGAACGAAGTGCTGCTTCCATAACACCACCTGTTGTTCCGAAGATAACACCGGCACCGGTCCATTCTTTCATCAGAGGATCGCATTCACGATCAACTAAAGAAGCAGGATCAATATGTGCAGAACGGATCATGCGTGTCAATTCACGAGTTGTAAGTACAACGTCTGTCTCGTGTCCGGCATATTCACCATAGAACAGTTCCATGTTACTTTCGCCTTTTTTGGCAACACATGGCATGATAGATACAGTAAACATATTTTCCGGTTTCACACCGATGGATTCTGCAAAATAGCTCTTCATAACAGAACCGAACATCTGCTGTGGTGATTTGGCTGTTGAAAGCTGTGGCACCAGATGTGGGTACTGTGATTTAAGGAAGCGTACCCATCCAGGGCAGCAGGAGGTAAACATCGGACGAAGATTTAATTCGCCTTTTGTAAATCTCTGCAGGAATTCATTTCCTTCTTCCATAATAGTAAGGTCTGCTGTGAAGGAGGTATCGAATACATAGTCAATACCCATTTTCTTCAGAGCATCCATGATCTTGCCGACAGTTGCTTCTTCACGGGAAAGACCAAGAGCTTCACCCCATGCAGCACGTACAGCAGGAGCAACCTGTGCAACAACGACTTTCTTGTCATCAGCGATTGCATCCCATACTTTCTCTGTATCATCACGTTCGCGCAGAGCGCCGACCGGGCAGTGAGTAATACACTGACCGCACAGAGAACAGGAAACCTCGGAGATCTTATGGTTGCCGGTTACATTAATGGTAGTACGGGAACCAGTACTTGTCACATCCCAGATATGTAAATCCTGGATCTTGTCACAGACCTGGATACAGCGCATACATTTGATGCATTTCTGTGAGTCTCTGATCAGCGGAAATTCTTTATCCCAAGGGAATTCTTCCAGACGCTGCTTAAATGGTATTTCGATGATGTTCAGGTCATTTGCAAGACTCTGCAGAGTACAGTTACCGCTTCTGACACAGGTAGCACATTTGCAGTCGTGCTGGGAAAGGATAAGCTGTACAGTCTGTCTTCTGGCTGTACGAACCTTTGGGCTGTTTGTATGGATTACCATACCTTCTTTTACTACGTTGTTGCAGGAAGTTACCAGCCGTTCCATTCCCTCGAGTTCAACAACACAGACACGACAGGCTGCGATCTCGTTGATATCTTTCAGATAGCAGAGCTTTGGAATCGGGATATCCGCCATTTTGGCAGCATCCATGATAGTAGTACCTTCCGGGACAGATACGTTTATATTATCAATTGTAAGATTTACCATAATGTTTCACGACCTCCTTTGAAAATGCCGTAGCCGAAGTGGTCGCAACGCAGACATCTGCTGGCTTCCTGTTTCGCTTCTGCCTCGGACATGCAGTTTTCTACACCGTTAAAGTCACAGACACGTTCGCAGGCTTCACGCTCGGTCATGTTTACTCTTCCGCACGGCGGGCGGTCATCAAGACGCGCTTCAGGAATCTCAACGTCACAGCTGATAATGTGGTGATATCCCAGGTATTCGTCTATGTTAGCAGCTACTACTTTTGCAGCAGCAATAGCTTTGATTACGGATGCAGGACCGGAAGCACAGTCTCCGCCGGCAAATACACCCGGAATGTTATCGAATCCGCCGTATTTTTCGGTTAAGATCTTACCTCTCTGTACAGGAACACCGGCTTCTTCAAAGTGCTGGTATTCAATATCCTGTCCGATTGCAACGATCAGTGTCTGGCATGGAATAAATACGTCAGGAGCACCTGTCGGACGTACACTTGCACGACCGTCTTTGATCTTACTGATCATCTGTGGTGTAACGTAGATTCCTTTTACATGACCGTTTTCATCTGTTTCGATGCGGGAAGGAGCCATCAGAGTCTGTACTTCGATTCCTTCTGCAACAGCACCTTCAATCTCTGCCGGAAGGGCAGTCATATCTGCCACGCTGGCGGCCGGTAAACGATGCTGACTTTTTTTAGCCCCCAGACGTTTTGCGGTACGGACAGCATCCATAGATACGTTACCGCCACCGATAACGGCTACTTCCTGTCCGGTAAGATCCGGGTTCTGGTTCTTTCCTACATCACGAAGGAACTGAACAGCAGAAAGGACACCTTCTGAGTGTTCGCCTTCGATACCAAGTTTCTTATCGGTACTTGCACCGATTGTAATAAGAACTGCGTCGTATTCTTCACGCAGACTCTGGATTGTCATATCTTTTCCAATCCGTTTGCCAAATTCAACTTTGACACCGGTCTCAAGGATGGCATTGATATCATCGTTCAGACGGTCTTTCGGCAGACGGTAGTTCGGGATACCATAGCGGAGCATACCGCCAAGTTCCGGCAGCATCTCAAATACGGTTGTCTGGTGTCCCATCAGCTGCAGATAGTAAGCTGCACTTAATCCACCAGGGCCACCACCAACAACGGCAATGCGCTTTCCGGTAGATGGAGCACATGGCGGCGGTGGAACTTTTTCCGGCATAATCAGCAGCCATTCTCTTAAGACCGCGGATATTGACTGCATCGTCTACGATGTTACGACGGCAGCGTGCCTCACAAGGATGTTCGCAGATAAAACCACAGGTGGTCGGGAATGGATTGTCCTTACGGATCAGGCGGATCGCATCTGCGTAACGTCCTTCTCCGACAAGAGCGATATATCCCGGAATATCTACATGTGCCGGGCACAAAGATACACAAGGAACAGGCTGTGTGTACTGGCAGGTACATCTTCCCTGGCGCACATGTTCTTCATAGTCTTCCCGACATCCCATCAGACTCTTGTAAACCATGTGAGCTGCTTCATACCCGATCGCACAGTCAGCTCCTTCCATGATTGATACAGAGAGTTCTTCCATCAGGTCTAATGTTTCCATAGTT
>ENA-OQDT01001185-OQDT01001185.1-human-gut-metagenome-genome-assembly--contig:-NODE-1185-length-15700-cov-4.752392_pt1 | contig 15700 bp, 13 predicted proteins | sample MGYA00242786_ERZ504617 | MGnify/ENA primary metagenome ERZ504617 (study PRJEB26092, sample SAMD00036337) | human gut metagenome | host: Homo sapiens | study: EMG produced TPA metagenomics assembly of...
GGGAGAGGAATGGCGGGTGACGGTCAGCTGGTGCTGTCCGGGCGCTGTGCAGGCTCCCCCTTTGGGGGAGCTGGACGCGAAGCGGCCTGAGAGGGCGAGGATACCAAAAAGATTCAAGGGAGCTAAGAGATATGAGCCATCAGTTGGAAACAATTATTGGTTACAAGTTCAAGAATCCGAAGCTGCTGGAGACGGCGCTCACCCACACCAGCTACGCCAACGAGAGCCGCACGCCGGTGCAGCACAACGAGCGGCTGGAATTTCTGGGCGACAGCGTGCTGCAGATCGTCTCGGCAGATTATCTGTTCCACGCCTACGCCGACCGGCCCGAGGGCGACCTGACCCGCATCCGTTCCAGCCTGGTCAGCGAGGGCGCACTGTTCCAGTTTGCACAGGAGATCAATCTGGGCGAGTATCTGCGCCTGGGCCGGGGCGAGGAACGCTGCGGCGGCCGCACCCGCCCCAGCGTGGTGTCCGATGCCTTTGAGGCCGTCATCGCCGCCCTGTATCTGGACGGCGGCATGGAGGTGGCAAAGAGCTTCATCCTGCCCTTCATCACCGAGGGCAAGCATGCTGAGGCCGATTACAAGACCCGCCTGCAGGAGATCGTCCAGCAGAACCCCGAGGAGCGGCTGAGCTATGTGGTGGAGCAGGAATCCGGCCCCGACCACGACAAGCATTTCGTGGTGGCTGTCCGCTTCAACTCCGATAAGGTCGCCCGGGGCGAGGGCCGCAGCAAGAAGATGGCCGAGCAGCACGCCGCCCGCGAAGCCCTCAAGCTCCTGGGCGTGATAAAGGAAAAGTAAATGGTATTCAAGGAACTGGAGATCCAGGGCTTCAAGAGCTTTCCCGATAAGGTCAAGATCACCTTTGACGAGGGCGTGACCGGCGTGGTGGGCCCCAACGGTTCGGGCAAGTCGAATCTGTCCGATGCCGTGCGCTGGGTGCTGGGCGAGACCAGCGCCCGCCAGCTGCGCGCCGCCGGAAAGATGGAGGATGTCATCTTTGGCGGCACCCGGCGGCGGGGGGCCATGGGCTTTGCTCAGGTGCGCCTGACGCTGGACAACAGCAGCCACGCGCTGGATGTGGAAGCGGACGAGGTGACCATCGGCCGCAGGTATTACCGCTCCGGCGAGAGCGAGTACAGCATCAACGGGCAGATCTGCCGCCTGAAGGATGTGTATGAGCTGCTGCTGGATACCGGCATCGGCCGCGATGGCTACTCGGTCATCGGGCAGGGCCGCATTGCCGAGATCGTGGCGGCCAAGAGCAGCGAGCGCCGGGAGATCTTTGAGGAAGCCTGCGGCATTGCCAAATACCGCTACCGCAAAAACGAGGCTGAGCGCCGCCTTGCCGCCGCCGCCGAAAATTTGGAAGCGCCTGCGGGATATCCTGGGCGAGCTGGAGGCCCGGGTGGGCCCGCTGGAAAAAGAGAGCGAAAAGGCCCGGAAGTTTCTGGAATTGAGCGCCCGGCGCAAAACGCTGGAAGTGACCCTGTGGACGGACGGCGTGCACCGGGCCAAGGAAGCCGTGCGCCGTCAGGTGCGGGATTACGAGACCGCCCAGGCCGATTATGAGCGGTTCGACCGCCAGACCAAAGCCGCCGAGAGCGAGGCTGAGGAGATCCGGATGCAGGCACAACAGCTGACCATTGCGGTCGAGCGCCTGAATGGGGATATCCGCAGCATCACCGAGCAGATCAGCGGCAGCGAGAGCCGGAGCGCCGTGCTGGAAAACGATATTGCCCGCAACGAGGAAAGCGCCGCAGACCTGCGGGCAGAGATCGCCGCCGGGCAGCAGGACAGCACCGAGGCCGCCGCCGCGCTGGAACGCCACCGCGCTGTGGCAAAGAGCATGGAGCTGGCGGGCCGGAAACTGGCCGCAGAGCTGGATGCCCTGAACGATGAGCTGGTGCGCCTGACCCGGGAAAACGACCAGAGCGGTGCCCGCCGGGATACCCTGCGGGGCGAGGTGGCGGCCCTGACGGCCCGGCACACCGAAGCGCAGGTGGCTCAGGCCGCCGCCAAGGCTGCTGCTGAGACGGCCCTGAGCCGTCTGCCTGCGTTGGAAGAAGCTGCCGAGGTGCTGGCTGTCCAGCGGGACGACGCAAAGCAGGATCTGGAGGATACCGTGCGGTACCTCACCACGCTGGCCGAGAATGAGCAGCAGCTCAAAAATATCCGGGACGGTCTGGAACTCAAGCTGAAGAGCCGCCGCGCCGCGCTGGAGGAAGCCGACCATGCCGAACAGCAGCTGAACCGGGAGCTGGATGCCGCCCGTCAGCGGCTTTCCGTGCTGCGGGAGCTGGAAAAGAACATGGAAGGCTACCAGAACTCCGTCAAGACCGTGATGCGGGCGGCATCCGCCCGGCGGCTGCGGGGCATCATCGGGCCGGTGTCCTCCATCCTGCGGGTGGAGCCGGGCCGGGAGGTCGCCATTGAGACCGCGCTTGGCGGTGCCCTGCAGAACATCGTGGTGGAGAACGAAGCCGCTGCCAAGGCAGGCATCGCCCTGCTGCGGAGCGAGAACGCGGGCCGTGCCACCTTCCTGCCGCTGGATACAGTCCAGCCCGGCGTGTTCCGGGGAAAACTGTCCGGCTCGGCAAGGCTGGCAAGCAGTCTGGTCCAGGCCGATGCACGGTACAGTGACATCGTGTCCAATCTGCTGGGCCGCATCATCGTGGTGGACGATATCAACGAGGCCTCCCGTGTGGCCCGGGACAATGGTTTCCGCAGCAAGGTCGTCACGCTGGATGGTCAGGTGGTCAATGCGGGCGGCAGCTTTACCGGCGGCAGTGTCCAGCGCAGCGCGGGTTTGTTCACCCGCAAGCAGGAGCTGGAGGAGCTGCGGGTCAAGGCTGCGAAATTGCAGAAGGAGTGCCTTGCCGCTCAGGAAAAGACCGATCAGTGCAAACAGCAGGCAGATGCCCTGAACGCAGAGCTGACCGCCGCCAGCAGTGAGCAGATCACTGCCGCCAACGACCGTGTGCGGGCCGAAGCAGAGCGCAAGCGGCTGGAAGCCGCCATGGAGCAGGCCGAGACGGCCCTTGCCGCGCGGCAGAAGGAGATCGACACCCTGAACGCCCAGCTGGCTGACAGCCGGGAAAAGGCCGCGCAGGCCGAAGCACAGGAAGCTGCGCTGGCCGGGGAGATCGAAGCAAAATCGGGCGAGCTGAACCGCATTGCCGAGGGAGACGATGCGTTTCTGACCCGGCAGCGGGCGCTGGCCGAGCAGGTGAGTGCCAAGCGGCTGGAACAGGTGAGCCGCCAGAAGGATGCCGAGCTGGCGCAGGCACAGATCGAAGCGCTGGAACAGCGCACCCGGGATGCCGAGAGCCGGCGGGCCGCTCTGGAAGAGAGCCTTGCCGCCCTTGCCGCCCGCAGTGATGCCTGCCGGGCTGAGATCGAGGCCATCCGCAAGGCCAAGACCGACAGCCGGGCGGAGATCGAAGCGAAAGAAGCCGAGATCCGGAAGGCCACCGAACAGCGGCTTTCCTGCCAGCAGGCCGAGACCGAGGCACTGGCCCGGGCCCGCACTGCTGCCGACAGCCGCGAGGAGATGGGCCGGGAGATGGCCCGTCTGGCCGAGCGGAAGGCGGCCGCTGAGAGCGAATACGATGCCACCGCCGCCAAGCTCTGGGATGAATACCAGCTGACGGTGAGCCAGGCTGAGGAGCTCTGCGTGGAGTTCGACAGCCTGCCCGCCCTGCGGGCGCAGGTGGCCGACCTGCGCAACCAGATCCGGGCGCTGGGCAATGTGAACGTCAGTGCCATTGAGGAATATCAGGAGGTCAGGGAGCGGTACGATGCCCTGAGCGCTCAGGTGGCCGACGTGGAGGGCAGCAGGAACGAGCTGACGCGGATGATCGCCAGCCTGTCCGGCCAGATGAAGGAGATCTTCACCGACAGTTTCCGGGCCATCAATGAAAACTTTGGCCGCATCTTTGCCGAGCTGTTTGGCGGCGGTGAAGCCAGCCTTATGCTGGAGGATGAAAGCGATGTGCTTTCCTGCGGCATCGGCATTCAGGTGGCACCGCCGGGCAAAGTCATCAAGAACCTGGAAGCCCTTTCCGGCGGCGAGCAGGCGCTGGTGGCCATCAGCATCTATTTTGCGATCCTGGCCGTCAACCCGGCACCGTTCTGTATCCTGGACGAGATCGAAGCCGCTCTGGATGATGCCAATGTCAGCCGCTTTGCACAGTATCTGCGCCGGGTGAGCGACAAGACCCAGTTCATCGTCATTACTCATCGCCGCGGCACCATGGAGGCCGCCAATGTCCTGTACGGCGTGACCATGCAGGAGGATGGCGTGTCGAAATTGCTCAAGCTGGATCTGGAACAGGTTGACGCGACGCTGGTTTCGTAGGTATAATAGATTAAACCTCTCAGTCTCGCTTCGCTCGCCAGCTCCCCTAGTAGGGGAGCCCTTGGCATACCGGGCAGCACTGAGCGCAAATCGTGAAATGGCGGGTTTTGCCATCACGGATAGAAACAGCAAAACAAAGGAGAGAACCAATGGGCCTCTTTGGATTTGGCAAAAAAGAAAAAGATAAGATGAAAGACGGCCTCGAAAAGACCCGCACGGGCTTCTGGGGCAACATTATGAATACCCTCACCGGCAGCAAGATCGATGATGATCTTTACGATGAGCTGGAAGAGCAGCTCATTCTGGCCGATGTGGGCGGTGAAGTGGCCATCAAACTGGTGGACAAGCTGCGGGACCGGGTGAACGAGAAGGGCCTGAAAACCGGTGAGCAGGCCAGCGATGAACTGCGCGACCTCATTGCCGATGAGATGCGCCCCGAAGCTGAGATGCAGCTGGACGGCAGACCCGCCGTCATTCTGGTCATCGGCGTGAACGGCGTGGGCAAGACCACCAGCATTGCCAAGCTGGCCGATTTCTATACCCGTCAGGGCAAAAAGGTCATGCTGGCTGCAGGCGATACCTTCCGCGCCGCCGCCAGCGAGCAGCTGGAGATCTGGGCCGACCGGGCGGGTGTGCCCCTTGTCAGGGCGGGCGAGGGCGCAGACCCCGCCGCTGTCATTTTTGACACGGTCAAGTCGGCCACCGCACGCGGCTATGATCTGGTCATTGCGGATACCGCAGGCCGCCTGCACAACAAGGCAAACCTGATGGCAGAGCTTTCCAAGATCAGCCGCAGTGTCAAAAAGGCCAGCCCCGAGGCCAGTCTGGAGACCCTGCTGGTGCTGGATGCCATCACGGGCCAGAACGCCATCAGCCAGGCCCGGGAGTTCTGCAAGGCGGCAAACGCCACCGGCATCATCCTGACCAAGCTGGACGGCACCGCCAAGGGCGGCTGTGTCGTGGCGGTCAAGCAGCGGCTGGGCTTGCCCGTGCGGTTCATCGGCGTAGGTGAGGGCATCGATGACCTGATCCCATTTACCCCGGAGGGCTATGTAGAAGAGCTGCTGCCCCGGCAGTGGAAGCATTAAGTGTCGAATGGATCTGCAATCAGACCTCTCAGGCCGCGCTTTGGCGTGTCCAGCTCCCCTGGCAGGGGAGCCAAGTGCAGGAGTTCGACAGGGGCAGAGAGGAGAAAAATATGAAAATTTGTGCAGCGACCGGCAACGCCGGTAAGCTCCGTGAGCTGCGGCGCATTCTGGAAGCGCAGGGCCACGAGGTGGTCAGCCAGAAGGAGCTGGGCATCACCATTGAACCCGATGAGACCGGCACCACTTTTGAGGAAAACGCCCTCATCAAGGCCGAGACCATCTGCAAAGCCAGCGGCCTGCCCACCATCGCCGATGACTCGGGCCTCTGTGTGGATGCGCTGGAGGGTGCCCCCGGCGTGTACAGCGCCCGCTACTGCGGCCGCCACGGCGACGATGAGGCCAACAACGACAAGCTGCTGGAGAATATGCGGGATGTCCCGGCGGAACAGCGCGGCGCAAAATTTGTGGCCGCTGTCTGCTTTATCCTGCCCACCGGCCGGCACCTGACCTGCCGGGGCGAGTGCCCGGGCAAGGTGGCCTTTGCGCGCCTGGCGGGCGATTACGGTTTTGGCTACGACCCGCTGTTCATCCCCGCCGACTGCGGTGTGGGCAAAACGGACAAGCGCCCCAACACCGAGGGACGCAGCTATGCCCAGCTCACCCCGGACGAAAAGGATGCCATCAGCCACCGCGGTGTGGCGCTGGCAAAGCTGGAAAAAGAATTACCTGAATTTCTGAAATAAAAGGAGAAAAAACTATGTTGACGAGCAAACAGCGCGCCATTCTGCGCGGCAAGGCAAACACCATGGACCCCGTTTTCATCGTGGGCAAGGGCGAGATCGACGAGACCATGATCCAGGGCGTGAAGGACTGCCTGGATGCCCGGGAGCTGATCAAGCTCAAGGTGCTGGAAAGCAGCATGTACAACGCCCGTGAGGCTTCTGTCAAGCTGGCAGAGGCCACCGGTGCCGACTGCGTGCAGGTCATCGGCTCCAAATTCGTGCTCTATCTGCAGAAGAAAAAAGACAGCGCCTACGCTGACCTGCTGAAATGAGGCTCCTGCTGTACGGCGGCACCTTTGATCCGCCCCACAACGGCCACCTGAACAATCTGCGCGCCGCCGCTGCCCGGGTGCGCCCGGACAGAGTGGTGGTGATGCCTGCGGGGCTTTCCCCCTTCAAGCAGTCCACCGCCGCCCCCGGCAGCGCCCGGGTGGAGATGTGCGCGTGCTTCCGTGCACTGGAAGCGGAGGGGGCTGTTCCGGCGCTGTGCGTCAGCGGCTGGGAGGTGGAGCAGGCCGCGCTGGGCAGGCGCAACTATACGGTGCTCACGCTGGAAATGCTGGCCCGCACCTATCCGGAAGCCGAGCTGTACATGGCCATGGGCAGCGATATGCTGCTGAGCTTTGACAGCTGGCACCGCTGGCAGGAGATCCTGCGGCTGGCCCGGCTGGTGGTCACGAGCCGGAATGTCGGCGACGCGCCGGAGCTTCACGCCAAGGCAAAGCAGATGGACCCCACCGGGGCACGCATCCTGTTTGCACAGGTCGAGGCTCTGCCCATGGCCAGCAGCAACCTGCGTGCCCGCCTTGCAGCAGGGGAAGCGTGTGAAAATGAATTGCCCGCCCTCGTGCGCCGGGTCATCCGGCGGGAGGGGCTTTACCGGGCAGACAGAGGGGAAAGCGGAAACCATGAATCTGAAACAGGCAAAGGAGCTTGTGCGCGGCCGGTTGAGTGACAAGCGTTACGAGCATACCCTGAATGTGAGAAAAATGGCCGTCAAGCTGGCAAAGCGGTATGGCGTGGATGAGGACAAGGCCGCGCTGGCCGCCCTGCTGCACGATTCGGCCAAGGAAATCAGCAAGGACGAGATGCGCGCCATCATGCGGGCCCACCCGGAACTGGCCGAGGGCGGGGAAGAGCGCCCCACCCCGGTGTGGCACGGCATCTGCGCCGCCATCCTGGCCCGCACCGAGTGGGGCGTGGAGGATGAGGCTGTGCTTTCGGCCATTGCCTGCCACACTGCGGGCAAGCCCGGCATGAGCAGGCTGGATAAGATCGTCTATCTGGCGGATATGACCAGCGCCGAGCGGGACTGGCCCGGGGTGAACAAGCTGCGCAAGCTGGAACTGAAGGATCTGGATCTGGCCATGCTGGCAGCCCTGAAACGGGCCAATGGTTTTGTTCTCTCACAGGGCAAGCCTCTGGACCCCGTGTCCAAGGCGGCCTACGATGAGATCAAAGCAGAGGTGGATGCCCGGGCTGCAAAGGCCGGGTGAGCCGGTTTTTCTGCACACACCCTGCTCCGGAAAAGAATACCGATTGCAGATTGTGGGTAAGAATGTTATACTATGGAACATGACGACAGTCTCTGTCGGAATAAAAAAGCTGGAGGAACCGAACGAATGAGTCAAGGCCCGCGTCATATCAATACCGACCGCTCGCTGAACCGCCCTACGGAGCAGCGCCCCACGGAGGCTTCCGCCCTGCATCAGGTGTCGCTGTCCGGGCAGCCGGATTTCTTCCAGAACGAACAGCCCGCACCCCAGCAGAAGGAACCGCCCCGCCAGAGCGCGGGCGGCGGACGCGGCGGCAATGGCGGCAGTCGGCCGCCCCGGCACGCGGCCCCCGCTGATGCGCCCCGCCGCCGCAAAAAGAAGAAAAAGACCCCCGTGTGGCTGCCGATGGCCGTGACGCTGGCGGTGCTGGCCGTGATCTCGGGCGTGGTGGTCTACGCCGTGAATATGATGAACAAGGTGGAGGAAAATCTGAAGCCCGAGGAGAACGCGACCTCGCTGGTGGAGGAGATCCAGACGCTGGAGGAGTACAAGGGCGATGTGGTGAACATCCTTGTCTGCGGCATCGACTATGAGGAGGGCCGCGCCTACTCCTCGGATGGCAGCAACGACGGCATGACGGATATGATCCTGTACTGCCAGTTCGATATCAAGGGCGGTGCCCTGCGGATGCTGCAGATCCCCCGCAACAGCCTTGTTGCGACCCAGAACCGCAAGATCACCCTTTCCAACGGCAAGACCTACGCGGCCACCAACTACCAGATCAACTCGGTGGCCCTCTCCAACGGCGGCGACATTGCCGCGCTGGCGGAGGTCATCTATGATCAGTACAAGCTGCCCATCGACTACTATGTGACCATTGATATGCAGGCACTGGTGGAAATGGTGGACAACTTCGGCGGCATCGAGGTGTATATCCCCCACGATATGTCCTTTGCGGGCAGTGTCCTGAAGCAGGGCTACCGCAACCTGGACGGCGCATCGGCAGAGTTCTTTGTCCGCTGCCGCCACGGCGAGGGCTACGCCAACTCGGATATCGACCGCCTGAACATGCAGCGCTATTTCTATGCCGGCCTGTTCAAGCGGGTGCGCAGCATGGGCGTGACCGATGTCATTGCCCAGCTGCCCCTGATCTTCAACAACTATATCCACACGGATATGGATCTGACCACCATTGCCAAGATGCTGGTGTCCTTTACCCGCATCGACAGTGCGAACATCATGCTGGCCCAGACCCCTGTGTTCATGGGCGTGCCCAACGTGGGCAAGACCAGCAGCTTTGACGGCTACTCCTGCGTGGTTCCGGATGCCGGTTCCATTGCAGAGCTGCTGAACACCTATTTCCGCAATTACACCGGCCCCGTGAGCGCCGAGGAAATGAACCTTGTGACCAACAACTGGCCCCACGGCACCGCTTCCACCAGCGCCAACGTCCAGTTCGTGGGACAGCTGGACAAGGAGTCCGATGATGCCATCCTGAGCGGCGATACCGACGTGGCAGGTGCGACCACCACCGATGGCCAGGCCGCGGGACAGTAACAAACCAGAGAGGAGACTTTTATGGAAAACAAGATCGACAGCAAGACCCTTGCCATTGAGATCGCAAAGGTTCTGGACAAGAAAAAGGCCCAGGATGTCCGCGTGCTCAAAGTGGAGAGCCTGACCGTTCTGACCGATTACTTCGTCATTGCTTCCGGCACCTCCACCACCCAGGTGGGTGCTCTGGCCGACGAGGTGGAGTACGAGCTTTCTCAGAAGGGCATCGAGCCCTACACCACCGAGGGCTTCGACTCCAAGAACTGGGTGCTGCTGGATTATTCCAGCGTCATCGTGCACGTCTTTGTGCCCAACACCCGCACCTACTATGATCTGGAACATCTGTGGGCCGATGGCGAGCCCATGGATATCTCGGAATATCTGACCCCGGAAAACAGTCTGTAAGCTTCCCTGCCTGCAAGGGCGGCTGCCGAATATGAGGAGTGATTGAAAGCTATGAAGTATGATTACAAGGCCGTTGAGGCCAAGTGGCAGAAGGTGTGGGAGGACGAAAAGACCTTCCATGTCGAGATCGACCACAAAAAGCCCAAGTTCTATGCGCTGGTGGAGTTTCCGTATCCCTCGGGTGCGGGCCTGCATGTGGGCCACCCCCGCAGCTATACTGCCCTGGATGTGGTCAGCCGCAAGCGCCGCCAGAACGGCTACAACGTGCTGTACCCCATGGGCTGGGATGCCTTCGGTCTGCCCACCGAGAACTTTGCCATGAAGAACCACATCCACCCGGCCATCGTCACCAAAAAGAATGTGGATCACTTCCGTGAGCAGCTCAAGGCGCTGGGCTTCTCCTTTGACTGGGATCGCGAGATCAACACCACCGACCCCGAGTACTACAAGTGGACCCAGTGGATCTTCCTGCAGCTGTACAAGCACGGCCTGGCCTACAAGAAGGAAATGAACGTCAACTGGTGCACCGGCTGCAAGTGTGTGCTGGCAAACGAGGAAGTTGTCAACGGCGTGTGCGAGCGCTGCGGCAGCGAGGTGGTGCACAAGGTCAAGAGCCAGTGGATGCTCAGGATCACTGCCTACGCCGACAAGCTGATCGACGGCCTGGATGGTCTGGATTACATCGAGCGCGTTGCCACCCAGCAGAAGAACTGGATCGGCCGCAGCCATGGTGCAGAGGTGAAGTTCGGCACCACCGCAGGCGATACCCTGACGGTTTACACCACCCGCTGCGATACCCTGTTCGGCGCTACCTACATGGTCGTCTCCCCGGAGCACGCCATGGTCAGGGAGTGGCTGGAAAAGGGCCTGCTCAAGAATGCGGATGCCGTTACGGCCTATCAGGCAGAGGCTGCCCGCAAGAGCGATTTTGAGCGCAGTGAGCTGAACAAGGAAAAGACCGGCGTGAAGCTGGAGGGCGTGATGGGCATCAACCCCGTCAACGACAAGCAGATCCCCATCTTCATCTCCGATTATGTCCTGTCCACCTACGGCACCGGTGCCATCATGGCTGTGCCCGCCCACGATACCCGCGACTGGGAGTTCGCCAAGAAGTTCGGCCTGCCCATCATCGAGGTGGTCAAGGGCAATACCGAGTCCAATCTGGACGAGGCTGCCTTTACCGATGTTGCCACCGGCACGCTGGTCAACTCCGGCTTCCTGGACGGCCTGTCTGTGACCGATGCCCAGAAAAAGATGATCGAGTGGCTGGAAGCCAACGGCAAGGGCTGCGATAAGGTGAACTACAAGCTGCGCGACTGGGTGTTCAGCCGTCAGCGCTACTGGGGCGAGCCGATCCCCATGGTCAAGTGTGAAAAGTGCGGCTGGCAGCCCCTGCCTGAGAGCAGCCTGCCCCTGACCCTGCCCGACATCACCGATTTTGAGCCGGGCCCCGATGGTGAGTCCCCGCTGGCCCGCCACACCGACTGGGTCAAGACCACCTGCCCCTGCTGCGGCGGCCCCGCCACCCGCGAGACCGACACCATGCCCCAGTGGGCCGGTTCCTCCTGGTACTTCCTGCGCTACATGGACCCCCACTGCAAGGACGCTCTGGCCTCCAAGGAAGCGCTGGAGTACTGGTCTCCCGTGGACTGGTACAACGGCGGCATGGAGCACACCACCCTGCATCTGCTGTACAGCCGTTTCTGGCACAAGTTCCTGTACGATATCGGCGTGGTGCCCACTGCCGAGCCTTACCAGAAGCGCACCGCCCACGGCATGATCCTGGGCCTGAACCCCCACAGCTTTGTCAACCTGCCCGCTGACGAACAGGAGAAGCTGCTGAAGGAGTATGGCAGCCAGAAGGCTGCCGAAAAGGCACTGGAAGAGAAGTACGGCGAGATGGCACGCCATCCCATCGTCAAGATGTCCAAGAGCCTGGGCAACGTCATCAACCCCGACGAGGTGGTGGACCAGTACGGTGCCGACACCATGCGTCTGTATGAGATGTTCATGGGTGACTTTGAGCAGGCCGCACCCTGGCAGACCTCTGCCATTGCCGGCTGCAACCGCTTCCTCGACCGCGTGTGGGCGCTGTCCGACAAGCTGGTGGAGGGCGAGGGCTACCGCCCCGCCATCGAGACCCTGATGCACCAGACCATCAAGAAGGTGGGCGCTGACATTGAGAGCCTGAAGATGAACACTGCCATCGCCCAGCTGATGACGCTGGTCAACGCCCTGTACGACAACGGCGGTGCGACCAAGGCCGAGCTGGAGACCGTTGTTCAGCTGCTGAACCCGTTTGCTCCCCACATGACCGAGGAGCTGTGGGAGAAGCTGGGCCACAGCCACAATGAGCAGCTGGCCTACTACCCCTGGCCTCAGTACGAAGAGGCCAAGTGCGTGGAGAGCACCGTGGAGATCGCCGTGCAGGTGAACGGCAAGGTGAAGGCCCGCCTGAAGGTGGCTGCTGACATCGATTCGATCAGACAATTACATACATCACGGATTCCTGGATGATTCTCGAAAATAATCCCTGGATTGTATGTATGGTACATTTTTTTATTGTAATTACCCTCAGCGCTGTCCCCGAAAGATAAAGATATTCTCCTGACCTACACGCTCTGCGATCTCTATATTGGCTCCATCCATAGTGCCGATCGTCAATGCACCATTCATCATAAATTTCATATTTCCTGTTCCAGATGCTTCCATTCCTGCGGTAGAAATCTGCTCACTGATATCTGCTGCCGGAATCAGCATCTCCGCAACCGATACACAATATTTTCTACGAAAACTACCTGAATCTTTCCGTCCATATCTGGATCTTTATTCACCATTTCCTGAATGGAATGGATCAGCCTTATGAATCTCTTTTGCCCTGGCATATCCCGGTGCTGCTTTCGCCGCAAAAATAAATGTGATCGGTGTTGTAATACATGTTGGATCTTTTTTGATCTTCTGATATATATAAATGATATGCAGACATTTTAACAGCTGTCGTTTATACTCATGCAAACGTTTGCAATGAACATCAAAAATAGATTCTGGGTTCACTTCGATCCCTTGCTTTTCTTTGATATACTTTGCAAAACGGATCTTATTATTTCGTTTGACCTTCTCATATTTTTTACAGAATTCTTTGTCATCTTTATATGGAAGGATCTGTTCAAACAGGTGGTAATCTTTTAAAATATCCCCTTTCACATACTCTCTTACCAGATGATATAGCCCCTGATTGGCCAGTGCTAACCAGCGTCTGTGTGTGATCCCATTTGTGATCGCAAGATATTTTTGTGGAAAGATCTGATAAGATCCTTTAAAAATCCTCGTTTTTAAAATATCAGCGTGAAGATTTGAAACACCATTGATCCTGCGGCAAAGAGCTACGCATAGGTTTGCCATTCGGATCTCATTGTTTCCGATCACTGCCATCTGTGCGATCTTTTCTTCTTCCTTGCTGTAATATACGGAAAGTTTCTGACAGTATTTCTCATTGATCGCGCAAATGATCTGATAGATTCTTGGAAGCAGTAAACGAAACATATTCTCATCCCAACATTCCATTGCTTCTGTCATGATCGTATGATTCGTATAATGAAATATCTTCTTGACCATACCATATGCCTCATCCCATCCAAAATCTTCTTCATCCATCAAGATCCTCATAAGTTCTGGCATCGCCAATGCCGGATGTGTCTCATTGATCTGAATGACAACATGTTCTGGCAAGGAGTTCAGATCATCAAATACTGCTTTATGTCTCTTGATCATCGACTGCATCGTTGCAGATGCCAGAAAATAAAACTGTTTTAAACGCAGCATTTTACCCTGCATATGATCATCTGACGGATATAAGACTTTCGAGATTGCTTCTGCAAATGTCTGGTCTGCCATCGCTTTATCATAGATTCCTTCATTAAACGAATGAAAATCGAACCGCCGCTTGCTTCTGGCACTCCACAGACGAAGAGTTGCTGGCGTCTTAGTCTTGTATCCAATGATCGGTACATCATATGGGACTGCAATGACGGTATTATAATCTTTATGTTCAATCTTTAATCCATTCTCTGTCCAGTTTTCCTGAATCGTTCCATTAAAATGTACTTCCACACTTAATTCCGGGCGCTCGATCTCCCAAACATTTCCATCTCTTAACCAGTCATCTTCCATCTCAATCTGCGTTCCATCTACAATTTTCTGACGAAACATTCCATATTCATATCGGATCCCACATCCGAGTACTGGAAGTTCCATCGTAGAAAGTGAATCCAAAAAACATGCTGCCAGTCGTCCTAGTCCTCCATTTCCAAGTCCTGCATCATTTTCTTCATCCGTAATCTTATCAAAATCAAGTCCCATCTCCCAGAATGCTTCCCGATATGCCTCATATAATCCTTGACTGATCAGATTATTAGAAAATGCCCTTCCCATCAAAAATTCGGCTGACATATAGTAAAGTTTCTTAACTCCCTGCTCTTGTACCCTTTTTCTGCTGTCTGCCCAGGATATCATGATATCATCCCTGATACACTCCGCTGCTGCCTTATAGATCTCATCATTTGTTGCCTCACTGATCGTTCTTCCAAGTGCATGAATTAATTTATTCTCGATCCGTTGTCCGATCTTATTGCTGTCCATATAGTCCATTGTGATCTAAGCCTCCTTTCTAGTCTTTATCTTTGACCTGTAAATTTATCTCATTTTTGTCTTTATGAAGAATGGGCATCTTAAAATAAGATGCCCATTCTTCTTTTGAATTTATAATACACTATTATACATATCAAGATAAATCTTTGCAGATTTTGCAAACTGTTATCGGATTCCATCGCTCTTTGGATCAATCCATGTTTTCTCTTTGGACTCATGCAATGTCTGTAATGCATAACGGATTGCTCCCAGCATCTCATGTGCATTGTAGTTTGCAAATGAGAATCCATTTCCTGTGTCCTCGTATTCATTGTAACTTTGTACTGTATCACGAAGTCCACCTGTCTCACGTACGATTGGAAGTGTTCCATAACGAAGTGCGATCATCTGAGAGATTCCACATGGTTCAAATTTGGATGGCATTAAGAAGAGATCACTTCCTGCATAAATCTGGTGTGCAACTGCATTATCATATGCGATATATGAGCATACTCTTCCTTTGTATTTTTCTTCCATGTAACGGAAAAATTCCTCATATTCATAATCACCCGTTCCGAGAATGACAAATGCGACATTCTCTGTACACATGATCTCATCCAACATGTATTTCACAAGATCCAGACCTTTCTGCTCTGTTAATCTTGTAACCATACCGATGATCGGAACTCCTGGTGTGATCGATAATCCAAGAGCCTTGATCAGTTCCTGTTTATCTTTCTTCTTTCCAGAAAGATCATCTTTGTTAAAATGATATGGAATCAATGGATCTGTCTCTGGATTAAATTCTTCCTGATTCATTCCATTTAAGATTCCCCATGTATCTCCTGCTCTCGCATTTAAGATACCTTCCTGACGGTATGCAAATGCTGGATCACGAATCTCCTGTGCATAAGTTGGACTTACTGTGCTTAAACGATCTGCAAACACAAGTGCTGCTTTCATGAAACTTGCACATTCATAGTTATGCATAAATTCTGGTGTGTCATACTTTGGATCGATTCCTAACCAATGTTCAAACTGATCGAAACCAAATTCTCCTTGATACATCATATTATGGATCGTAAAGATCGTCTTTGCATGTCCAATATCCCAATGTCCGTACTGTGTGCGGAGTAAGATAGGGATCAGACCTGTCTGCCAGTCATTGCAATGGATGACGTCTGGAATAAATCCAATACGGCTTGCTGCTTCGATCACGGCACGGCAGAAGAAAGCATACTGCTCTCCTTCTGCAAGTCCACCAACTCTTTCAAATTGGAATACATTATCTGCTGTGCCGAACATGGCAAGACCAATAATGCCAATAGCCCTAACACCCAACCTCTTTTCATATCGCTATCCTTTCTTTTTGAAACTCTGCATA
>ENA-OQDT01001186-OQDT01001186.1-human-gut-metagenome-genome-assembly--contig:-NODE-1186-length-15697-cov-3.952216_pt1 | contig 15697 bp, 22 predicted proteins | sample MGYA00242786_ERZ504617 | MGnify/ENA primary metagenome ERZ504617 (study PRJEB26092, sample SAMD00036337) | human gut metagenome | host: Homo sapiens | study: EMG produced TPA metagenomics assembly of...
ATAATCAGGTTTTCCTTCTACATAGTTTTTTTCATCCTGACTTTCTTCTTTGTGATATGTAATAAAGATGAAAACATCATCTTCAATTCGTTTCATACCATACATAATAGAAGATAAATCCTTGCCACAATTCATAAGAAGGCTTACATCTCTTCTGGAATACTTTTCATATAATACAAACGGACTATCCATAATTCGTCCCGAAAAATATTTATCCTTATATCTGGCAATACCGACTTTTATAATATCTTCCACCTGCGTGTAGAAATGAATATGTGCAAGTCTTTCTGTGTAACTTTGCAATCTTCGGATCATTCCTGATTGATCATTTTCCAGAATATCAATCTGACAAAATTTCTGATATTCTGCTTCTTTACTCACGAAATGTCCCTGCAGCACCTGAATTGCTTCATTAACCTGTGACATGCTGATTTCAATTCCATAGGTCTTTTGATATTCTTTTATAAAATCTGCAGCCCCGATATGATCTCTATAAAGCAATTGATTCAATATTGAAAGTTCGTCAGGACGCACTCCTGAGAGAACCGTTTTGGATAAATACTCCAGTGTTAGTTTCTCCTGTTCGTTTAAGTCATTCTTGTATTTATCCTTTTCCATTGCCTGCATAAAGGCATAATATGTTTTATATTCTCTAATAATTACCAGTGGATCAATTTCCTGATTTTCATAGAAATCATACAGAAGCGGAACCCGTCCTAACCGATTCTTCAAAGAGATATAGCTTTCTTTGATCAGCGTTTTCATCCCCTTGATTTTGTCAATAGACTTAAATATCTTATTCTTGGAAATCTCATCAAAATGAACTGTTGAGGCACCTGGTATTGTACTATTTCCACTGATTACATATTTGCGGATCACATCAGCGTTATAAGAACGGTCTCCTGATAGAGCTACCGGAATCATAAAGTTATTATTATAGTTTCCAATAAAATCCAAAATAACAACATATTCTTTTCCGGGTGCCTTTCTAAGACCTCGTCCCAACTGCTGAATAAATACAATCGGAGACTGCGTCGGTCTGAGCATAATGACCTGATTTACCTCAACAATATCCACACCTTCATTTAATATATCTCGTGAAAAAATATAATCCAAAGGCTGCATCTCTTCCGTTGTATCCGCTTCATCCATTGCCAGTCTCTCAAATGCCTTCTGTCGTTTTTCTTCGCTATCAGAACCACTAAGAGCAATTGTACGATATCCCAGAGTATTAAACTTTCTCGATAATTCTTCACATTCCTTAACACGACTACAGAAAATAAGACCTCTTACACGATCACCGCTATAGCCATAATATTCCGACTGTTCAATCACATGCCTCACTCTCTCATCACTGGTAAGCTGATTGAACTCATCATCTGTCAGTTTTGTAGCCTGCAATGTTTTGTCATCCAGGGAAACAACCTCACTGATGCCAAAATAATGAAATGGACAAAGCAGATTGTCTTCCATTGCCTGTTGCAAACGGATTTCATGAGCGATTTGATAATGGAAAATCTCATATATATTTTTACCTTCCTGATTATCATCTCTTTTATCCGGTGTCGCAGTCATCCCTAAAAACAACTTCGGATTGAAATAATCAATAACCTTTGTATAAATATTGTTGGAACTATGGTGAGCCTCATCCAAAATGATACAGTCAAAAGCATCCGGCTGGTACTGAAACAAATGGGTATCCCTATTCAAGGTTTCTACTGTGGCAAAAACATAATCTTTCTCATATTCATAAGACCCTGCTCCCACCAGTCCCATTGTCACCTTCTTATCAAAAACTTTTTCAAAAGATTTTTTAGCCTGCTTCGCAAGTGTTACACGGTGAACCAAAAATAACACTCTTTTGAAACCAAGCTCACGCATAGCAAATGCGGATGCATATGTCTTTCCAGTTCCCGTGGCGGAGATCAGCAATGCCCGCTCTTCTCCCTGCTCCAGAATCTTTCGCAAATTCGCAATAAATCTCTCCTGCATAGAGTTTGGCTTTAATCTATATTTTTCCAGCGACGGAATTTCTTCGCTTTTCGCGATTTCCCGCTGGTGTTTTATGATATTGTAGCGTTCTTTGTAGACTTCATAAAAATCATCGTAAGGCAATGCATACTCACTATTCCAGAGATTATGAAATTCTTCCACAATTTCTTCTGCGACTTCTCCGTTTTCTGTGGATATCAATTTCGTATTCCACTCTTTATTAACCGTAAGCGCCGCACTTGTCATATTGGAGCTTCCGATGATGATTCGATAAATCTCTTCCTTCTTGAAAATGTATCCCTTCGTGTGGAAACCATTTCCAGCAGCTTCCACGTCGTACATTTTCAGCGTAATATTTTTTAATCCATTGAGTTTTTCAAGTGCTCGTGGTTCACTGAAGTTCAGATAATTGGTCGTAAGAATCTGTCCTTTAATACCCTTTTCCTCAAGCCCTTTTAACGTCTGCAGGAGCGGTGTCACACCGCCCATCGTGATAAATGCAACACTGATCTGAAACTGATCACAACGCAGCAATTCATCCTCCACAGATGAAATAACTTTCTTCCCATCTTCCGGATTATTCGACACAAATGTTGGCTTATACGCCAGATTTGCCGCCACAGAACCATTTATATAAGCGGCACTTAGGCCGCTTTTCAATTCATTGATCACATTCGCATTCATTAATGTAGATCTCCCTCTCGTTTCGTGATGAGCAAAACAAAATACTCTGCTTTATTATACCTTATGGGAGAGGGTTTGTCATTGAAATCTCCAGGAAGCAAGCGTGGCAAAGGCAGCCGAAAGTAACGATAGCAACAAAAAACAGATCCGGATGTACTGAGGTTAATCAGTGTATCTGAACCTGGCTTTTCTATGAATAACTGGTCTGGCTTTTCATTGGAATGGATTATTTAATTGTAAAAAAATTTCCGTGACCTTCGCTCACCAAAAACACCTCGCGGGACATTGCCAGTGAACAGTAATGGTAATTTTACGAAGTCTATTACTTGTTGTTAGTTCATAATTTATGTATAATAAAATTAATATAAGAAATACACGTTCAGCATGCGGCCTGGAACATAAATGATCCGCAGGTTCAATGATAGACGAGGAGGAAATTCTCATGGGTAAACAATCCACCAGGGAAAACAAAACAATTTACCAGCTTTGCCGAGAAGCGGCAGGACTTACAAGAGCAGAGGCCAGTGAAAAAATGGATGCTGTCTCTGATTCAAAAATTGAAAAATTTGAATATGAAACACAAGAACCTACGCCTTATGATATCCTCCAGATGGCAGATGCCTATAAAAGACCAGATCTTTGCAATTATTATTGCTCTCACAAATGCGAAATCGGCCATCGTTATGTTCCAGAAGTAGAAGTGACCGATCTGTCAAATATCATTTTGGAGACAATTGCCAGTCTGAATGAAATCAATCCTCTTACCGGTCGTCTGATCCAGATTGCCCGTGACGGTAAGATCAGCGATGATGAAATGAAAGATTTTGCTTATATCAGTAAAAAACTTGATGAAATTTCTTTAGCCATAGACTCTTTGAATCTTTGGGTAGATAAAACAGCTGGAGAACAAAGGCTCAATCTTGAACTCTTAAATACCGAAAAAGAAAAATTAAAATAATCCATAACGCCACGAAAGGATTACGACTATAGAATAACACCAACCGCAGTCAGTATCTTTAAAGTTGGATTAATCTATAGAAACTGCTATCATATTTTTATCAGAATTTTCCAAGTAAAGGAGGACATGCGTGAATCATGAACGTAATGCCAATTTCCGAAATCATCGAAAAAGTAACCATGATTTGCAAAAAAAATAACGTAAAGCGCCTTGATTTATTCGGTTCCTTCGCCACAGGCACTGCGACCCCCACCAGTGATATTGATTTTGTAGTATACGGCTGTGATGATCTAATGCAGTTAGAAGATGATCTTCTGCAGATTGAAACGCTAAGGAAAATTGATATTTTTGACTTTGACAGTATAAAAATGAGTATTTATTGGAGGATATAAAAATATGGAAAACAAATTTATTAACCGCTATAACACTTTCTGTAAAAGCCTCTCCAATCTTGCAAAAGCAAAACAGCCGACCCCAAGACCGATTTTGTTCTCGAGGGAACTGTTCTCAATTTCAGTCTTACTTTCGACATCTCCTGGAAAGTCATGAAAGATATTCTGATTAAAAAATGGGAATTCTTAATTTTGCAGTTGGCTCTCCACGCGAAACTCTGCAACAGGCATTTACCAATGGTATTATTGATGATGACACCTGGCTGCAAATGCTGAAATCCAGAAATCATTTGTCTCATGATTACGATGGTACTTTCGCCGCAGAGAAATTTCAGGATATTATAAATATTTATTATCCTCTTTTTGAAAAATTCAAAAACGATGTTGCGAAATACTATAAACAGTAAACTGTGTTTTGTAGAAGAATCACCTTCAGGCTATTTTGTTTATTATAGCCTGAAGGTGATTTTAAAATTACCAATAAACATTCGTTTTATTAGATTTTCCAACCAAATTTATGGCAGGATCTCAAGCCAGTAGCCATCTGGATCTACAATGAAATAGATTCCCATTGCTTCATTTTCGAAACAAATACATCCCATCTCTTCGTGCTTTTTTGGTGCGCTGCTTCGTAATCCTCTGCCTGAAATGCCAAGTGGAATTCGCATTCACCCAGATTATATGGCTGTGGATGATCTTTAAGCCAGGTAAGTTCTAACTCAAAATCACTTGCATTATTGCTCAGATACACAATGATAAAATCATCGGTAGTCGTTCTTCTCACTTCGTGCAGATCAAGGGCCTCGTTGTAAAATTTAATAGATCGGTCCAGATCTGATACATTGTAGTTTTCATGAATCATCTTAAATTTCATAATTCTTCTCCTTTTGTACATTCTGTGTTTTTAATACGTGACTTATATTGCGGATATTCAGTAATAAACCGCTTAATTACATTGGCATCATTCCAGTAATGCATTGGAAAAATGACATTACAATCTATATTTTTAAGGGAAATACAAGATCCCGTCGGCATAGTGATCTCCCTGTCTCGGATCTAGGGGGGACAAATGCAACATCAAAATGCATACCTTTGATTTTCCTGATCTCTGCACGATATGCTGAAGTAAGTCTCTGGTTGTCAGCTTTCGGCTCGCCATCCCAATACCAGTCGTTTAAGTCACCGGCATGATAAATGGTGCCTTCTTTTGTTTTGACAATAAATGCTACACCACTATCGTTAGATAGCAATGTATCGACTTTGGTATCATTATCCAGATTATAAGTTTGATCATGATAAACATATGTAATCTTCATATCCGACAAATGATTCCTTTTTCGTATATCATTCGCCAGAACTGCCTGATACGTCATCCCCATATCATCAAGAATCCCAAAGATTTGTGGGTTAAAATGATCCTCATGGAAGTGACTGCAAAAGACGATTACCTCTTTTTTCTTGTCAAGATACGGTAATTCACCCTTGAAATAATCAAAAATATAGTAGCAATCTCTGGTTTCAACCAAAAATCCACTGTGGTTAATGTAAGTAATTTTCATGATATCACCTGTAATAGTACTTGAAAGATCGATTGCCATAAAATAAACAGCCTTTGCGATTTCTTCCGGTTCTACAATACGACCCATTAGACTATTCTTTCTCCTCGTTTTTTTCTGATAAACGGCTTATGATTATCACTTTACCATATTAAAGTTTTTCTATAAGATTTTAACAGCTATTTCTGACATTGTCCACAATTTTAAAAAACAATTCCTATATCAGTTTTCATTCGATGTAATTAGTACAGCAAAAATTAAGTTTCTGCTATATTGACGCAGGATGATTTCTTCATCTGCAAGGCGGAGGAATGATGCGTAGCGGTGGCTGCGACGATTAACGACAACGCTGCAGATGAAAAATCAGACAAGTCACTATGGTGGTTACTTAATATTCGCTGTACTAGCATTGTAAGTGGAAGTTGTTAGTGTCCTTCGGACATGAAGCATTCCTCGCTCTATCAAGACATATCTTTTGCAGTTTCCCTACACTATTTCTTTTCCAAAAGCTCCAAAAATGCCTCATCCATACGGACGGCAGTGGAAAAATATTTACTCTCCGAACGATTCAATATCATCTTCATATTCTTTTAGTTGAGTGCGCCAATTATTTTTATCTTTATCTGTTATTTGTCTAATTACATGGCACGGATTACCTCCTGCAACAACATGGCTTGGAATGTCTTTTACCACAACTGAACCAGAAGCAATGACTACATCACTTCCAATTGTGACACCGGGATTGATTACAACATTTCCACCGATCCAAACATTATCGCCTATTGTTACAGCCTTGGCATATTCCAGTTCCAAGTTGCGTACATCCTTATCAATTGGGTGACCTGCTGTATATATACTTACGTGGGGAGCTAAAAATACATTATCCCCAAACGTAACATAATTTTCATCTAATATAGTCAAATCTGTATTAGCATAAAAATGTTTTCCAAATGATATTCTATCGCCATGATCAAAATAGACCGGAGGCGTTAGTACCATATCCACAGGAGCTACTTTAAAGCATTTTTTCAATTCTTCAAAAGCACTTTTATCGTTCCAGTATTCTGATTCATTAAACTTTTTTTGAGCTGCGTGAACGTTTTCAAACGAATTATCACCAACTTTATATGGATTATATAATTTACCCTCCATCATTCTGTTCCATTCCGTTTTATTTATCATATTTCGTTAACCTCACAATTTCAATTTTCTTAATTCTGCAAACTTGATTTTACATGTTTCCCATTGTATTGCTCGCCCTATTATAAATACAATTTGTTTTCCTTCCTACCGGAACAAACCTTCTTCATTTTCCGACCAGCGATAAAACTGACAAGCTTACTGTAATTTCTTGCTTTCTTCGGACAGACTGCTACACAGTGCATACAAGAAATGCACTTATCCTTATCGGTCATCTTCGGATTGTCCAACGGAATGGCACCTGCCGGGCATTCTTTTGCGCACAGACCGCAGGAAGTGCATTTTCCATTTGCAACAGGTTTGAGCGGAACACCACCATATTCTCGATATGGTCTGTTTCCCGGAAATGCAGGTGTCCTTTGTGCTTCGCTGTTTTGCATAATCTTTGCGGCAAACTCCAGCAATTCCTTTTCATCCTGCTGATCCGGGCGTCCGGTTCCAAATTGGTGCATCAGGGAATGCTCTGCGACAGCCTCCATTCCTGCGATACATACAAATCCTGATGTCTTCCAGAACATCCTGTAATTCCAATAGGGTATCATCAATCATACGGTTTTCCAAATACTGCCACAAGAATTGCCTTCGTACCATCTGCCTTTACTTTGCGGAACATATCCGTTACAACTGATGGAATGCGTCCACCGTAAGACGGTACAGCAACCAAACATAGATCCCTTTTTTTCAAATTTCACCTTCATGAGTTTATCTGGTTCTTTAATTAGGTCGATTTCTTCAGCATCCAGCTTCGTCCCTTTCGCAACAATATCTGCTACTTTCTCTGTGCCCCCTGTTGGGCTGAAAAATATGTTATAAAATCTCATAATGATCCTCCTACTGATTCCGATTTGTTTATTGTCCTTTTATAACGGTTGACCAATTGTTTTCAATAGTCTTTATATGTTTGAAAGGAATTCTTCTATTAAACTATTTATCATCTCCGGTTTATCTGTATTAGAATTATGACCGGCCCCTTCAATCCACTTTAAAGGAATTTTCGTTTTTCGATGCCATTCTCTGTTATACCTTATGCATGAGCCGGCATGATCCTTTGTACCACATATCAACAGGGAAGGAGATTTGATTTCATATGGCAGATCCTTTTCCATTGCCTCTGCCAGAATACGAAACCCATGCCCGGCAATTTGGGCATAACGATGCTGATCACCATCATAGACCAGCATCATTTCCTTCATCAGATTTCTGCCATAATTAGAAGCTGCAACTCCCTCAGTTCCGGATTTCAAAAGCAACTTCCATGGGTAATGTGCATATACTGGTTCCATTCTTTTCAGAAGCCAGATTTCCACTGCTGTCACATAGTTTCTCTGGAGCGGTGCTGAATCAATGGAAATAAAACCTGCCAGCCGGTCAGGATACAATTGTGCATAAGCCTGTCCCACATATCCTCCCATTGATTGACCGATTATAATTGGTTTTATGATTTCTTCTTTTTCAAGAATCCCATTCAGCCATTTTGCCTTATCAAACAGATCAAATTCAAACCGGAACGGCCAGGAAGAGGCATGAGCCGGTGCATCCCATACAATAATATTATATTTTTCCACGAAATACTCAACCTGTTTATCAAACAGTCTATGGTCAGCAGTCAACCCCGGAAGAAATACAAGCGTCGTTGTATCCAAACTCAGAATACTTGACCAATAATGAATCGTTCCACAAGGAGTTTGATATATACTTTCCTTCACAAGTTCACCTCCACAATTTCCTTGTATTATTATTTCCCGTAGTTCTCCTCCCAGTAATCATACGCATCATCATATCCGCCATCATAATTTCCTCCACCGAATTCCTCAGCCCAGTCATCGGCGAAATCATCCGGATCATCATAATTATAAACATCATAAGAATCGTTTCTCCGGGAGGAATAAGAATTGCTGTATGTATTGTATGAACGCGATGGAGTACTCTTTTTTCCAGAAGAATAACTTCTTTGGGATTTACTGGAATAGCTGTTACTCGTACTGTTTTTTCTTTGAGAATTTTCATATGCTCTTTCTCTTTTCATCGCCTCTTCATAAATACTGTTAATATGCTCCATGCAATAGTTTGTTCCCCAATCTTTTTTGTTCCAGCATCCCGGTTCATCACAGTAAAGATCCACTACCTTCAATGTAATTATGATTATCAGCTCAACACTAATGATTACTGTCGCTATGATTTTAAAAGTCTTTGAATAAAAAAATCCGGCAGCCACATATCTCTTCTCCTTTATCTCTTTTATCTAATTCTGATGTTATCAGTTTACATCAAATAGCAGTGCATAAATCCGCACAACCAACGGATTTGCCAGAACTAGTAGTTCTAAAGTATACTTCGTTTTCACGACATCATTTCTAATACAGATTTTACCGTACTTTTTAATCTCAGTCCATCCTTTATACCCAGGCGATAGAAAAACTCTTCTGTCTCTGCTCCGCTGGCAAATATTTCATCGCAATACTTCGTAAGCACTTCCTCTTGTTCCGGAGACAGTGTTTCCAAAAGCTTCTGGTATTCCTTCTCGATATTTTCATTAAATGACTGTGTATCTTGATTTGATTTCCATTCAGAATATGCTTTGCTCATATGATTGGAGATCATCTTATCAACAGACTCCTCTACGTCTTTTGACACCTTTGAGGGAGACTCTTGCTTTTGAACTTTTTCGTTCTTCGCTTTTTCAAGTGTTGACTCGTCAATATAGTGAATAATTTCTCTCAAATTCGACTTCATATGGATTATGCACAGTTCGTTCTTTTCATAAAACCTATTCTGTTTTTCGACTTCTGTGCTATAATGCTTTATTATAAAAATTCCCATGGACAAAACGAGGTGAACCAAGTGAAAAAACAAAACACTTGTGCCTCTTATCACTTTTTTACTGGGCATATGCCTTGTTAGTTTGATTGTATACAAAACAGACACCCACGAAAAAGAGCAGAGACACATAACAGCACAATTACAGCTGCAGAAATTCACCAAACTTCCTAAATCATTCTCATACCATGGTAAGGAACATGCATTTTATATTTCTCTAGGATATGCAGAATATCCAACATTTGCATCCAATCGTTCACAACTCATGCGCTGCGCAGATGCCGCTCTTTATGAAATAAAGCTTCATGGAAAAAATGGATGTATGGTCTACAGAGAAGGACTTCGGTCAGGTGCCCGCAAACAACTTGGATTCGCATTCAAGGATATCTCTGAACATCTTCCAGGTGCATTCATCATATACAGAGCTGACAAAGAAGATGATGAACTATTTTTTGCAAATGATGAATTTCTTCATATGTCCGGATATAAAGATATAGATGAACTGTTCAGACTTACTGAGAAAAGTTTTCGCAACTTGATTCGTGAAGATGAACAGCAACAGATAGAATCAAGTATCTGGGAACAGATTGACAACGGCAATGAAAATGACTATATTCACTTTCATCTTCGAAAAGCTGACGGAACTTATTTTTCTGTTCTTGATCATGGAAGAATTGTAGAGAGCCCGCAATACGGGAAAGTATTTTATGTATTGTTCATGGATTGGGAAGATATGCATATTCGTTACAATGATAAATTCGCAAGATAAAATATTGCAAAAAACAGAGCGTATAATCTATTTTCATATAATGTTTATGTCGGCAAGCTCTATCAAAAGGAAATCGACTTTGTTGCTCAGAGAAGCAACGAGAAGTTTTATATTCAGATCAGCGACAACATTTCCGGGCAGGAAACATTTGAGAGAGAATGCTCTCCTCTGCTTCAGATTCGAGATGCTTCCTTTATACCTGTCCAAGCTGTGGAGAGACCTTTCGTTTAAACTACTCTACACTCTATCACCAGATGGAAGATCTTATCATGATTTATCTGGTTTCTGAATCAGAAGTGGCCGAAACATATGATTTGTTTTATGGAGAACATGCTATGGCTGATTTTCGTACCGAAAAGTACTTAAACCGGAGTGTAACGCCTGCAAATCAGCTCGTTGAAAAGATACAGATTTTTGATGCAGGTAAAGATGACAGGATAATGGAACTTGTTAAATTACTTGCGGCAGATTCTATTCTTAAAAATGATCCTGATAAAGAATTTGATGAACTGTGCTTTGCTGTCGACAACGACGGAACAAATATTCTTGTAATCATTAATAAGGGTGAGATTACTGGTGCAGTTGACATTGACAATATGTATGAATTTGCTTCTTCACACTGCGATGATTTCAAGGATCTCCGCGATGATGAGGATATTGTTATCAATCAGGAGTGGATCCTTAACAAACTTTCTGAAAACGAAAATGAATAATATATTTGGTGGCTACACCCCCAAGCCTCTGTGGAATCAATAACGCTGGTACTGGATATCAAAATCCCGCACCGGCGTTATTGATTGTAATTATCTTACATTGACAAAATGATAGATTGTCAGCTCTGCAGTCGAGTAGACTAAGACCTCTCAATCTTAGCCCCTCACAGATCCGTACGTGCGGCTTTCCCGCATACGGCTCCTCATAGTAACATTCGCTTCAATATAAACAATAGTACGTTTTAGGTTTTGCTAATGGGTAATACTTGAGCATTTCCACAAATCTATTCCATGTGTATGCCCGTCTACAACCTCTCCGATTCATGGCTTTGAATCGAAACTGTTGTACTCTATGCAGGAATGTTGTTATCTTCCGAAAGTTCCATGTAACACCATAATACCGATAGTGTCCAATTAGTTTTACGTTCAACTCTTTAATTATTTCTCGCATTGGTCGATTCCGATTATCGTAAATCCAGTTCTTGTATGCTCTAACCTTTTGCTCAAACTTCTTTCTTGAAGTCTGTACCTTGGGCACGAAACCTCCCTTTCGAGTTTTGCTACAGTAGAAGGTAAATCCAAGAAAATCAAATGTTTCAGGCTTACATTCTCCTCTTGCTCTACGATTCTGCTCTGCAAATCTCCCAAATTCAATCAGTCTGCTTTTACTACTTTCCAGCTCCAGTCCAAACTTTTCCATTCGTTCCTTTAACTCTTTATAGTATCTTTCAGCTTCTGACTTATATTGAAATCCTGCAACAAAATCATCCGCAAAGTTGACGAGAAAACACTCTCCCTGCATTTCCCTTTGCACCACCAGCTTGAACCACATAGTTGCAAGGGCTACCGCACTTACAAGGTTCGGAAGATAGATTACCGCACGAAAGAATTTCTTACCGCGGATTCCACTTGTCAGGATAACTCCAAACAGCAGAGAAACAGAAAGTACAATTGCTCCACCGATTGCCCAGATTTTAAACAGATTCAGCATAGACTTTCTAAAAATTGCAGTTGCAAATAATTTCTCATAGTTCTGTATACCTACAAATGTCCACAAACCTGTTGTGTCTGTAACGGAATCAATTTTGAAGAAACTCATCATAATCGTCCGGACGATCGGGTATAAAAAAACAATGAGGAAGATGATAACTGCCGGCGCCAGGAAGCCTACGATCATTTTTCTTATTATTTTTCATCTCATTTTCCTCCTTCTCGCATAATCTCAGCCATCTGCCTCATTCTTTTTTTCAGATGTCCTGCGACCGTTTTCTTAAAAGAAATATGGCGGCGATGCCATAACCGCCCCGCCACCATATTATAATATGCATCTTATTTGATTATCTCAAATGACTTATTTTCCTGCTGCTTTTTTCATTGCAGAAATGAATCCTGCTGCATCTAATTTACCAGCTGCGAGCTCAAGTGCGCTTGTCTTTAATGTACCAGTCAGGTCATTGTTGCTCTCTGCGCCTGCTGCCCAGTCATAGTATGTGGTTGTTGCATCAAATCCAGCTTTTACTTCTGCAAGCTCTGTTGGCCATGCATCAGAATTTGCTTTGTCAGTTGGGATACAAAGAGCTTCTTTTGTCATCTCTTTGTCATAATCACCTGTTGTGATATAAGTAATCAGCTCAAATGCTTCGTCAGCCATCTTGGAATCTTTATTAATTGCAAATACCTGATTAGCAATGTTGTTAGCTGTATTGTCATCTGTTCCGTTCGGAACTGATGGATAGTTGAAATATCCCCACTCAAGATCCTCAGCTACAGAAGCTTTTGCTTCATTTGGAAGCCATGATCCGCAGATAACAATTGCTGCATCTCCAGGAGCAAATTCCTGATTCTGTCCTGCCGGATATACATTTGTCGCAATGTTCTTTGAGAAGTAACCTTTTTTAGCGAAATCTGCAAAGCTCTGAGCTGCTGCAAGAACTCTCTCATCATCCCATGTTACGTTCTGACCATTTACTTCTTCTCCGGTTACAAGAGATTTTACTCCATCCTGTCCGATATATCTTGCAAAATGATATCCGATAAATGATGTCATATAAGCATCGTCTGCTGTGATTGGTGTAATACCAGCGTCTTTTAATTTAGCGCATACTGCATCTAACTCATCCCATGTTGTAGGAACTTCTTTGATACCAGCTTTATCAAATAATGTCTTATTGTAAAAGAATCCGAAGATTGATGGCTGATATGGGATTGAATGAAGTGTTCCATCCTCATATGCTGCACGTGCAATTTTGAATAATGTCTCGTTTCCGTGCTCTGACTCGTAATCTTTTGCCACATCCTCGAGATCTAACAGATATTTTCCCCAAGATCCGTTTACACGGTTTACATCTTCATCGAACAGGTCGATGGTCTGCTTTGCATCGAGTGCAGGCTGAAGACCTTCACGCTGTCCGGAACGTCCCTTGAACTGAACGTCTACTTCTACACCTGTATCTTCTGTATACTTTGCAATCGCATCCTGGATTACTTTCGCCTGTGGCTCATCTTTACTCCACATAGCCCAGTATACAAGTTTCTTGCCATCTCCTCCAGATGACTTGGAATCGTTGGAACTTCCGCCACATCCAACTAACATGGTCGCAACCATTGCCGCACATAAAAGTGCACTGATTACTTTCTTTTTCATTCTTTTTCCTCCTATACCATTTTTGGTAAATCGTTTTTTAGTAATTTTGCAATTACTCTTTTCTTGTTGGATTCATTATGTCACAATTTTGCACAATAATCTTTATCCTAAAGTTTCATTAATTTGCACAATCTGCTCTAAAATGCTGTTTTCAGCAAAATAACGGGCTGTTTTTTGTACACATTGTATAAATTAATATTTTCACAATCTTGTTATTTATTCTACATTACACAAATTATTAAGACCTATTATCGATTTTCATCTAATTATTTTATCCTTGATTCTTTATATCAGAGATAATGCTGCTTCATCTCCCACCAAAATAACATCATTATGCATCTGAAGGATTGATGCCGGCACACCTGGAATCACTGGTCCGAAAAATTGCTTTCTTTACAATCTCTGCTTTGTCTTCCCCACTTACTACAACAAGAATCTTCTTTGCCTGCATAATTGTCTTTATCCCCATGGTATATGCCTGTCTTGGAACATCCGCCTCCGAAGCAAAAAATCTTTTATTTTGCCTCAATAGTACTCTCCTGAAGGTCCACACAATGTGTCCCGTCTCAAATGCCTGTTCTGGCTCATTAAATCCAATATGTCCATTATGTCCCATTCCAAGAAGCTGAAGATCTACGCCTCCAAGGCTTCTGATCAGTTCCTCATAACGTTCACATTCTTTTTTACTGTCTGGTTCCATTCCATTGGGCAAATGTGTGTGTCTCTCCTGAATATTCACCTGATCGAACAGATGCTGATGTATTTCTGGTTCGCGCTCTCCTTGATGACGATACCTTTGTTCATCCAGGAGCAGTTGACCGCATCCGTTTTCTCCCCGTGGTTCGGGTGAACGGCGTGTGCGTTGTCACAGCTTACGAGGAAAGAACCGGCAACTGCCTGATAGTAGTCCTCCGGCGTCTTGCCAAGCGCACCGTTGATGCGGTGCAGGACATCCTGTAAGAAGGTGGACATCGCACCCTGCTTCGTATTGGAACCAACCTCCTCATTGTCGAAGCAGCAATATACGCTGACATCGCGCTCATTCTTCGCCGCCAGAAATGCTTTCAGGGAAACGTAAGCGCACTGTAAGTCGTCCAGTTTTCGGGCTGGAAACGAACTCGTCCGCATAACCCCAGATCGTACCCGGCTGACGGTTTACAAGGAAGAGATCTTTGCCTAAAATATCTTCCACGGCCACGCCAAGCTCTTTTGCGATCATCGCGTCAAACGCGCCCTTTTTCAGCGCTCCGGCAGAAAACAGCGGGCATAAATCAACCTGGCGGTTGTATTTGTATCCATTGTTCACCTCACGGTTGAAATGAATCGCTACGTTCGGAATGATGAACAGATCTTTATCGATGTACAGAAGTCTCGCGCTCACGCCCTGACCGTCCTTTACCAGCACACGGCCTGCGACAGTCAGAGGGCGGTCAAACCAGGTGCTGTCGATCATGCCGCCGTATGCTTCTACATCGAGACGCAGATACTCGCCCGGACCATTTAACTCCGGTACATTCTTGATCTTGTAAGTCGGTGAATCACTGTGGGAGGCGCACATCTGGAAATGGTAATCGCCCAGTTCCTTTCCGACGCGGAACGCAATGATACTGGAATGGTTGCGGATCGTGTAATACGTTCCGCCCCTGCTTCACGTCCCAGCAAGTTTCTCTCCGGCAGATAGGTAAAACCTGCCTCATCCAGCATTCCCTTGATCGTCTCAATCGAATGAAACATACTCGGGCTGTTCTCAATAAAAGTCAATAATTCCTTCGCAGCATTCATCATGCAGACTTCCCTTCTCTCTTCTTAATCGCCGGTAAAATCAGTCCCAGTGCTACCAGAACGACTGGTGTGATGACATTCAGCATGGTTGTGTACAGATCAACCCTGTTTGTACATACCTAATAAGCAGCAGGCTGCGGTCAGGATAAAGCACCATGCGCCAAAGCCCAGTGCCACTCCGTTGTTCTTC
>ENA-OQDT01001188-OQDT01001188.1-human-gut-metagenome-genome-assembly--contig:-NODE-1188-length-15677-cov-2.076913_pt1 | contig 15677 bp, 15 predicted proteins | sample MGYA00242786_ERZ504617 | MGnify/ENA primary metagenome ERZ504617 (study PRJEB26092, sample SAMD00036337) | human gut metagenome | host: Homo sapiens | study: EMG produced TPA metagenomics assembly of...
TACCTCGACATCACGATCTCCTGAACCCGGCTCCGGATACTGTTCATCTTCCGAACCCAGCTCATCATATCCGTCGCTTTCAGATTCTCCGTCACGCCCTCCGACGCTGCCATCTGCTCCGTCAGCATCTGTTCCAGCTCGTTCGCTCTGCGCTCCGTGTCGTTCAGATGCTCGTTCAGGGCGCAGCTCGTCAGCAGGTTGTAGTAGCGTACCTTGTGATGCTCCTTCAGGAACTTCTTCCGCATCCGGGCGTACCTGCCCATCGACAGCTCCGGCTGCTCCGGCATTGTCAGATCGGGGAGCAGATAATCCCCCTGCCTCGTGTAAGTGATCTCGTTCATCGTCAGGACTCCTTTCGTTTTTTTCTTTGCCTACATTGTAATCGGCTTTGGTTTTCTCTGCAATTATGCGATTTTGACGGTCGAGGGCAAGAATGGTGCGGGAAATCTCCGCAAGTCCCATCTCCGCAATATCGCTGGTGGCATAGCCGAGGGCGTTCAGCGTGGCAGGCGTCGTAAAATTCACCACATCCCGAAGATCATCGGGTTCAAAGTATTCTCCGGCTTCAATGCCCAGGCGGGTCATCGTCATATAGGCGACGCTGTTTCGCACCGCCGTTTTGAAAATGTGGGTGATTTCTTCTTCGGATACGCCGTCTAAGAAGCTGTCTTTCACGCTGTAAAGAAGGTCGGTAAGATAGTCGGGGATGTTGTCCTCTACGGCATTTCTTGCCGCCGACTCGATGGCAACGGCAAGGGTTTCCTTGTCGTTCAACTCTCCGAAGGTGCTTTCCAGCGTGTCGATCACTTCTGCCGTGTATTCGTCCCGCATTTGCCAAATGGGAACTCTGCGGGAAAAGCGGCTTGGATGCGTGTCGGAAATATCGAAGTAGTGGACAAGCCGCTGGCGGCGTCTGTCGGCATCCTCAAAAACGGCAATGCCGTGTGCTCCACGATTGACCCATCGCCCGAACTTTTGGTTCCAGTCGTCGATCTGAAGAACGGCGGTGGCGTCCGGTCGCTGAGCGTGAACCAAAAGTTGCTCATCAAAACGCAGACGGTAGTTGTAGCAGGCAGAGCGCAGAAACGCTTCCCAGCTTGCGGGGTTTGCAACGACCGTTTTACAGGTTCGGTTATACAGCTCCGAAATGAAGTCGTATTTTCGTGCCATCGGCGGACACCTCCTTATCGTTCATAGTCTTTTGGCTTGATAGCTTTGCCGTTCTCATCATAGCTCTTGGGTTTGGCGGCAATGGAGTCCCACCGGATCATAGAACCGGCGAGCATCGCCTGCTCCTGCGCCTTGCTGACACCCAGCTTTTCATTGAACTTGTCTTTAATTGCTTCGTTCTCCGCACGGTTCCCATCGTTAAAACTTGTGGCGGTATAGCCCTTTTGCCAGCGGTCGATTTGAATGACTTCGCCGGTAGACGGGAGTATGGAATAGCACATCGGAGGCAAGGGCGGCTCCATTGGAGCGTAGGTACAGCCGCCTTGCTCCATACGCTCGGCAAACTCGCAAATGTGAAAGAGATTGCGTCCAACCTCTGTGTGATAGCTATCAATATAGCGGCAGGGATAGCTTTCCGTCTTACCGTCACGGTCGGTCACAATGATGCGCTCTCCGTCCGGGATACGGAACAACTCTTTATAGTGGCTGTCAATAAAGCGAATGTCCCGGTTGGCTTCTTCGATGTGCTTGTCCAGCCATTCCTTTACATAGCAGAGGCAGTAGAAGTTATAGTCGCCCCTCGTTGGATTACAGCGAAGCACGAACGCATATTTCTCGGTATCTGCTCGGAAGCCGAACTCAGTGGTATAAGCACCCTGCATTTCGCTTTCCTTGTTCTCACGCCCATAACGCACCATCTGAGAACGGCTTTGAAGCAGTCCGTACTCCTCGGAGCGCAGGGCGTTGATTACATCGTCCAAGTCCCGCTTGAACGCATCGCTTTTCCATTGCGGGCGGGTATCAAACCAAGTGGTATAAAACTGATCACCGCTTGGACCGAAGTCCCCACGCAGATGTCCGATGTTGCCGGTCTGTCCCTGAAGCTGAGAGCTTTGGGGCATAGCTGTACTTGCGTTCGGGAATGGTCATTGGGCGCAGTGTGAAATCTGCCATTATCGCTCACTCCTCTCTTGAGATACTCTTTGTTTCGGGATGTCAAAGCCGTAAACGGCGGCGATCTCATCCCCAAGTCGCCGGGTCAGCCGGGTAATATCGGCTCGTGTGGCTTTGCCGTGATAGATTTTATCTCTCAGGTTCTCCATCTGCGTTTCGGAAACGCCGTCTTTGAACACACGGTAGAGATAGTGATTCGTGCCGTCGTGGTGAGTAGCATCGGCACGAAGATCGCCGTACTTATCTACATACCATTCGGTATAGTCGGTATCGGCATACAGGCAATCTCGGATGTTGCCGGAGGGGATGTCCTTGTAGCCCATCACTCTGCCGTTCCATCTGTCGATGTCGCCAATGACAATGATCGGCTGGGAAAGCTGAACATTCAGGTTGACTCGCTCATCGGAGAGGTAGTCGTAATTGGTTTCCTCCATCCACTCATAGAGTGCCTGCTCATCATTCGGGTCGTCGTCCAGCTCGTTGGCTTCAAGAAACTCCTTGTAGTCCTCTCGCCAGTCGTCCACATCAAGGTTTTGGTTGCTCCAAATGATGTGGCGGTCATTCGGTCGTGTCGCTTGGCTCATCTGTTCCACCTCCCAAGTATGAGAAAAGGCGGTTCTTTGCAACCTGCTCCTGAAGCTCGGTGATGACCGTCATATCCGGAACGGTCACATCGGGGATTTTCAGGATCGTCGGCAAGGTCAGCGCCTTCAAGTCTTTTTCGGTTTTGCAGCCTGCGTCAAAGAGCTTTGCCAGTACCTTCATTTTCTGCTGCAAGCCCTGCTCGGCTGCGGTTTTCTTTGTTGCCATAGAAATCTGCCTCCTTATCGCTCGTGGTCTTTTCCTCGAATTGTGCGGCTAAGAGCAGCCGCTTTTTCTTTTGCCCAATCAGGCATACGCTCCGGCTTTATTTCACCCAGCACATCCATACGCTCAAAACGGGTATTCTTGCCGTCATAGAGGTTTTTGCAAAATACGGCGCTGCCACGGGCATTTGCTGAAGCTCCAAAGCCACCGGTCACATAATAGAGTTGCCGGTCAGCTCGTTGGTACTCCGGCTTGAGAACAGCCGGATTGATGGCAATGATTTTGCCGTTGATGTCGTTCTTGTAGTGGTCGGGGATACAGTCTACCTGAGTGATAACCGTAACGGGAATATCCAGTTTTTCAACCTCTGCCCGAAACTGCTCGGCATCTTTCTTGATGCGCTCTGCAAAGAACAGTGCCGCATCAATATAGTCGTCACCAACGGCGCACTCGCTAAACTTCTCAAATATGTCGTTTCGCTCTCCGTAGCAGCAGAGGAAGCGTTCTCCATTGCTATCCTGCTCATTCTCGGCCAAGAATGATTTCACGGGAACCGATATTCACGGCGCAGAGGACGGTGTAATCACCGACCTTTCTCTTTTCATTTTCCATAGAAATCACCGTCCTTAGTTCATAACATAGTTGGAATAAAGATGCTGCATCCTCTTTCGTGCTTTTCGGCATTCGGGAGAACAAGCCAATTCTGGGTGTTCAGACTGGATTTTTGCTCTCGTCCTACGGACACTTTCAAAATGGGGTAGTTCGAGTTCCTTGTAGTTCTCCATCACGATCCTCAAAAGGCATTTTTCCAACCGAGTTTTCATTGCTGTAAAAGCTGTTACACACGAGAAGATACAACATCATATCGTCGCTTCGTGCGTCAACATTGGTTTTGAGAATAGAAATAACTCTATCCTCAATCTTTTTGAGATGGTTCATGCGTACCTCCTTGTGATAATGAAAGGGCGGAGTTTTGCTCCGCCCCTTGGATGATTGGCTCACTTCTTGTTTTCTTTCTGACCTGCAAGAAGATAAAGCCGCCGATGATAAAGGCTATCAGAACGATAGCCACGATGGTTTTAGGTTCCATTAGTTACGATCCTCCTCTTCTTTTCTTAAATCCGATAACGCCGCACACAGCGATGCCCACTGCGGACAGACCTGCAAGGGCATAGAGCAGCGGCAGATTGGTGGTATCGCCGGTCTTAGGCGTATCACGCAGAACATTGTGCATCTCCACAATGGTTGTGGAGCCGAGCTTGACCGTTGCCTTCTTGTCGGCAGGCAGGACATACATCGAAGAAGCCGAGTTGCTTACCTCAGAAATGGTGTAGTCCCCGATGCGAAGCCCGTCAATGAAGATCTCACCCTTGTCGTTGGTTTCAAGGATAATGTCATAGCCATTTGCTCCGGTAATTCGGAAAGCGAAGCCCTTGACCTTGCCGTCAGAGGAGGTCTTGACAATTTTCAGGTTGCCACGCATAGCATCATTGATGAAGCCGACGCCTGCCTTATTCTCCACCTGGTAGGTCTTGCCGTTGGTGTCGATCATCACTTCATACACGCCGGTATCAAGGACAAACCCCTCCGGCGCTTTGGTTTCCTTGACGAAGTAGCGACCATAGAACAGGTCATTCATACCGTATTCACCGATTTCCTTTTCGGTCAGTGCGCCGAGTAGCTCATCGCCATCGTCCAGCTTGCCGGTTGCGTTACTGTCCTTATAGACCTCAAAGGTCGCTCCGGTCAGCTTATTGTCAGGATATTCGGAATCCACCTTGGTCAGATGGATGTTTCCACGGACATACCTGTTGACGATTTCGATCTCCACGACCTGCCCGTCTGCGCCGACGGTCACGGGATAGATGGTGTCATCCAGCACGAAGCCGGTGGGCTGTTCGATCTCACGGACATACCAAGTGCCGTAAGGGATGCTCTCAAAAGAAAAACTACCATCTTCAGCAGAGTGGTAGTCATCAGAGCGTTTTCCTTTGTAAACTCGCCGTCATCCGTGCGGAACAGTTCCAATCAGCGCACCGCCGAGAGCACTGCCGTTTTCATTCGACCTTCTTGCCGGAAACCGAACCGTAGATCAGATCATTTTTCGATTGCCTTTGCCGTCATTGGCGGCAATCTTAACAACTGCCGTATCCTGATCGGCATACCCAAAGGTAACGGGATACTTGGTATCGGAGAGCTTGTAGTGACTGTCGGTAGCAAGCTCCTGCACATAGTAGCTTCCAAAAGGAAGGTCAGTCTTGATTTTCGCCGTTCCGTCCTCATTCAGAGAGATAATCTCGATCAGACCGTCTGCGGGAATGGAAGTGCCGCTGGCAGATACGATTTCCTCGGCGGCGAACAGCCCAAAGGAAATGTTCTTCATTTCACCGTTTGTGCCAATGCCGAAGCGCTCATTCTGCTCGATGGACTTTACAAGGCTGATTTCCACCTTCTGACGCTCGTTCTCGAACGAAGTCGCCGTTTCCGTAACAGCAACATTCTGACCGGCGTAGACAAGCTCGACGCAGTGGGGTTCCGGGTTGAGCACCATCCCGTGGGGTGCTGTGATCTCACGAACCTCGTATTTGCCGAGATAGAGTTCACTGCTCACGGCTGTGCCGTTTTCATCGGTAGTAACCGTGTCCACGACCTCGCCCTTCTGATTTCGGACAGTGCCGTCCTGCGTGATAATATCCTCTGCGGCGATGATCTCATATACCGCACCGGGAAGTCCACGCTTTTCATACTGCGGCTGATAGATGGTGGGCAGTTCGTTTCCGCTTTCATCTACGCCGCCGATGACGGAAACGCCGAAGAACACCTCGCCGGTTTTTTCCACGGTGATGGTGCCTTTCTGTGCCATATTGGGCTTATCCACTTTTTACTACCGTAACCCCGCTTTCTTCTGTGGAATTATCCTCCGTGACATCGAAGTACACGGGCGTTTCATCAAGGACATAGCCATAAGGAGCCTGTACCTCGACAATAGAGTACCCCTTTCCAAAGGGCAGCTTTTCCGGCGTGACAAGAGAACCTTCTGCAGTTGGTGTAGAACACGATCAATGGTGGTGGCGTCGGGTAAGTGAAGGTCATTGTTACGGGGTTGCCGTCCGGGTCATAAATCTTGAAGCCTGCACCGGCATAAGGGATGGTCTTGCCGGTTTCTGCGTCCTGCTTCACGATCTTGATGAAGCTGTTAAAGGGTGCGTTGTTGATAAGGTAGCGATAAGTCGCCCCATTCTGAGAAATGAACACATCAAAGTCGGGCATCTGCTCGCTGCCCTCCCAGCCGGAAACCTGATGGACGGTGTAGATGCCGTAAGGCATATCCTTGGTCTGTGCAAAGCCGTTTTCGTCACAGGTGAGATAATCACGCTCGGAAGCCTTTGCGCTATCATAGGAGCCAGCGGCTTTCAGATACACGGCAAACTCAGCACCATTTTCGGGTGTTTCGATCTGCGTTTCGCCGTTATCGGTGTGCTTGATGATGGCGATATTGCCCTTTACGACCTGTTCGGTCACATCATTTGCCGTCTGATTATGCTCCACGGTATAGAGCTGCGGCTCTGCGCCGACCTTATGGACGGTGGTATCAAGCAGATAACCCTCAGAGGGAGTGATCTCTCTCACCGTCCAGTCGTTATCGCAGATATACTCCTTGGTAACGAACTGCCCGTTTTTGTCGGTGGTGTAGGTATCCACAAGGGTTTCGCCCTTATAGATGCCGTAAACAGCACCGGCAAGAGAAGCATCACCCTGCGCCGTGCCGGTTTCGGCATCGCTCTTGGTAACGGTCACGGAAAACTTCTTCAAAATATTGAGGAAGCTACGGTTCGTGACCTCGTTCCAGTTGATAGGCGCAGACTGCGCTTCGGGAACAACATAGCGAATGGCAGTGTCCACTTCCTCCACGGTATAAGGTGTGGAACCGGAAATGAGGACATCTACAAAGGTCGCCACGCCGTTTGCATCGGTCACGGCATACTCGTCTACGGCAATGCCGGAGAGTGAAGTGCCGTAAAGGTGAAAGGTCACGCCCTCGTTGAGATTATCCTCCGAGGACTTCACGATCTGCAAATCTCCACGCTTGAGCTTGTTGTTGAAGGTCACAGTGGAAACCTGACCGGAACCGACCGTCACACGGCGGGACTCCTGCGGCTCATACTTGTCGTAATCCATCTCGGTCACGGTGTAAACGCCGGGCATCAGGTTGTCGATCTGAACCTCGCCCTTGGAGTTGGTCTTGACGGTCTGATTGATGCCGTTGCCGGTGACGGTAAAGGTGAGGTTATCCACCTTGCCGTCCTCCGAAGCCTTGACGATCTTAGCAGAGCCGTAGGACACCTTCAGATTGAGGAACGCCTGCACGGGGTCACTGACCGACTGTGCGTAGGTAATGACATCCTGCTTGCCGCTTCCCTGATTGAATGTTCCGTCCGTCCAGGTGATGACACCACGACGGGACGAGCCAACCTTATTGGCGGTAATTCTTACGCTGTCAGAAGGAGCATCCGTTGCTGTGATAACAAGCTGGTTTCCGCTGACGCTGAATGAAATGCCATCCTCATTAGCAGAAAAGCTGTAATCGGAAAGCACTCGGTTGTGGTCTGTCAGGGTAGCGGTGTAACCGCTACCGTCCCATTCCAGTTCCACGCTCTGCGCTCTGTTCGGGTTTTTGGACATAAAGCTGGGGATGGCGGAGTGACGCTGAACGCTTGCTTCAATGCTGTCATAGTAATCGCAAAACAGGTCATACAGCGGATGGGCAGTGCTGATAACACCCTTAACAGCATCGTAGCTACCGGGGCTTACATAATCGAAGTCCTCGTCACGCTCACCGACAACGGTTTCCCAAATGAGAACCTGTGTTGCCATAGCTTCCGCCAGCGTTGCGGCATCAGCAGGGTTCTGTGAACGCCACGAGGTGCTGATGGGTCCCGTGTAACCGTACTGCATAATACGCCCGATGAACAGCTTCATATCATAGGGGGAAATGGTGCTGTTGATGTCTGAGGGCAGGTTGTCCCAAAAGGTTTCGTCCTTACTGGTATAAGTGTCGCCGGTATCCTGCCGCACTCCCGGCTCAATGCAGTAACAGATGTTACCGTCATACGAGTGCATTGCTCGAATGGTAGTGTACTTGGACTCACCGGAATGCCAGCCGTTCATATACCGGAGATTGGGATGCCCCCAAGTGCCGCTGTAATCAATATTAGCATCGCCGCTTCTCGGAAAAGAAACAAGGTAGACCTCTGCTCTTTCTCCTGCGGCATAGGCAGTGGTTGTGCCAATCCCCACAAGGGCTGTCAGGCACATCACGAGGGAAAGCAGTCCCGCCATCCCTCGCTTGAAAAGGTTCTTTTTCATTGTGTTTGTTACCTCCTTGAAAACGAAAAACGCACCGTACAATGACGATGCGTTTCCGGGTGAAATGTGTTTTGTTGTTATGCGTAGCCGATATAGATTTCATAAGAGCCGCTTCCGGTCTGCTCATACCAAATCCACACATCGGTGATGTCGCCGTCCTTGGCATATCGGTCGAGATAGCCACGAATATCCCGTTCGGTGTATTTGCATTTTGCACCTGCGGCGATGGGGTTATCCCAGCAATACACGGCTCCGCTGTCAAGTGCAAGTCCGATGCTCTCAGCGTAGCTCTTGGCAAAGCTGATCCAGTAGTCAATGTCAAAGACCGGCTCAGTAGGGTCTTCTTTCGGCGGTTCCGGTGGCGTCGATTCCTCAGTTGCCGGAGGTGTGGGCTGTTCTTTTTCTGTCGGGGCAGCGGTTTCCGGTCGGCGTTCGGACTCGTCTGTTTTCTTTTCAGGTTCGCTCGGCTGTGGCAGCACTGCCGTGCTGTGGTCAGCCTGATCGGGAGCCTCTGTTGGTTGGGTGTCACTTTCCGATACGCTTGCCGGGAACTCTGCGGCACGGCTATCCGTTTGCGATTCTGTGCTTTGGGGACGGTCAACCTCCGTTTCCTTTTCTGCCTGAGCCGTTTCTGATTCGCTGGGGACGATGTTACTGTCCGAAGAAAAATTGGGGTCAGGCGTTTCTGCAATATGCGAGGCGTTGTTGCATCCCGTAGTCAGACACAGAAACACGGCGAGTAGAATAACTGCGATTTTGGATTTCATACGCTTCACTCCCTTTGTCAACATTCTACCCGATGAGAACTGCTCCGACAAAGGTGCGTTTTGAAGCGCAACTTTTCATCATACCGCCAAACGCAGTTTTCCGAATGTGCGAACTCCGTTTGCTCTTAGATAGATTTAGCTATGAGAGATAGAGTAAATCAGGAGATAGTTTATTTCGGATAGTCTGGTAGTTCTCAGGGGTTGGAGTGTGAGGAAGGGGACAGTAGGAAACATACTCCGTGTACCTATCGGCTGTCACGCTCTGCCCGCTGACGAAGAAAACGACTGTAATGCTCCAGTGCCTTGACCACATAATCCTCCGTTTGGCTTACGGGGATATTTTTCGGGATCAGACTTCGCACCTTGTCCCCACGCAGGACGATCTTCTCACGCTGATTTGGTTTTTCCTCGCCCATAATGGCGGACACCACCTCTGGCGTGAGTTTTCCATCTGTGAAGAACTTCCGCATACGAATGGTCTGATCGTGGGACGGGGTACATTGGTTCAGGTCGATTTCATCGACCACCGCCCGTTGACTGTCCTCGTCCAAATAGGAAAGCTCCACCGCAGGGCGCATTTTAATTTTGCCCTCGTCCACAAGGTCGAGCAGTTCAGGTACAAGATTTGTCAGTCGGATATATCGGCGAATCTGTTCACGACTTTCGCCAACTTCGTTGCCCAAAATCTCATTAGTCCGTTGACCATCTAAATCTGACACCACTGGTGTCGGATTTTCTTTTCGTGGTCTACCGGCTTGCCTGTTCATCGCTTCCAGTCTCATTTTATAGGCAAACGCCTTTTCTGAGGGAAGTATCTGCGACCGCTGGTAATTGCTCTCCACCATCAGGACGGTGGCGGCGTCACGGTCAAGGTCTACGACCTCGCAACGGAGTGCTTCAAACCCGGCAAGCTCGCAAGCCCGTTTTCGCCTGTGACCGGAAATCAACTCATATCTGCCGTCCTCTTTCTGACGCACGGTAGCCGGAGTAATGACCCCTCGCTCCTTGACGCTCTCCACAAGCTGTATCATATCCTCGTCGTCCCGCACCTTAAATGGGTGGTCGGGAAAATCATCGATCAACTCAAGGGGAATATCTCGGATTTTACTGAGCTTGGCATCGTCCCGAAGCTCCTGTGTAGAAAACAGGTCATCGAGCGTCGGCAGAGTGAAGTCGCTCTTTCTTCCTGCCATCGGCAGACACCTCCTTTGCGAACTCAGCATAAGCCTTTGCAACAGGACTGCTCGGCTCATACTTGTAGATGCTTACGCCTTTGGAAGCAACCTCTGCGGCTTTCACTGCCATAGGAATGGAGGAACGGTATATCTTAATAACGCTCCCAAAAGTTCTTTCGCAGTGCGTCGGCAGTGCTTTTTGCGAGGTTGGTGCGGTTATCTACGATGTTCAATAGGATACCGTCGATTCGTAGGCTCGGATTGATGTACTGCCTGACCTTTCCAATGGTCTGCATCAGTTGGGTCATTCCCTTTGCCGGAAGATATTGCGCCTGCACGGGAATGATTACGCTATCTGCCGCCGCCAACGCATTCAGAGTTACCATACCGAGCGAAGGCATACAATCAATCAGTACATAGTCATAATTGTCTTTGACCTTGCTCAGATAGCTTCTCAGAATGGTTTCACGGCTCATTGCGGTGACAAGCATCATTTCCATAGCAGACAGCTCGATGTTGGCAGGGAGCAGATCGACATTTTCCTCGTGATGCAGAATGCCGCTTCGTGGGTCTGTATGATCTTCACGGATAACCCCGGATAGCTTATCGGTAATGGTCGTCGTAAGACTGTCATTATCTCGCCACCCAAGGCAAGTTGTGAGGTCGCCCTGCGGGTCAGCGTCTACAAGGAGTACCTTCTTGCCGAGTCGTGCAAGCCCGACACCCAAATTGACCGTTGTGGTCGTTTTGCCTGTGCCGCCTTTCTGATTGACAGATAGCAATGGTTTTACAGTTTGGCATTTCGCTTTTCCTCCTTCTTGTAAGATTTGGATCGCTTGATCCACCAAAACACAGGAAGCGAGTCCTGTGCTTTGGTGGTCGCATTTAACTCGATCTCATCCCCCAAATGCGTAAAAGGAAATCAACAGGCGTTCGGCTGCTGACCGAACTCATAGGAATCTCACCTCTGCCGGGTACTCCGCCAGCCCCATAGGGAAGTATCATTGTCCCTGAATCGTTTCATCGCCTTATCCGCAGCAAGCGGATATTTCAGAATGGTTCGGAATCGCTACCAACCTTGCTTTCCGTGATAACCCTTGTGGGCAGGAAGTTCGTGGCGCACCTTCATCCGGCTGGGGCTTTCACCCCCGATCAGGAATGTACCTGTTGAATGTCTATTCGATTTTCAAGGTTCGTGAGGTTTTTGCCCTCACTAACCAACTGGGAAATTTTTTCGATTTGTACGAAGTTTTTTTGAGATTTTTCAAAAAATTTTTTTGCGACCACCTTTTCAGGGTATAAAAAAATGACCCCTATCACATCACAGAGATGTAATAGGGGCAGAAATAGAAAAGCCCGCTGACCGAAATCAGCGGGCTTAAATCATATGAACGTGTCGTTGTCTATCGGAACTTGTCTGCAATCGCAAAATTCCAAACGCATTTTTGGCGTAAGCTCGGAGTAAATTGGCGTAAGTTGTGGCGTAAGCACCAACAATTTTAGGTCAATCAATAGAGCTTTGCGCCTGCGGGGATGTGAGGATCAACCATCAGCAAATGCAACTTTTCTTCACCGTTTTCGTGATGCACGGCGGAGATCAACATACCACAGGAGTCGATACCCATCATCGCTCTCGGAGGCAGATTGGTGATTGCAATGCAGGTCTTACCGACCAGCTCCTCCGGCTCATAATACTCGTGAATTCCACTCAAAATGACCCTATCTGTGCCGGTTCCGTCGTCCAAAACGAACTTTAAGAGCTTTTTGGACTTCTTCACGGCTTCGCATTCCTTAACCTTCACGGCACGGAAATCGCTCTTGGAGAAGGTGTCAAAATCCACCTGATCCTGGAACAGTGGCTCGATCTGAACATTGGAAAAATCGATTTTTTCCTCCACAACCGGAGCCGCCTGTGCAGCCTCCGCAGGAGCCGAAACTTCCTTGGAAGCCTTCTTGTCAGAGTCCAGCGGCTTCATTGTGGGGAAGAGCAAAACATCGCGGATGGAGGCACTGTCGGTCAGGAGCATCACGAGGCGGTCGATGCCGAAGCCGAGGCCGCCTGTAGGCGGCATGCCGTACTCCAGTGCATTGATGAAGTCATAATCCACCTGCGCACGGCAATCCGGCTCAATGGACTTGCGCTCGGCGACCTGACGCTCGAAGCGGCCGCGCTGGTCGATCGGGTCGTTCAGCTCGGAGAAGGCGTTGCCGAACTCCGTGGCATTGATGAAGTACTCAAAGCGCTCCGTGAACGCAGGATCATCCGGTTTGCGCTTGGCAAGCGGGCTGATCTCCACCGGATAATCATAGATAAACGTCGGCTGGATGAGCTTTTCTTCGACGAATGCATCGAAGAACTCCGCCAGAATGGCACCCTTCGTTGGGAGCTCGGGCAGCGCGACATTGTGCGCCTTCGCGCTGGCGATGGCGTCCTCGTCCGTCTTCCAGTCGCGGAAGTCCACGCCGCTGTACTTCTTCACGGCGTCGATCATGGTCAGGCGCTCCCAGTGGCCCAGATCGATCTCGTGGCCCTGGTACGGCACAACGAGGCTGCCGCAGACATTCTGCGCGACCTGCTTCATCATGTCCTCGACAAGGTCCATCATGCCATGGAAATCCGTATAGGCCTGATAAAGCTCGATGGTGGTGAACTCGGGGTTGTGCTTGGGGTCCATGCCCTCGTTGCGGAAGATACGGCCGACCTCATACACGCGGTCCATGCCGCCGACAATGAGGCGCTTGAGGTACAGCTCCGTCTCGATGCGGAGGACCATATCCATATCCAGCGTGTTGTGATGGGTATAGAACGGGCGTGCAGACGCACCGATCTCAAACGGCGTCAGGATCGGGGTATCGACCTCGAGAAAGCCGCGCCCATCGAGGAAGCTGCGCAGCTCGCGCAGGATAAGGCTGCGCTTCACGAACGTGTCCTTAACGTCGGGGTTCACGATGAGGTCCACATAGCGCTGGCGATAGCGGGTCTCAAGATTCGTCAGGCCATGGAACTTGTCCGGCAGCGGCAGCAGAGCCTTGGCAAGCAGGACGACCTCGTGCGCGCGCACGGAGATCTCGCCGCGCTGCGTGCGGAACACATCGCCATGCACACCGACGATATCGCCGATGTCGAGCTTGCGGCAGCGCTCGAACGTCGCTTCGTCCATCTCGTCGATCTTCAGATAGATCTGGATCCGGCCGGCTGCGTCCTGCAGATCGCAGAACATGACCTTGCCCATGCCGCGCTTCGTCATCAGGCGGCCGCTGACGGAGACTTCCTTTCCCTCCATCTGCTCGAAGTTTTTCTTGATCTCGGCGCTGTTGCTGGTAAATTCAAACTTTGTCTGTGCGAAGGGATTCTGCCCCTCCTGCTGAAGCTGCGCGAGCTTTTCCCGGCGGATACGGACCTGATCGACCATGGAAAGCTCGGGCTGCTGGGTATTCTTAGCCACGGTATTCCTCCTGTGTTATCGTTCTACGGAAAGGATCTCAAAGCGGATCGTGCCGACCGGAGCTTCGACCTCGACGGTCTGGCCAATGTGCTTGCCAAGCATGGCGCGGCCGAACGGAGAGTCGTCCGAAATGCGAGACTCCATGGGGTTGGCCTCCTGCGAGCCGACGATAGCATACGTCGCCTCTTCCTCCAGATCAAGGTCGCGGACCTTCACGGTGCAGCCAAGGCCGACGACGCCGGCGCGCTCCTGCTCGGCGCTCTCATCGATCACGACAGCATGGGACAGGATGTTCTCGACCTCTGCGATGCGGCCATACAGCTTGGCCTGCTCATTTTTCGCTTCATCATATTCACTGTTCTCGGAAAGGTCGCCGAAGGAGCGGGCTTCCTTGATCTGCTCCGCGACTTCCTTCTCGCGCGTGGTTTTCAGATAATTGAGCTCTTCCTCGAGCTCCTTCAGACGTTCTCTGGTCAGCTTAAATTCTTTTGCCATTCCATGTTCCTCCCAAAATCAGGCAAAGCCCGTTCATTCGTTGTGATTATAGAGGATTGCCGCCGCACTTGTCAAGGGTTTCCTTGCGTCAGGGCCGCGATGGCCGCCTGCAGCTGCGCATCCTCGCTTTTTTCGAGCGCATTGGAGTAAATTTTCAGGTAGGTATCGTCATCGACCTCGACGGGGATATCCGGCGTGATGCCGACGCCCGCCAGCGTGACGCCGTGCGGGGTCTGATAATGGCCGGTCGAAACGGCGACAGCAGAGCCGTCGCTCAGGACGAAGGTCTGCTGATAATTTGCCTTACCAACCGTCTGCGTGCCGACGACGGTGCCGACGCCGTATTCCTGCAGCGCCGCAGCAAAGAACTCGGCGGCGGAATAGGAATCTCCGTTCACGAGAACGGCCATCGGCAGCTCGACGCAGGACGCATCGGAATAATCGATATCCTCGTTGCCCTTATAGTCCACGGACCGGAACAGCGGGCCCTCCGGCAGGAGATAATCCAGCAGCTCCACAAGCTCATCCTTGTGGCCACCCGGATTGAAGCGGACGTCAAACAGCAGAGACGTTGCGCCCTGCTCCCGCAGGGACTCGATCGCAGCAATGGACTTTTCGGCACAGCCGGAATCGAAATTGTTGATCTTCAGATAACCGACACCGCCGTCCAGCAGCTCAGCCCGGACGACCTCGACCTCGATGGTCGCGCGCGTGACCGTGACGTCGAACGACTCGACGCCGCGCTGCACCGTGAGCGTCAGGCTCGTGCCCTCCTCGCCGCGGACGCGATTGCGGGCCTCCTCCATGCCGAGCTCCTTCATATTGGCGCCGTCTATGGCAAGGAGCATATCGCCGATCTGCAGCCCGGCTGCCTCGGCAGGGCCGCCCGGTGTGACGGAGGCAACGGTGAATCCGGCATCGTCCTCATTTTCCAGGCGAATGGTCACGCCAATGCCGACATAGGCGTTGGCATTCTGCTCCTGATAGGCGGCAAGCTCATCGGCGCTGATGTAATAGCTCCAGCGGTCGCCCGTCGCAGACACGGCAGCGGCGGCCAACTCGTCGCCGAGCTTTGTATGATCCAGCCCATCGACATAGCGTGCGTCGAGCAGGGCCACGACCTCCTGCACCTTGGCAAGATAGTCATCATCCGACGTGCTCTTCTGTCTGCTCTGCAGCAGCGTCATGCCCGCAAACGTCAGTGCGAATACGACCACGGCCGTGGCAAGGCAGCAGACGACATACGGCAAGACTTTTTTCTTTGGTTTTTGGGGTTCGGGACGGAGTTCCTCCGGTCCCATGGGAGTCTCATTTGGTTCCATAGGTCCTCCTTTACGGCCGACACCCCGCCGAAGCGGGGTGCAGCATCATACTAGAATCTGATAAAAAGCTTTAAAAGCTTTTTATAGCGCCGAGGGCGCGTCAGATTCTGCATGAGACGGCGCAGCGTGCGTCAGCACGATGCGAGTGTGCGTAGCACACGGGATTCCTGATGA